>Ga0079997_116554_pt1 | contig 148738 bp, 136 predicted proteins | sample PerSpoCPS_CMetaG_FD_69200 | JGI IMG/M metagenome (GOLD analysis project Ga0079997, IMG submission 69200) | Archaeal communities from Yellowstone National Park, Wyoming, USA - Perpetual Spouter C (PS_C) MetaG (SPADES assembly) (version 2) | ecosystem: Environmental > Aquatic > Thermal springs >...
GACCCCCACTGGCCAAAACCCGCCCGTCTGGCGAAAACGCCAGGCCCGTCACCTCCCCCTCATGCCCCTGCAGGACCCGCCACAGCGCCCCCGTCCCCACGTCCCACAGCCGAATCGTCCGGTCCCGACCCCCACTGGCCAAAACCCGCCCGTCTGGCGAAAAGGCAACAGCCCAGACGAAGTCCCGATGCCCCAGTTGCAGGACCATCTCCGGCCCCACGGGTCTTCCCCCGGGGGGTGCGGCCAGTCGGTCGCGGATCGGCCGCGTCGGCTCCCGGTCAATACCCTGGTCAGGGCTTGGCTGACCCCCTGTCTCTGGAATCGGCGAAACCGGTTGAGGTACAGGCCGGCGGGTGAGTGGGGGCGTCCCCGCACGGATCTGCTCGAGTAAAGCTTCGATGGCTTGCTTCATCTCCAGAGCTGTCTGGAATCTCCGGTCCGGCTGTTTGGCCAGGGCCCTGTCTAAGACCTGTTGAACCTCTACGGCGTAAGGGATTTCGACAAACTGAGTGATCGGCGGCGGGTCCTGGTGAAGGATTTTGAAAAGAATGCTGTTCAGGTCGTCTCCGTCGAAGGGGCGGCGATACGTAATGAGTTCGTACATCGTCACGCCGAGGGAGAAGATGTCGGAGCGGGCGTCTGGGGCGGCCTCCGGGCGGCCGGAGAGTCGCTCCGGGGCGATGTAGTAAGGCGTCCCGACGACCTTGCCGACCTGGGTCAACTGCGTCATCCCGACCTTGGCAAGGCCAAAATCGATAATTTTTACTAAACCATTCTTTAGTATGAAAATGTTGGAGGGCTTGATGTCCCGATGAACGATGCCGTGTTGGTGAGCATAGGCCAAAGCGTCACAGGCCTGTCGAATGATATCCAGCTTCTGGTCTAAGCCGATGGGCTCCTGGGCACTGATGATGCTGTTCAGGTCCCGACCCTCCAAGTACTCCATGACGATGTAGGGGACGCCCTTTTCCTCGCTACACTCGTAGATGATGACGATATTCGGATGATGCAGGCGGCCCGCCGAGCGGGCCTCGTGCAGGAAACGACGGGTCAGCTCGGGGTCTGTGGCCAGCTGGGGATAGATGATCTTGATGGCCACGTCCCGGCCGATGACGGGGTCATGGGCATGATAAACCTGGCCCATCCCGCCTTGGCCGAGAAGGCGTTTCACAAAGTACTTCCCGATCTTCAGCGGTATCTCGCCAGCGTCGGCCCGATGCATTGAACCCCCTGCCCCTCCCGTCTCGACTCACCCGAGCCGTGGACCCTAAGCTTCCCAACCCTCCCGTCATCCCACCGACTTCCGGCAGGGGTCCCATTGCCAGCGCCTCCCCACGGAAATACGGCTCTTGGGTTTACAGCGTCTGCGTCCCGCAGAGTCTCCCAGTCCGGGACGTCCGACCCACACACTTCTATCGTCGACCCACGTCTTTACTGTCCCATGGACCCAAGAATATCGGGGTTCCCCGTAGCCTGCTGGCCCGATGAAGATGTCCCAATCCTCTCAAAAATATCCACAAAAGACTCCTCGCGCAACCGAGACCCAAGGGGACAGGAAGTCCCTTTCACCGGGACGCCGGCCCCCACGTTAGGGCGCCCCGACCCCGGGTCACGAAGAAACGAACACTCTGCACGATAAAGCCCAGGGCCAGCCCCAGCAAGAGAAAGGCCGTAAAACTCAACAAGTAGTCATGCGTCTGAAAGCGGCGGAGGACCGTCAATGCAAGGGCCGTGATCGTCGTCCCACTCATGAAGACGGCCGGAAGAATGGCAAACCAGTAAGTCCGAGCCTTCTGCACGAGCCACACGGTGGCGACGACCAACGTGAGGGCCGCCAGAAGCTGATTGGAGGCTCCAAACAGGGGCCAGATGCGGGTATAGCCCCGGGAAAAGGCAAGGCCCGCCGTCAGGACGACGGGAATCAGCGAGTTGATGAACCGAAGCCGCAGGAGGCCCGGCACCCGATCGCCCCACAGGACCCGCCAGAACTCCTCGATAAGATAGCGGGAAAGACGCATCACGGCGTCGATGGTCGTGACCAGGAAGCCCTCCAGCAGGATGATGCCGAATATCGTCCCGTAGATCAGGGGGACATGGAGGCCCTTCAACAGCGTATAACCGACGCCTAAGGCAAAGGCCAGGGGGGCGTTTCCCCGACCCTGGACCGGCCACGTGATCTCCATGTATTTGGTGTAACCCAGCCCCCCTAAGACGGCGAAGATGACACAGAGGGCCAGGACCGATTCCATCAGCATCCCACCGTAGCCGACGATGGGTACGTGTTTCTCGTTGGCGACCTGCTTGCTGGTCGTGCCCGTGGCGATGAGGCCATGGGCTCCTGAAGCGGCGCCGCAGGCGACGGTAATGAACAAGAAGGGCCATAGCTCCCCAAGCCGGACGACCACATCGGGCGTGACCCGCAAGAGGGGGGCTTCGACCCGATGACCGGCTAAGCCCAGGCCGATGGCCCCGGCGATCAGGCTCAGCAGGCCCAGATACAAGATCTGGACGTTGACGTAGTCCCGGGGCTGGATGATCAGCCAAATGGGCACATAGGCGGCCGCCAGGATATACAGCATGACGATGAGGATCCACAACTTCGGATTCAACTGCAGGGGCCAGTACAGCCCGACGAGGATGGAACCGACCGCCCCGGTCGCCGCCAGGATGGAAGCCAGCCCCGTCGACGCATGCCGACGGTATACGAGCCATCCGATGAAGGGCGCCAAGAGCGTCATCACGATGGCCGACGTCGAGGCGATGCCCCCGATCATCACGTGTGGCTTGCCGTCCAACGTCCGGGTCCGAAGGATGGTCTGACCCGGCTGAATCCCAAACTCCGCGGCCGGATAGTGGGACGTCAAAGCCACAGCCGTCAGGTCCGCAAAGGCCGCCGCGACCAAAATGCAAAGGAAAAGCGCAAAGCTCAGGAAGAAGAAATACCCGACGGGTCCCAACGTCCGACGAGCGACCTCGGCGATCGAGCGGCCTCCCTCCCGGATACTGACAAACAAGGCCGTCATGTCGTGCACGGCCCCGATAAAGATGACCCCGAGGACGACCCACAGCCATACGGGCAGAAAGCCGTATAGCAGGGCCAAGGTCGGCCCCACGATCGGTCCGGCCGCCGCAATGGCCGAAAAGTGGTGCCCGAACAGGAGGAGCGGCCGCGCCGGGGCGTAATCGACCCCATCGTACTGCGTATGAGCGGGCGTCGGACGATGGGGGTCGACTCCGAGCCGACGCCCGACCCAGCGACCGTAGAAGAGGTAGCCGAGAAACAAAATCCCCAAGGATATCACCATGGCCAGACCGACGTTCATACCGCACCTCCTCGCCGTCGAGTGGGGGCTGGCCTCATACGCGGGTCATCGCCACGCACCTGGAACCCTTTAGCGAGCCAGGCAGGAATGAGGAACCCGGACCCGGCGGGGCTGGGATCATGCCCACCCGCCCTACATGCAGAATACAGGATGTAGGGTACGGGTTACAAGAGGGCCAAAGCCCGGGCGTAAGGCCTGCCCCCGGGGTCCGGGACTTCATCCTTTCACCCCTGGGCCTGTAAAATCGGGTCTTCCATTGAACTCATCTCTACACTTCGTCGGGGAGGTCCGATGATGCAGTTTCGTCGATGGATCGTGGGGATGTCGGTGGGGATCGTCCTTGGGGCCGTGACGGTCGCCGGCGCTCAGACCCCGAGAGCAGAGCCGGAGAAAGCCGCCACGGTCCTTCGCGCCGGTCGGATGCTGGACGTCCGCCGAGGTCGCCTGGTCGAGAACGTCGTCATCCTCGTCCGGGGTGAAACGATCGAGGCCGTCGGGCCCGCCGGTCAGGTCCGGGTCCCGGCCGACGCCCGGGTGATCGACCTGTCCCGAGCGACCGTTTTGCCTGGCCTGATCGACATGCACACACATCTGACGGGAGAGCCCCGGTACATCGGCTACAGTGCCCTCGGCCTCTCCGTGCCCCGGCAGGCCCTCATCGGTGCCAAAAACGCCCGTCTCACCCTGATGGCCGGCTTCACGACGGTCCGAAACGTCGGGGCCTCCGGTTACACGGACGTCGCCCTGCGGGACGCCATTGAGGCCGGCGACCTGCCGGGCCCCCGGATGGTCGTCTCGGGACCGGCCCTCGGCATTACGGGTGGCCACTGCGACGAGAGTCTCCTGCCGCCCGAGTACCGTCATCGGGCCGAGGGCGTCGCCGACGGTCCCGCCGCCGTCCTCCAGAAGGTCCGGGAGGTCATCAAGTACGGTGCCGACGTCATCAAGGTCTGTGCCACCGGTGGGGTCCTATCCAAGGGCGACAACCCGGAGGCGTATGAGTTCAACGAGGACGAACTCCGGGTCATCGTCCAGGAGGCCCACAAGCTGGGTCGGAAGGTCGCCGCGCACGCCCACGGACTGGCCGGCATCCTCCTGGCTGTACGGGTCGGCGTGGACTCCATCGAGCACGGGAGCTTCATCGATGACGAGGCCGTTCGCCTCATGAAGGAAAAGGGAGTCTACCTTGTGCCGACCCTCTATCTGGCCGACTGGTTCATGGAGAACGCACCCAAACTTCAGGTCCCGCCCTTCATCATGGAGAAGGCCCGGAAGGTCATGCCGGCGGCCCGGCAGAACATCCATCGTGCTTTCCAGATGGGCGTCCCCGTTGCCTTCGGGACCGATGCGGCCGTGTACCCCCACGGTCTCAACGCCCGGGAATTCGCCGTCATGGTCCGACTGGGGCTGACGCCCCTGCAGGCCATCCAGGCGGCAACCCTCCATGCGGCCGAACTCCTGGGCTGGTCCGACCGCATCGGGACGCTGGAACCCGGTAAATTCGCCGACATCATCGCCGTCGAGGGCAATCCCCTGGAGGACGTGAGGGTCCTTGAGCGAGTCCGCTTCGTCATGAAGGGCGGCCAGGTCTACCGAAACGATTTCGGGGGGCACCTCGAGGCGGGCGCAACCGAAAGGCCGGCCCGGGAGTAGCCGATGTCAGGCGATGATCATCCCGACGTAGGATACGACCGAGGCGTCATCGCCCGTGACCATCCCCGAATGGGTGTAATCGACCAGTGTCCCGCGCGTCGCTCCCAGGGCCCGGGCGGCCATCAGGACGACGGTCGTCGGCAAGTACCCGCACATCGTCAGACGATGCCGGTGGACGACGTCGTAGAGGCCGGGGCCGTCGACCTGCTCCATGGAGCGAATGGCCGGTTGGTCCAGCCGAGCCGCCTCGGCGGCCGACGTGTAGTGGGTCATATCCGTACTGGCGATCAGCAGGACCTCCTCCCCTAAACTCTGGACGACCTCCGTGATGGCCTGGGCCAGGGCCGTCAGCTGGGCCATGCGGGACGTGCCGACACAGATCGGGACGAAGACAAAATCGTCCAGCAAGTACTGGAGGAAGGGAAGATGGACCTCCAGGGAGTGCTCCCGCAGGTGGGCCGTGGGGTCATGGACGAGAAAAGTACACTGCTCCATCAGTTGACGGGCCGTCTCTTCATCGACCCGGGCCGGGCCCAGCGGCGTCTCCCAGAGGCCCGTCGCCCAGCAGGCCAGGGGGGCTCCCATGCCCGTGTGATTCGGGCACAGGATGATGAAACGACGGGGGAGACGGACTCGACCATACACCCGGCCGGCGGTCCGACCGGAATACATATAGCCGGCATGGGGACCTATAATGGCCGTTGCCGAGACCTTGGGGGTCACGTCCTCGATGAGCTGGGCCAGGAGGCCCCGGAGAGACTCGGGGTCGGCGGGATAAAAGTATCCGGCCACGGCGGGCTTGCGGACGGCCATGGACATCCCTCCACGTGCCTTGGACAAGTATAGCGATGTCGGCCGGGAAGGTCACGGCGCCGCGATGAGCCGTCTTACGGGAACCCCCGTCGGAAGACTCGTTCCCCGTGGCGGATAGACCCGGAGGTCCGTTTCGGATACACTGAATCGAGGGGTCTGAGACCTGGAGGTCCGTCATGGGCCGACCCGGCCGTTCCGTCGTCATCGTCGGTTATGCCCGAACCCCCATCGGGAGCTTCCTGGGGGCCCTCAGTCGTCTGCCGGCCCCGAAACTGGGGGCCGTCGCCATCCAGGCGGCGCTCCAGCGATCCGGTCTCACGCCGGAAGACGTGCAGGAAGTCATCCTGGGCCAAGTCGTCCAAGCCGGGACGGGTCAGGCCCCGGCCCGGCAGGCGGCCCTCCTTGCCGGGCTTCCGGCGAGGGTCGAGTGCCTGACGGTGAACAAGGTGTGCGGTTCAGGTCTGAAGGCCATCATGTTGGCCGCTCAAGCGATCGCCCTGGGGGATGCCGACGTCATCGTCGCCGGCGGGATGGAGAGCATGAGTCAGGCGCCGTACCTACTGAGGCGGGCCCGGACGGGGTACCGCCTGGGACACGGGGAGATCCAGGACGCCCTGATTCTGGATGGTCTGTGGGACGCTCACTATCAAGTCCACATGGGGCAATGCGCGGAGCACTGCGCCCGCCGGCTGAATATCGGACGGGCGGCCCAGGACGAGTACGCCGCCGAGAGCTACCGGCGGGCCCTGGCCGCCTGGGAACGGGGCGATTTTGCCCGGGAGGTCGTGCCCGTCGAGGTCTCCGACGAAAGGGGGAGCGTCCACGTCGTGGCGGAGGATGAGGAACCGCGGCGGGTCCGGTTCGAGAAGATCCCGACCCTGCCGCCCGTCTTTGAGCCGGATGGGACCATCACGGCGGCGAATGCGTCGAAGATCAACGACGGGGCGGCGGCGGTCGTCGTGACGGCGGAGGACGTCGCCCGGGACCGGGGTCTCCGGCCGATCGCTCGGATCGTCGACTTCTGCGCGGCCGCCCGAGACCCCATGGAGTTTCCCCGGGCGCCGGTGGACGCCATCCAGAAGCTCCTCCGCCGCACGGGTCTTTCGAAAGACGAGGTCGACCTCTATGAGATCAACGAGGCCTTTGCATCCGTCGCCCTGGGCGTCATCCAGGAATTGGGTCTGGACCCCCGTCGTGTGAATGTCCACGGGGGGGCCGTCGCCCTGGGTCACCCCATCGGGGCCAGCGGGGCCCGTCTGGTCTGCACGCTCCTGAACGCCCTGACGACGTACCGGAAGCGCCTCGGCGTCGTCAGCCTCTGCTTGGGCGGGGGCGAGGCCGTTGCCATGCTGGTCGAACGCCTGGAGGCGTAAGCCCTGTTCCACGTGGAACATGGGGCGGGGTCTTCACGGTTTTTCCACGGCCTCCCCGTGGCCGTCCGAAATGCCGGGTCCGAGCCCCCCGAGTCCCTTCCCTCTGAACACCGACGGCAGGTTGTGGAAAAGCGGCGGAATCCGGTCAGTCCCGCGGGGGGTCGTACTCCCAGGCCTCCGGGGTCAGGACGCCCTGACAGACCCGCCGGGCCTCCCCCGAGAGGTGAATCGCCCGAAGGGTCGAGCCCGCCCACTCGAGTCGGACGACCAGGTCCGAGCCGGACCGGGTACGAAATCGGTACGTCTCCCACCGGTGCCCCAAATGAGCCAGGACGAGGGCCGTCGAGACACACCCGCTCCCGCAGGAAAGGGTCTCCGCCTCGACGCCCCGCTCGTAAGTCCGGATGTCGATGCGGCCGGGTTCGACGACGTGGACGAAGTTGACGTTGGCCCCCTCCGGGCCCAGGTCCGGATGAGACCGAAGGGCCGGGGCGAGGCGGGCCAGGTCCAGCGACCCGACGTCTCGCACGGGTAGGACCAAATGGGGATCTCCGACCCGCACCCAGTGGGCCGAGACGGCCCGGCCCCGGAAGGTCAAACGCCGGTGGAGCCGAATCTCATAGGTCCGATAGAACCGCAGGTGGACCGTCCGATCGTCCACGACCGCCTCGATCACGCCGACGGCCGTCTCGATCGTCATCCGCCGAGGGGCGATCCCGTGACGGAGCGCATAGCGGGCCACACAGCGGGTCCCGTTCATGCACATGTTAAATTCCGTACCGTCGGGATTGAAAAAACGGGCCCGCACGTGGGCCTCCCGGCTCGACCCGACCAAGATGAGGCCATCGGCTCCGACCGACAGCCGCCGGTGACAGAGCTTCCGCGCCAGGGCAGGGGCGAGGTCCGTCCAACGACCGTCCCGGTCGTCTAAAATGATAAAGTCGTTGCCGGCGGCGACCCACCGGTCAAAGGGAATCTCCTCTACGCCCGGATGCATCGCACGGGACCTCCGAGGACCCGTCCCTCCCCTCGGGCCACTCGACCTCAAAAGTCTCGATCAGGGGATTCGAGAGGACCTTTTCGACGATCTCGAGGACCTGCCGTCGTCCCGCCTCATCGAGGACACCGTTCCACTCGATGTCAAAGACCTTCCCCGTGTGGACCCGGACGACGGACCCATACCCGAGGCTCCGCAATACGTTCCCGATCGTCTTCCCCTGGGGGTCTAAGACGCCGGGCTTCAATCGAACGATGACCCGAATCCGAAGCCCTTCGGCCAAACCATACCTCCCCGGTCGAATGTCAAGACCCCAGCACACGGTCGTAAATCTCGTCCACGTGACGGAGGTAAGCCTCCGGACGGCACAGGGCCTCGATCTCAGCCTCCGACAGGTAGGCCCGGACCTCCTCGTCCTCCATCAGGGCCCGGACCAAAGGGATGCCCTCTTCCCACACCCGCATGGAGCACCGCTGGACCCACTCGTAGGCCGTGATCCGGTCCAGTCCCTTCCGGAGAAGGGCCACGAGAACCCCGCCCGAGTAAATGAGACCCCGTGTGATGTCCATGTTCTGGCGTAGGCGCTCCGGGTAAATCCGCATGTGTTCGATGATCCAGGTCAAACGCTCCAGCATGTAGTCGCACGCGATCGAAGCGTCCGGTAAGACGACCCGCTCGACCGAGGAGTGGCTGATGTCCCGCTCGTGCCAAAGGGCCACATCCTCCAATCCCGCCTGAGCGTAAGCCCGAAGGAGCCGGGCCAGACCACACAGCCGTTCGGCTACGATGGGATTCCGCTTGTGGGGCATCGCCGAGGAACCCTTCTGACCCCGCCCGAAGGGTTCCTCAGCCTCCCGGACCTCCGTTCGCTGGAGGTGCCGGACTTCCAGAGCCACCTTCTCGACCGAAGCCCCGATCAGGGCCAACGTGTTTAGGTACTCGGCATGGCGGTCCCGGGGCACGATTTGACTCGATACAGGCTCTCGTTGAAGGCCCAGCTTGGAACACACGTAGGCCTCGACCTCCGGCGGGACATGGGCGTAAACGCCGACGGCCCCCGAGACCTTTCCCACCGCGACTCGACCCCGGGTCTCGACGAGACGCGTTCGATGACGGCCAAACTCCTCATACCAGAGAAGGAACTTCAGGCCCAGCGTCATGGGCTCGGCATGCACGCCGTGGGTGCGGCCGACGCACGGAACGTTTTTGTACTCGAGGGCTTTCTGCCGCAAGACTTCCCGCAGACGGTCGATCCGCCGAAGGAGCTGGTCGCAACTCTCCCGGAGCTGAATGGCCGTCGCCGTGTCCAGGACGTCCGACGACGTCAGACCCATGTGGATAAAGCGTCCCAGGGGACCCAACGGGGCGCTCAGGCTCTCGACAAAGGCCACCACGTCATGTTGGGTCAGGGCCTCCCGGGCCTGAACCTCTTCGACAGAGACCCGGACTTTCGACCGAATGGACTCGAAGTCCTCGGAGGACAGCCAGCCCAGTCGGACAAAGGCCTCCAGGACGGCCATCTCCACGTCGAGCCAGCACTGGAGCCGGAATTCGTCCGACCACCACCGGGCCATCTCGGGAAGGGTATATCGGGGAATCATACCCTTGGACCCTCCGTCTATCGATCGAAGAACCTACACAGTTGGCAAAACCCCTTTACGGCAGTACGGCAATGAATGATTGACCTTCGTGTCGAAAAAGTTTCAGGATTCTTCATAGTAGAACGTACTCCGGGCATCCAACCTCCTCATCGTCACTCGGTCCCTTCGTCACTCCGTCACTATCTATGTTTAATATTACATGTTACTCGTCACTCGTTACCCGTTACTCATACCGGCCACCCGGATGGATCGGAACCGATTCCGTACGTGTCAAAACATTTGAAGTCGCCAGAGGTCGTGAATATGGACGAGTCCCTCCAGATGGCCCGCCTCGTCGACGACGACCAGGGCCGTGATCCGAAACCGCTCCATCAGACGCAGGGCATCCACCGCCAGGTCCTCGGGCCGAACGGTCTTCGGACCCGGGGTCATGACGGCGTCGATGGTCAGACCCTCGATACGGCCGTGGCGCTCCAGAGTCCGGCGCAGGTCGCCGTCGGTGTAAATCCCTACGGCACGGTCGGCCCCGTCGACGACGACTGTACATCCGAACCCCTTCTGGGTCATCTCTCGAACGGCCTGGACCAAGGGAGTCCCCAGCAAGACCTTCGGGACGTCGTCGCCCGTGTGCATGACCTGAGCGACTCGCAGGAGCTTGCGACCGATGCTACCCGCCGGATGAAGCCGGGTCAAGACGGCCTCGGTGATCCCCTTGCAACGCATCACGGCGATGGCCAAGGCATCACATAGGGAGAGCATGACGGTCGTGCTGGTCGTGGGTAAGATGCCGTCCGGAGAAGCCTCCCGCAGGGGACCGACGGTCAGGACGACCTGACTGTAGCGAGCCAATGGGGCGTCCGGGAAACCCGTAATGGCAATCGACGGAATACCCAGACGGCGGAGCCACTCGAGGAGGCGCAGAAGCTCAGGTGTTTCCCCGCTATAAGACAGGAATATGGCGATGTCGTCCGACGTCACCAGCCCCAAGTCGCCGTGCAGAGCTTCGATGGGATGCAAAAAGAGAGCGGGAATTCCCACGCTGGTCAGCGTGCCGGCCAGCTTTTTCCCGACGACGCCGGACTTGCCGACGCCGGATACAAGCACGCGGCCCCGACACGCCGCCAAACGGCGGACGGCCTCCGCAAACTCCGACCCCAGGCTTCGGGCGAGTCGGGAGACTGCCCGGCCCTCCATGCGGAGGACCCGGCGTCCGACGGCGACGATCTCAGCGTCCGTCGATGGAATCGATTCGAGTCCCCGGGAGGTCTTCATGCCTGCCGCTCCCAACAGGTACCGGGTATCCGGCGTCGACCCCCAGGCTCAGAAGCCTTTCGTGGTAGCACTCAAGTCATGACGGGCCATACACGGATTCGGTGAGTCCATGGGGGTCTCGGACCCGGGTCATTGCCCTATTGCCCGACCACCGCTCTCATTATAGGTCCAGGTCCGGTGCCTTGGGAACTTCGAATCCCGGGTCCGGCTTCGGTCCACCGGGATGACGGCCGACAGGAACCGCTCGACCCCGTCTCCCATACGTCCATCTGGAAAAGGCTCGACATCCGGAAGCCCTTTCATACAATCGCCCGAAGGACTGCGGACTTCCCGAATACCACGGAGACGAAGGTCGATGAACTCCGACAAGACTCCTTCGCGAAGCTCGACCGAAAGTCCATCCGACCGGCCGGTCGAACTCCTGCCATTCCCAGGAGACGGGGACAGAATCGACCCCGGCCGAGGTCCACGACGTCTGAGACTCTCATCGACCCAGCTCGTCGAAAATGCTCTGGGTATCGTCGGGAGGTCTCCGACCATCCGGCAAGTCCGCCGGCAAATCGTCCGTTTAGCGGGCCTGCCGGTATGTGTCCTCATCCGCGGAGAAACAGGGACGGGCAAGGAACTGGTTGCCCAGTCCCTTCACCGGCTGGGGCCCCATGCCAGCGCACCCTTCATCGCCGTAAACTGCGCGGCCATCCCGGAGCACCTGTTGGAAAGCGAGCTCTTCGGGTATCGGCGGGGAACCTTTACAGGAGCGGAGAGAGACACGCCCGGCCTGATCGAGCGAGCGGGTCAGGGCACGGTCTTCTTCGATGAGATCGGCGACATGTCTCCCTACCATCAGGCCAAAATCCTGCGGGTCCTTCAGGAAAAGCGGGTCCGGCGGATCGGCGACGACATCGAGCGGCCCATTTACTGCCGCTTTATCTTTGCGACCCACGCGCCCTTGGAGCGTCGGGTTCGGGAGGGAAGGTTCCGAAAAGACCTGTACTTCCGCATCCGGACCCCGTGCATTCGGCTCCCGGCCCTACGGGACCGGCGGGAGGACATTCCCCTCTTGGTCCAGTTCTTTCTCCGGAAGTACCGACCCCTCCTGGCTTCCCGGGTCCGGCGCGTCCATCCCCGCGTCTGGGACTTCCTGCTTCATTACCCGTGGCCTGGCAACGTCCGGGAACTGGAGTCCGTCCTCGTGACGGCCCTGGCTGAGGCCCGAAACGACACCGTCTTACGGCCTGAACACTTCCCACCTGACGTCCGCTCCGGAGCTCCCGGGGTCATCCCGGTCGACGAGGGGGATAACCCAGCTACGTGGACGATTCAGATCCCCCGATTCTGGCCGCTGGTGAAGGCACGGGCCGCATTCGAACAGCAGTACGCCCAATTCGTCCTTCAAGAGGTGAAGTTCAATAAAAGCCGCGCGGCTCGCATCTTAGGCGTCTGCCGGGAGACCCTCTATCACATCCTGGACGGTCGCCGGGGTACAAAGTTCAGGAAGGCTTCCCAGACGGGCCCCCCGCCGCTGGGACCGGGATCAGGCGACCGGACCGAATTTCTATCCGTCGACCCGGGAAGTCCTCCGCCCGAAGCCAGAACCGACGGTGGGTCGTGAGGATGGCCCGGCGCCGGGCCAGCCAAGTTAAAATAAGGCGGGCCCGGGGTAAATCGACCTCGGCGTCAAAATCATCGATCAACAGGAGCATGGGAGGCTTACCGAGCTTCTCGGCCATTTCCGCCACAGCATCAGCCCAGACGATCAGGAACGACCGGACTTGACCGGCCGAAGCCGTATCCCAGAAGGAGCCGGCGGCCGTACGGATGGCCAGGTCATCCCGATGGGGGCCTACCTGACAGCGGCCGGTATTCTTCTCCTCCGGCTCGGCCCGGCGGAGGGCTTCCTGGAAGACTGAGGTTAGGGGAGCGTCCCAAGCCGTGATCCACGGGCTCCAGAGCTGAATTTCGAGGGTTTCCCCCGGGAAGAGCCGCCGCCAGCGTCTTCGGACCGCCTCCCGGACCTGTCGGACCAGGTATCCCCGGGCTTCCCAAATCTTCACCCCTGCCTGGACGAAAGCCTCGTCCCAAGGGCGTCGCGCCTCCTCCGGCCAGCCAGCCGCCAGGGCATGGGTCCGCTGAAGCCAAGCCTGACGATAGCGACGCCGCCATTCCTGGTATTCCGGGAAGAGGGCCAGGAGGCTTTCGTCCAAGAGCTTCCGCCGCCACAGAGACCGGCTCGATAGGGGAGCCCACTCCCGGCCGCCGATATACAAAACCGGCCAGCGTCGCCGCCACTCTGCAAAGGCAATGGGTTGACCCTGATATCGAAGTTTGGAAGCCGTGGTCGTAAGCTGAAGCTCGATCCTTTCCAGAGAAGAGAGCCATTCGATGTGAACCCAGGCCGACGTATGACCCTGCGAGAGGACGACAGCCGGCGACCGTGCCCGAAAAGAACGCCCGTAAGCGGTCCAGTAAAGGGCTTCCAGGAGACTCGTCTTGCCGCTGGCGTTGGGGCCGACGACCAACGTCAGGCACTCGTCCAGCTCCACGTCGACGTCCAGATTCCGAAACCCCTTAATCCTCCATCGCCACGTCATCTTCCTCTTCTTCCGGCACGCCGACCTCTTCCGTCACACCGGCCGTCTCCGCCTCCGCGATCGGCATGTACACGTAGCAGTATGTCTCCCTCGTGGAAGCGGCTACGGGTCGGACCGCCGCCGGTTCCCGGGTCGACTTGAACCACAGCTCGACCTCTTCGTCTTGAACGGCCGAGAGGAATTCCACAAGAAACTCACCGTTGACGTACACCGGGAAGGGAGAGCCATGAATCGTCGCTTCGACCACGTCCCGGGCCATCCCGACCGTCGGGTGCTGGAACCGGAGCTCGAGGAAGCCGTCTTTCGGCTCGACCCGGACCGACGGCGCACTGGCCACAGGCGTACCCTTGGCCAGCAGGATGACCCGCCGAAGAGCCTCCAGAAGCGTCAACCGCCGGGCCTGAATCCGATACGGCGCGCTCTCCGGGATAAAACTGCGATACTCCGGAAACGTGTCGTCGATCATCCGAATGCTGATCCGCCGATGGTCCAGTTCAAAGGTGATCAGGTGACCACTCACGCCGAACCGGACCGTCTCGAAGGTTCCTGTCCCAAGAGCGCTTTTCAGCTCGGCCAAGGCCTTCCGATGAATCAATAGGCTGAAGTCCGGGACGGCCGCCGGGCCTTCCCATCGGGACTCATAGTAGGCCAAACGGTAAATGTCCATGGCCGCCGCAGAAAGGGTATCCCCCCGCTTCTCCAGGAGCATCCCCAAGAAGGCTTCCCGCAAGGTATGCTTGGGGATCACGAAGTCCGTATAGTCGATGGCCCGACGCAAGACCCACGCCGGCAGAGCGTAGGCCCCTTCCCCCAAGACTGGCACCTGGGGAATCGGGTAGTCGTCCGGTGACAAGCCCAATAGCTCGAAACTGGACGAACCCGCTTGAAGGAGGACCCGGGGCAGTTCGAGGAGTTCGATGGTGACAGACCCCTCAGGAAGTGTCCGGACGACGTCGACCAGGACCTTGGCCGGAAGGGCCACGCGACCCCGGGCAGTAACCTGGGCCGGAATCGTGGACTGATAACTTAGCTCCATATCGGAAGCCGTCAGGCGAAGACGGTTCTCTTCCGCTTCCATGAGGAAGTACGAGAGCGTCGGGATCGCCGATTTCTTCTCGATAGCTCCCTGAATCAACCGAAGTTCTGTAAAGAGGGGTTCTTTCTCGACGACCACTTTCATGGCTTCCCCCAATCGCCAGAGTAACGGAAGTCCCACCGGACTCTCCGCCCACGGCCCATCATAGGCCGTCCCTTCCGAAGGGGTCAAGTCGGCGTCCCGGCGACAGGTATCCGGTACCGGGTTCCAGGTGTCAGGTGCCGCGCATCCGGAACCTGGTACCGAATGCCCGGTACCCGATCCGGTCCGGCCGCCGAGGGCCGGGTACCGAACACCGAATTACCGCACTGTCCTATCGCCGACCCTGCGTCCGTAACGACCCAAACGCTACCCTTCTTCTTTCCTATTCTTACTCACTCTCTGAGAGGAGTGTGTATATTAAGAAGAATAAGGGGACGTGAAAATGTGGAAATCGAGGTTTTTGCCCGTCCGGAAGCGGATTTCCGATTTCCACAACTTGTGGAAAAAGGGGGACCCGGGTGTGGAAAACGCGGGCTTGCGTGCCCCGATTTTCACATTTTCACACCCCGTCTCCACAAGATTTCCACCGATATTTCCACAACATTTCCACAGCGTCGGAGGGTTCGCCGGTACTAAAAGATGCATACCCGGTGTGCGCGTTTCCCAGTGGCCGGGCCGGTCCTCGGTGCTCGGTGGCCAGCCCTCGGCGTCGGGCCGGATCAGGTACCAGGTGCCGGTGCCAGGACCCGGTACCCGACACCTGGCACCCGGTACCTGGAATGGGTAGACTCGGCGACTCCATGGGTCCCGCACCCGAGTCACGGCCCTATTGCCCTACTGCCTGATTGCCCAATTGCCTTCCTACTTTTGAATAGAGCCGGGTTCGGGAATGGATCATTCCGAAGTGGAACGGAGGAGCTGGAGGATGGCGTGGAGGTCTTGCTGGAGACGGGGGTCGGAGGGAAGGTTTTCCTCGATTTTCCGGATGGCGTACATGACGGTCGTGTGGTGTTTGCCTCCGAAGGCTTGGCCGATCTCGTTGAGGGAGGCTTCCAGGTGGTGTCGGGCCAGGTACATGGCGATCTGGCGGGGATACACGACCTGGGGGCGATTCGTTCGGGAGATGATCTCTTCCGGCTGGAGCTTGAAATAGGCGGCGACGGCCTGAAGGATGTCCTGGATGGACCAGCGGGCCGAGGCCGGACCCGAGGTCGGGCGGGAGGCCATGCGGTTGAGGGATTCCAGGAGGGGGGTGATGGCCTCTCGGGCCAGCTCGATGGAGAGGGATTGGCTCTTCATCGAAGCCAGAAACACCAAGCGTCGCAGGGCGCCTTCCAGGGTTCGGACGTTATCGACGATCCGTTCGGCGATGAACAGGGCCACGTCGTCCGGAACGTGCACGCCCATCAGCATGGCTTTTTTGTGAAGGATGGCGATGCGGGTCTCCAGCTCGGGCGGCTGGATGTCGGCGACGAGGCCCCAGGAGAAGCGGGAGACCAGGCGTTCCTCCAGATTGGCCAGGGCCTGGGGGGGCTGGTCGGCCGTCAGCACGATCTGTTTTTGGGCCTGGTAGAGGACGTTGAAGATGGAGAAGACCTCTTCCTGGGTCCGTTCCTTGCCGGCCAGCGTATGGACGTCATCCAAGAGGAGGACGTCGGCCGCCCGATAGTGCTGGCGGAGGTCATGGACGTTGCCTCGCTGGTAGGCTTCGACCAACTGGTTCATCAGGGCGTCGCAGGACACGTAGATGACCCGAAGGTCGGGACGGTTTTGGGCGACTCGATTCCCGATGGCATGGAGCAGGTGGGTCTTGCCTAAGCCGACACCGCCGTAGATGAAGAGGGGGTTGTACACGCGGCCCGGGTGGTCGGCCACGGCTGTCGAGGCGGCGTGGGCCGCCTGGTTGCTGACCCCCACGACGAAGTTCTCAAAGGTGTAAATCGGATTCAGGCCTCCGTCGGTGGTCATCTCCCGGGCGTGGGCCCGTTCCAGTTCCTCGTTGGTCAGGAACTCCAGTTCCTTGGGGGGGAGGTGGGCCTCCTGAATGCAGGCCTGGATGTCCTGGGCGTAAGACCGTTGGATGACTTCTCGGAAGAATTTGCTGGGAATGAGGATCTGGACCCGGCGTTCGTCTTCGTAGAACTGGACCGTCGGGCGAAACCAGCTGTTGAAGGACTGCGGGCGAAGGCGTCGTTGGAGACACTGGAGGATTTTCACCCAGTACATCCCAGCCTCCGCAAGAGGCGCCCCGTTGGCTTCCAGGCCCCGATCTTACCCGCGGGTTCGGCGTCGGCCAAACCGAATAAATGGGATAAACAGGAATATTTTACTCAAAAATCGTCTTATCAACGGTAATTTGTTTTTAAACAATATTACATTATAGTGAGATAAGAATAGATATTGGCATCAGCCCCTGGGGGTTTCTATACCGAGAGTTTCTCGAGTCCCCGACGAACCCACGGCGGCCCTACCGGCGGACCGCCCCGGCGATAGGAACGCTCCTGCCGCCTCCGGTCGAATCTCCCCGCTTTCCCTTACATATTATATACATTTGACCATCATACTAAATCCCGTATCCCGGGATTCCCGGCCCGGCGGGCATTCAACCCGACTCCTTCGGGGGCTCCTTCCGAGGCGGCGGGAAGCCGTGGGGAGACCAGCGGAGGACCGGGTGTCGGGCCGCCTCGACTTCATCGAACCGACCGAAAGCACTCCGATGCGGGGCCGAGCGTACGACTTCGGGCTGTTCGGCCGCCTCTCGGGCGATCTGAATCATGGCCTCGGCGAATCGGTCGAGTTCCTCGATACTCTCGGTCTCGGTCGGCTCGATCATGAGGGCTCCCGGTACGATCAGGGGGAAATATACGGTCGGCGGGTGGAGGCCGTAGTCGATCAGGCGCTTGGCGATGTCCATCGTCGTCACGCCGGAGGGGTTCTGACGTCGGTCGTTGAAGACGACCTCGTGCATGACCCTGCGGTCGTAGGGCAGGTGGTAGTAAGGCTTTAACCGGGCCCGGAGATAGTTGGCGTTCAGGACCGCATGGATGGCGATGTCCCGCAGGTGGTCCCGGCCAAAGGAAAGGATATAGGCCAGGGCCCGGACGTGGACGCCGAAATGACCCTGGAAGGCCTTGACGCGGCCGATGGACCGGGGGCTTTCCCAGACCCGGTAATACCGGTCTCCGTCCCGAAAGACCCGGGGCACGGGCAGGTAAGGGGCCAGCGGGGCCTTCACGCATACGGGCCCGCTTCCCGGGCCACCGCTCCCGTGCGGCGTGCTGAAGGTCTTATGGAGGTTCAGGTGGAGGACGTCGACGCCCATGTCGCCGGGCCGGGCGACGCCCACGAGGGCATTCATATTGGCCCCATCCATATAAAGAAAGGCACCTGCTTCGTGAAGGATGTCGGCGATTTCGAGGATATCCTCCTCGAAAAGGCCCAGCGTATTCGGGTTCGTGATCATCAGGGCGGCGACGTCCCGGCTCATGGCGGCCCGAAGGGTCGAGGGGCTGAGCAGGCCCCGCTCGTCCGAGCGGAGGTGGACGACCTCGAAGCCCCCGAGGGCGGCGCTGGCCGGATTCGTCCCGTGGGCCGAGTCAGGGACGAGGACCCGGGTTCGTTTCTCACCCCGCTCTTCCAAGTAGGCTCGGATAAGGAGCAGGCCCGTAAGTTCCCCGTGGGCTCCGGCGGCTGGCTGGAGGGTCGCTGCGTCCATACCGGTGATCTCGCAGAGGTACCGTTCCAAGTGCCACTGGACGGCCAAACAGCCCTGAACGAGCTCGTCGGGAAGGTACGGGTGGGCCTCGGTGAAGGCGGTCCATCGGGCGATGTCTTCGTTCAGCCGGGGGTTGTACTTCATCGTGCAGGAGCCGAGGGGATAGATGCCCCGGTCGATGCAGTAGTTCCACTGGGCCAGGCGGTTGAAGTGACGGACGACGTCGGTCTCGGACAGTTCCGGCAGGCCCTCGACCCGTTCCCGATACAGGTGGGCGGGGACGAGGTCTTCCAGGGGTAGCTCCGGGACACCCGTCGGCGGCAGGCTATAGCCGATGCGGCCGGGCCGGCTCTTCTCAAACAGGAGGGATTCTTCGAGGGCGATATGCTGGGTCGTGCGATTCGCGTCTGCCATCGTCATGCCTCGGAGGACAGAATCTCTCGGATCGTCTGAACGAGTCGTTCCATTTGGTCGGGTGGGTTCATTTCCGTGACGCACACCAGGAGGTCCCGGTCCAGCTCGGGATACCACCGGTGGAGACGCAGGCCGGCCACGATACCCCGATTCAGCAGGTGTTCCCATATCGCGGAGGCCTTCGGGTGGCGGACGACACACTCGTTGAAAAATGGGCCCCGGAAGGGTCGTTCCCATCCCTCGGCCTCCAGGCGGCGGACCAGGAAGTGGGCCCGTTGGGCGTTCAGGAGGGCCAGCCGTCGGAGCCCCTCGGGTCCCAGGAGGGCCAAGTACACGGTCACGGCCAGGGCGCAGAGGGTCTGATTCGTACAGATGTTACTGGTCGCCTTCTCCCGCCGGATATGCTGTTCTCGGGTCGCCAGGGTCAGGACGAATCCCCGCCGGCCCCTTCGGTCGTAAGCGACGCCGACCAAGCGGCCGGGCATGCGGCGAACGTATTCCATGCGGGTCGCCATGAGGCCGATGTGGGGTCCTCCGAACTGGACGGGCAGGCCCAGGGACTGACCCTCGCCGACGACGATGTCGAAGCCGAACGCGCCGGGCGGCTGGAGCAGGCCCAGGCTCAAGGCCTCTGTAAAGCAGGCGATCCGGACGGCCGGGTGGTCTCCCAGGGTGGCCCGGATGGCGGCCCAGTCCTCGATGATGCCCAGGGCGTTGGGGGACTGAACGACGACGGCCAGGGTATCGTCCCGGAGACGAGCCTGGAGGGCGTTCCGGTCGACCTGACCCGTCTCGGTCTCCCAGGGGACCTCTTCGATGCGGACGTCCAGGTGACGGAGGTATGTATGCAGAACCTGCCGGTACTCTGGATGGACGCTCCGGGCGACCAGGACGTGGCGGCCCTCCCGGATCCGCCGGGCCATCAGGACGGCCTCGGCCAGGGCCGTCGCCCCGTCGTACATGGAAGCATTGGCGACCTCCATCCCCGTGAGCTGGCAGACCATCGTCTGGAACTCGAAGATGCTCTGCAGGGTCCCCTGGCTGACTTCTGGCTGGTAAGGTGTATAGGCCGTAAAAAATTCGGGCTTCCGAAGGACGTCCTCGACGACGGCCGGGACGTAGTGCCGGTACGCCCCGGCACCCAGGAAGGAGACGACTTCCGGCGGGACCCGGTTCATCGAGGCCCATCGGCGAAACGCCTCCAGGACCTCCATTTCCGACATGGCCGGCGGGAGGTCCAGGTCCGCTTTCAGACGGACGGCCTCGGGGATCGGTCGAAACAGTTCATCGACCGAATCGACCCCGATGACCTCCAGCATGCGCCGGATGTCATCGGGTGCATGGGGAAGGTATCGGACGCTCATGAGGACTGCTCGACGTAGGCTTCATATTCTTGGGCCGACATCAGGCGGTCGAACTCGGCCGGGTCGTGAATACGGATGCGGATCAGCCAACCCCGCTCGTGGGGCGACTGGTTGATGATCTCGGGGCGCTGGACGACCTCTTGGTTGACCTCGATGACTTCCCCGCTCATCGGCATATACAGGTCGGCGGCGGTCTTGACGCTCTCGACGGTTCCAAAGGCCTGAAGCTGGCGAAACGTCTGACCCACGGCGGGAAGTTCGACGTAAACGATGTCGCCGAGTTGCTCTTGGGCGTAATGGGTGATGCCGACCGTCCCGACGTCGCCCTGGAGATGAATCCATTCGTGCTCTCGAGTATACCGGTAGGACTCCGGATACTTCATGACGGGCGGCTCCTCCGGTAGAAGGGTAGTGGTACGATCCGGGCTTCTCGCGGACTCTGGCGGATGTCGACCCACAGGCGGTCTTCCGCATAGGAGGCCTGAATGAGGGCGAGGCCGATCGCCTTCCTCAGGTAGGGAGCGAAGGTCCCGCTGGTGACCCGGCCCAGGGGCCTGTGGTCGGCGTCCAGGACCCGATAGCCGGTACGGGGGATCCCGGTATCGACCATCTCGAAGCCGACCAAGCGCCGCCGCAAGCCCTCCTGCAGAACCCTCTCCAGGGCCGCCCGGCCGATGAAGTCTCCCTTGTCCATCTGGACGACCCAGCCCAGGCCGACCTCGAAGGGATGGGTCTGCTCGTCCATGTCCTGTCCGTAAAGGAGCATGCCGGCTTCCAGACGGAGCGTGTCCCGGGCACCCAAGCCACAGGGTTGGATCCCCCACGGCCGCCCGGCCTCCAAGATGCGTTCCCACACCCGGGGAGCCGCTTCGGCCGGGCAGAAGACCTCGAAGCCGTCTTCCCCCGTATAGCCCGTCCGGCTACAGAGGACGGGAACGCCGTCCAGACGGGTTTCCACAAAACGGTAGTATCGGACGGCCCCCACGTCGATGGGGACGAGGGCGCGAAGCACCTCGACGGCCCGAGGCCCCTGGACGGCCAAGAGGGCCGTCTCGGCGCTACGGTCTATGACTTCTACAGACGCCGGGGCATGGTCCCGAAGCCAGGCATAGTCCCGCTCGGTCGTCGCCGCGTTGACCACGGCCAACCATTCGTCCCGGGCCAGTCGGTACAAGATGAGGTCGTCCAAGATGCCGCCGTCGCCGTTGAGCATAAGGTTGTACTGGGCCCGGCCGGGCTCCATCGCCTGGGTCCGGTTCGTAAACATTCGGTCCACGAAGGCCGGAGTGCCGGGACCCCGAAGATGGATCTCCCCCATGTGGCTGACGTCAAAGACGCCGACGGCCGTGCGGACGGCCATGTGCTCCTCGATGACGCCCCTGTACTGGACCGGCATTTCGAAGCCGGCGAAGGACGTCATCCGAGCGCCCATCTGCCGGTGGATCTCGTACAAAACGGTCCGTCGGAGGGCGACCCCAGATTCCATCGGGATGAGTCCATGGGGTGAGTCGGCACCCACCTGACTTTCGTCGAGTCCCACGACGCTATCCAGCTCGACCAAGATAACACAGGCTCCGTGAACCTGTCAAAAGTCGGTGCCATTTGAAGTCCCCTCGGCAAAGGCCTATCTTTTAGGAATTTCCTCATCGCCACGCCTGCATTCAGGAGGTCATCGATGAGTCGGTCCGAGATCACCGTGGGGGTGGGCGGCGAGGCCGGGGAAGGCATCGGTCGAACGGGAGATTCGATCGCGAAGATGGCGGCCCGCCACGGTCTGCACATATATGCCTACAACAGCTACCAGTCCGTCATCCGGGGCGGCCACGTCTGGCTCCGGATTCGGATCGCTACGGAGAAGGTTTACAACCACGGAGACCACCTAAACTTCCTGATCGCCTTGAATCAGGACACCTTGGACCGGCACCTCCGGGAGGTGGAACCCAACGGCTGGGTCCTCTTCAACACGGAAGTCGTCCGGCTCCCGGAGGACCGCCGGGGGGACCTGCGGTACTGTGGGGTCCCCTGTAAAGGACTCTGTAGGGACCTGGGCTACAAGCCCGTCATGCAGAACACGGTCCTGCTGGGTGCGGCGGCTTGGATCCTGCAGTTTGACTTTTCTTACATCGAAGGGGTCCTGCGGGACACTTTCCAGCACAAGGGCGATGCGGTCGTGCGGGAAAACGTCCAGGTCGCCCTTCGGGGTTACGAGTACGCTCGGGAGAACTTCCCGCCGGTCCGTCCGCCCTTCCCGAAGGGGCCCAAACCCCTGGCCGTCACGACGGGCAACGAGATGTTTGCCCTCGGGGCCGTCGCGGCGGGTTGCAAGTTCTACGCGGCCTATCCGATGACGCCCGCCTCGTCGATCCTTCACTGGTTTGCCCGGTACGGCCCGGAGCTCGGCGTGGTCGTCAAACAGTGTGAGGATGAGCTGGCCGTCGTCAACTTTGCCATCGGAGCCGGCTTTGCCGGCGTTCGGGCGTTGTGTGCCACGTCCGGCGGGGGCTTCTCCCTTATGACGGAAGCCATCGGGGAAGCGGCCATGACGGAGACGCCCGTCGTGGTCATCAACGTCATGCGGGGCGGGCCCTCGACGGGTCTTCCGACCAAGACGGAGCAGGCCGATTTCTGGCAACTCTTCGGCGCTTCCCAGGGAGACTACCCCAAGATGATCCTGGCACCGACGGACGTCCTGGACTGTTACTACACGATGGTCGAGGCCTTCAATTGGGCGGAACGCTACCAGATCCCCGTCTTGGTCGCCAGCGACCTCTACCTGTCGGAGCATCGGGAGACGGTCGACCCCGAGGACATCCGGTTCGACGTGCCCATCGACCGGGGGGAATCCGCCTTGCGGGAGTGGCCGGCGGACCGGGAATACAGGCGCTTTGCCGATACGCCGACGGGCGTCTCTCCCAGGGTCCTACCGGGCACGCCCGGCGTCTGTTACACGGCGGCGACCGACGAGCACGACGAGCGGGGCGTTCTAATCAGTGACGTCTTTACAAATCCCGTCGAGCGGAAAAAGAGCATGGACAAGCGGATGCGGAAGCTTCGGTTCTTACGGCAGGAAATCCCGCCGCACCGGGTCATCGGTCCCGAGCGGGCGGACGTCACCCTGGTCGGATGGGGCTCCACGAAGGGAATCTTGATAGAGGCGGCCGATCGTTTGACCCGGGAAGGGATCCCGACCAACGTCTTGGCCCTCAAGTACCTCTATCCCTTCCCGGCGGACAGCGTAATGGACCTCCTGGGGCGGAGCTCGAAGGTCATCGTCGTCGAGCAAAATTACACGGGTCAGCTGATGCGCCATATTCGGGCCGAGACGGGCTTTCTCGCCCACGGTGCCGTCCGAAAGTATGACGGCGAGCCGATGGAGCCCCTCTATGTCGTTCGGGGCGTGAAGGCGATCTTGGAAGACGGGAAGACCGTATTTCCCGAGGGGTGGTAGACTTCTTGGGGGATGGTAAAGCGCGAAGCCCGGCGCGCCGGTCATCCCGCATCGGACATACCCTTTTTGTAGGGGGTCGGAGATGGCAACGGCAGTCTTAGACGTGGTTCAGGAAATTCGGGACGTCCCCGTCGAGGCGTACGAGGGTCCCGTCCACCCGGACTGGTGCCCCGGCTGTGGGGACTACGGAGTCCTCAAGGCCCTCCAGAAGGCCCTGGCTTACCTGCAGATCGACCCGAGTCAGGTCGTGGTCGTCTCGGGGATCGGGTGTTCGTCGAACCTCCCCGGCTTTATTCGGGCTTACGGCTTCCACGGCCTGCATGGGCGGGCGCTGCCGGTCGCCGAGGGCATTAAGCTGGCCAACCCGCGGCTTCACGTCATCGTCACGGGCGGGGACGGCGACGGATACGGCATCGGGATGGGCCACTTCATCCACGCCATGCGCCGGAACCTGGACATCACGTACATCGTGATGAACAACCAGATTTACGGCTTGACGACGGGGCAGGTGTCGCCCACCTCGATGAAGGGCGTCCGTACGAAGTCGACGCCTTACGGCAACATCGAGCCGCCGGTGAACCCCATCGCGTTGGCCCTGATGTCTGGGGCGACGTACGTGGCCCGGGGATTTTCGGGGGACCCCAACCACCTGGCGTCCCTCGTGGCCCACGGCATCCGCCATCGGGGGTTTGCCCTGATCGACGTCTTCTCCCCCTGCGTCACCTACAACAACGTAAACACCTATGCCTGGTTCCGCCAGCGCGTGTACCGTCTCGAGGACGAGGGCCACGATCCATCGGACTTTGCCCGGGCCGTCGAGAAGTCCCTGGAGTTCGGGGACCGGATTCCCATCGGTCTGTTCTATCAGGTCGAGGCGGAGACTTACGAGGACCTGGAGCCGGCTTACAAGCGGGGCATCCCCGTGGACCAACCCTTGGGCCTCTCTCCGGAAGAGGGGGCGCGACTCATCCAGGCGTGGATGTGACCCGGCCGGAGGCTCGACGTCGGATGGATGAGTACCTCTTAGAAGTCCGGGACTTCGAGCGGACCGTCTATGGCCGGCCGGTCCTGCGGGTCTCGGCGCTGACCCTGCGGCGGGGTGAGTCCCTGGCCGTCGTCGGGATGCCGGAGGCCGAGGCCGAACTTTTCCTGCACCACCTGACGGGCCGCTTTCTCCCCGATGCCGGAGAGGTCCGCCTCTTCGGGACTCCAACGACCGAGATCCGCACGGAGGCGGAATGGTTCCCCTACGTCCGGCGGATCGGCCTCTACGATGACCGTTGGCCCCTGTTGGAAGACTGGCCCGTCGAGGTCAGCCTCCTGGCGACTCTGGCGATGGACTGGTCGACCCCGGTGGACGAGCGCCGCTACGCAGAGGTCCGAGCCCTCGCCCGGCGGGTGGGTCTTCGACCGGCTGACCTGGAGCGGCCGATGGCTGAGGCCGGTCCGGCCATCCGATGTCGGGTCCATCTGGCTCGGGCGCTGGCCTTTTCCCCCGACCTGCTGATTCTCTTCTATCCGACTGAACGTCTGGACGGGGCGGTCGCCTTCGAGCTGGGCCGTCTGGTCCGACGGGTCTGCCGGGGTTTGACCCTCCTTTTGTTCACCCGAGACGAGTCCTTCGCCGCATGGCTCTGTCAACGCCTGGTCTTTATCGACCCGTCGACGGGCGTCGTCCGGGAAGTCCGTGCCCGATTCCCCGGATGGGAGCGGCTTCGCCGATGGCTCCGAGTGTGAACCTGCGGCCTTGGCAGGACCCCTCCTTGGCGGAGCGTCTCCGGACCTCTCTCCGACCCGTCCCGACCCGGTGCCCACCGGCTCCCGAGACGAACCTTATACCGGCGGTCGTCTTGATCCCCCTCGAGTGGCAGGCCGACCCACCCGCCTGGTTTCTCTACGTCATCCGACGTTCCCAGGCCGTTCCCCTCCATCGGGGTCAGATCGCCTTCCCGGGCGGCGTCGTCCGGCCCGAAGACGCCGGGCCCTGGGACACGGTCCTCCGGGAAGCCTGGGAAGAAGTCGGCCTGCCCCCGGAGGTCCCCCAGCCCTTGGGAAGTCTACCGCCGGTCCGGACCGTGACCGACTTCTGGGTCTGCCCGATCGTGGCTTTCCTCCGCCGTCCATGGCCGGTCCGTCTGAACCGACGGGAAGTCGAGGCGTGGATTCGCGTGCCCCTGGCAGAGCTGATGGACCCCAATCACTACCGATGGCTGGAGATCCGGAAGGGTCTGGACGTTTACCAGGGCCCTTGCTTCCAATACGGCCCCTACTTGATCTGGGGGGCGACGGCCCGGATGATCGTCTCCCTCTTGGAGAGTCTCGCCGAGGCGTATCGATGATTTACGACAAATGGGACAATCCGACAGTTCGGCGTCCGGCCATTGCCGCCTCACCCGTCTTCACGGTAAAAGTGACGGAGTGACGAAGTTACGAAGTAACGGAGTGACGAGTAACGAGGACGGGGCAAGCCAGGACAGCCCTGAGGAACGGCCCTACTGCCTTACTGCCCGATTGCCTTACTGCCTTATTGCCCTACTGCCGTAGTGCCTTTATGGGGGTGATGATCCAATCATTGCGGTGGCTTCTTCGGTGGCTGTTTCGCCTGACGGTCCTCGGCGTCGGGGCCGTCCTCTTAATGGCCCTCTCCGCCTTCGTGACGGTACGGGTCGTGACCCTTCGAAAGTCCGTGCGGGTCCCCGACTTCCGGGGAAAGACCCTCGAGCAGGCGATGGAGACGGCCGAACGACTCCAACTCCGGCTGGACGTCCGGCCGGCCGGTACCTTCAGCGAAACCGTCCCGCCCCAGCGGATCGCCGACCAAGACCCGCCTCCGGGGACGTGGGTCAAGCCGGGTCGGTCCGTCGAAGTCGCCCTCAGCCTGGGACGGGCCCGCGTCCAGGTCCCGGACCTCAGCGGCCGGAGCCTGCGGGGGATTCGGCTGACCCTCCAAACGCTGGGCCTCGACCTCGGTCAGGTCCTGTACGTCCAGACGGCGGGTGCCCCCGATACGGTCCTGGCGCAGGACCCGCCCCCCGGCCGGTGGGTCCCCGGCGGGACGGCCGTCCATCTGGTCGTCAACCGGGGCCGTCCCGACACTTACGTCATGCCGGACGTGATCGGTCGGCCCCTGGAGGCCGTCGTTGATTTCTTCCAACGGAAGGGTTATCGTTTGGGGTACGTCGAGGCGCGGGTTTACCCGGGCCTCCCGGCAGGGATCGTCATCGGTCAGGTACCCAAGGCCGGCTATCCCCTGCAGAGACACGACACCATCCAACTGACGGTGAGTCGGGCACCATGAGCGACGTCCGTCGACTCTTACCCAGCATCCTGTCGGCCGACTTTGCCCACCTGGCTCGGCAGGTCCAGGCCGTCGAGCAGGCGGGCGCCGACATGCTTCACGTGGACATCATGGACGGTCACTTCGTGCCGAACCTGACGATGGGCCCCTTGGTCGTCGAGGCCCTGCGGCGGTCGACCCGTCTCCCCATGGACGTCCATCTGATGGTCGCCCGGCCGCAGGACTGGGCGGAGGCCTTCATCGAGGCCGGCGCCAGCGCCGTCTCCTTCCACGTGGAGGCCTACCCCCACTGGCACCGACTGGCTCAGCAGATCCGGAAAAAGGGGGCCCTGGCCGGGATCGCCCTGAATCCGGGGACGCCCCTGAACTGGGTCGAGTCGATGCTGGAATATGTAGACTACGTCGTCGTCATGACCGTCAACCCCGGCTGGGGCGGCCAAACCTGGATCGAGGGCTGTCTCGAGAAAGTCCGCCTGCTCCGGGATTGGATCGACGTCCGGGGCTTCGAGGTCCTGATCGAGGTCGACGGAGGAATCCACGAGGGAAACGTCGCTCAGGTCGTCCAGGCAGGGGCCAACTGGATCGTCGCCGGCTCGGCGATCTTCTGCGCTCCCGACCCGGCCGAAGCGGCCCGTCGCTTGAAACAGCGGATCCTGGAAGGGACGGGATGACGAAGGGATGGAGTGACGGGTAACGGGTAGCGAGTAACCAGCATTGCCGTATTGCCACGGTGGACACACGGGGCGAGATACTCCCCAGGGGATGGGACTTCGTGTTGTCCGAGTGCGTAGGGGTCTGCTCGAAGATGTCGGGCAGTATCCACCGGCCACCCGTGACAAAAGTGACGGGGTGACGGAGTGACGATAAGGAGTTCGGATGCCAGGGGTGGGTTCTACCGTGGAGAACCCCGGAACTTTTTCAAAACGAAAGTCCGTCATGCCGGACCCCCGGGTCGAGAGGCGGGATTCTCCAATGGGACACGGCCACCGGCTTCGCGTGCGGGTGCGGTTCCCCGAAGTCGACCTGATGGGATGGGCCCACCACACGGTATACTTTGTGTGGTTTGAGATGGGCCGGACCGAGCTCATGCGCACGTACGGACTCCCCTACCGCGAGGTCGTCGCCCAGGGGTACCACCTGCCGGTCATCGAGGCCCACGCCCGGTACCGGAAGGCGGCCCGGTATGACCAGGAGGTCGAGGTCGAGACCGTCCTGTACGGTGTAGACCGCCTGACGCTGGAATTCCGATACCGCGTATGGGACCCCGGGACGGGAGCCCTCCTGGCGGAGGGATGGCCCCGCCACGCCGTCGTCGACGACACAGGCCGCCTGCGACGCTTGCCCGCGGCCGTGTGCGACGCCCTCCGGCGATGGATTCAGATGGATGCAGGGCCCGGGATGCAGGATGCGGGATAGAAAGGGCTCGGATTCGGGTTACCGGGTACCCGGAACCCATGCCCCATTCTCACGTCTCAACTTAACAGGGCAGTAGTGCTGAGATGTGGGAATGGCGCCAGGTACCAGGTCCCGGGTACCCGGTAAGCGGAATCCGAGCCATTTCTATCCTGCATCATGCATCCTGTATCCTGCATCCATAGCTTAACAAAGCAGTGGGGCTCGGTTAGGATTTGAAATGGATGTGCGTTCCATGAAGGATCCGGTCACCGTCCTATTGCCGTACTGCCCGATTGCCCGAAACGTTTCGGTAGCCGATGCGCCGTAAAGCCATCATGCACCCAAAGACGGTCCACTGGATGACGGTCGCCCTCCTCCTCGGCCTGGGCGTGACCGGCTGTGCGAAAAAACCCCCCGTTTCCTTCGCCGACCTGACGGACCAGCAGGTGTTTCAGCGCGGACTTCAGGCGATGGAAAAGAAACGGTGGTCGGAGGCCCGGGAGGCCTTTCGGTACCTGACCCGTATGTTCCTGCAGAGCCCGTACCGGGAAAAGGCGTACCTGTACATCGCCGACACGTATTTTCGGGAAGGTGTGGAGGCCCTCCCCATGGCCGTGTCGGCCTATCAGGAATTCTTACGCCTGTACCCCAACAGTGTGGACGTGCCCTATGCGATGTTCCAAGTCGGTATGAGCTACTTCCTGCAGGCCGAGAAGCCCCAGCGCACCCAAGAGAATACCCGAAAGGCCGTCGAGGCCTTCCAGCAACTCCTGGACCGGTACCCGACCGGCGAGTGGGCCGAGAAGGCACGCCAGTACCTCCGGATGGCCCAGCAACGCCTGGCCGAGCACGAGTTCATTATTGGAAAATATTACTATAAAAAGAAAAATTACGAGGCTGCCCTGAACCGCTTCCAGACGATGTTTGCCCAGTTTCCCCCCGAACTGTGTAATCCGGAGGCCTATTTGCTGACGTACCGGATCCTCCAGAAGATGGGTCGATACGAGGAAAGCCTCCAGTACCTCCGTCAGGTCGTCCAACTGTTCCCCGGCACGGCATGGAGCCGAGAGGCAGCCGCCCTTCTGGACCACGCCGCCAAGAACGCCGACCGACCGTGAGGGACCGGGCCGATGAAGCGGCTGTTTGTCGCCGTCGAACTCCCCGACGACGTAAAGCAAGACTTGGCCGGACTCCAGCGGGTCCTCCGGCCTTACTTTGAAGACGCCACGTGGGTCCGCCCCGAGGGCCTGCACCTGACCCTGAAGTTCCTCGGCGAGACCCCCGAAGACCGCATCCCGGCGATTCGAGACGCCTGCGAACGGGCCGTCCGGTCCTTCCCGGCGTTTTCCCTCGAACTCCGGGGCGTCGGCGTCTTCCCCGACTGGCGGCGGCCCCGTGTCCTCTGGGTCGGAGCCCACTCGGCGGACGACCCGCTCGTCGCCCTCCAGTCCGCCGTCGAACGGGCCCTCGAACCCCTTGGGTACCCGCCCGAGACGCGGCCCTTCGTGCCGCACCTGACATTAGCCCGGGTCAAACGAAGTCATCCGGCCGCCGTTCAAAAATTCCTCGAGCGGGAGAAGGCCGCCCTGGAGCGCAGTTACGGCATCGTCCGGGTGGACCGGGTCACCCTCTTCGAGAGTCGCCTCCACCCCCAGGGGGCCGTCTACACGCCCCTGGCCCACTTCCCCCTGGCATGAGGGGGCCATTTCCTCCCAACCCGCCCGCCGGAGCGGGACAGTGCGAAGCACCTCGCCGATGCGCCGCTTCCCACCATAGGGATGATTGTGGCAACGAATGAAATCCCGCACGGGCGGGGGGATGAAATCCCTACGGTTCACTTCTCCTGGCCTGGGAATGAGGCGGGTTCGTAGATCCTCAGCCGACCCGGTTCGATAATCCAAAGCCTTCCCTTAGGGTTTTGGTAATGCTCAAGTTATAACTGATGGCGGGGTCATTCGGGCATCCATGGGGTCCAGTGCCCGATCATTGCCGGATTGCCTTACTTCCTTGGTGCCTTCCTGTCCGACTACCGTGGACCATAAAACGCCCACCCACTGCGTCAGTAACGACCTGAACACTACCAGGGTTTTCAGTCCTCAGGACTTGGGTCAATTGCTCGACTAACTGAAGAAGTCTTTTCGTAGTGGGCTTCGGATGCCTTAACACAATAATGCCCGCATAAAGGTGCGGCGGGAATGCCAGCGGATTCGCAAAATCCAGGTCCAGCGTGACCAGGCAGTATCCTTCTCGCTGAGCGGTCGTTGCAACTTGAGCATCGGAAGCCCCGCTCAGCCCTTGCTCTTGAACCGTGAGGACTTCGTGTCCTCCCTGACCCAGAATCTCCTTGGCGCGAGGGTCCACGTTTTCATCCAGTTTGAACTTCATGCCCTTCCGCCACCGGGATGGGGATGATCCGTTCCTTCGTCATCTCGGCGGCGTATGCCAGGGCCGCCAATACGTCTTCACGGGTCAGGGAAGGATAGGCTTTCAGCACGTCTTCTACGGTGTCCCCATTGGCCAGGCATTCCACGATCAGCCAGACCATAATTCGCGTACCTTTAATACACGGCTTCCCGTGGCATACGTTGGGGTCGATGGAGATGCGTTCCCGCCAATCTCCCATCGCATTCACCTCCTCGCCCCAAGTTATACACGCCTGGGTGCAAAAGGCAACGGTGGAAAGAGACTCATGCTTGCGAGCAGGGCTTAGGCCGGTGTCCGGATGGCCGTGGAGGCCCTTGGGTACCCGCCCGAGACGCGGCCCTTCGTGCCGCACCTGACATTGGCCCGGGTCCAACGAAGTCATCCGGCCGCCGTTCAAAAATTCCTCGAGCGGGAGAAGGCCGCCCTGGAGCGCAGTTACGGCGTCGTCCGGGTGGACCGGGTCACCCTCTTCGAGAGTCGCCTCCACCCCCAGGGGGCCGTCTATACGCCCCTGGCCCACTTCCCCCTGGCATGAGCCCGCTCCCAGAAATGGCCGCCGGCCTTGTCTACATGCAGAATCGGTAGTGGACCCGGGCCGTGACCGTCTTGGAGTCCGGCGGCCAGCTGGGGTTGCTACACGTCAGGACCCACGTCTCGTCGTAGTAGACCCCCGGCTCTTGGGGCACTCGGCCGCCTCTCCCCCATTTGTCCACGGCCCGGCGGCCGGGACTTCAGAAGTAGGTCCCCGGCGGATGACTGTACACCAACCGGCAGGCCCGCTGTTCCACGGGATTGAACTGAAGGCGCACCTCCCCCACATCGTCACTCATAACGCCCCCGTAGCCGTGTGTATGGTGGAGCCCCAGGGTATGACCCATCTCGTGAAGAAGATAGAGGAATAGCGTCTGATCCCGAAGCTCATCAGACGCGAGGGTTATGTCTCCAATCACAGGCCCCGGCACAGTGGGAGGGGATAAAAAAGTGGCGCCCGTTGTGGTCCCCGGCCTAATTTGTATCTGCGGCAGGCCCGTCCCGCCCAGGACAAACCGCAGGGTCCCCCCACACCACAACTCCCACCACCGCACGACCTCCGGGAGCACCTCCTGGACCCGCGGGTCCGGATGCATATTCACGACCGAGATGACGTTGCCGGCCAGCCGAACCGTCCCGTAGTCCCGGCCCTCGAAGACGCGCGACCAGTACTGCCGGGCATATGCCCGGGCCTTCTGTTCCAGCAGGGCCGGGTCGTTCCGAATAGGGATGCGGGCCTCCCCACACCCCTCCCGACACACCCGCACGACCAGGTCCTTGGTCCCCACGGCCCCAAAGTCCCTCACCAGGACCCGAAAGGTGATGAACTGGTCAGGGTCCCATCGGGGCACCAGGCCCGGGACCTCGGAACTCGCCTCCCCCACCCGACGGCCCTCCACGTAAACCCACACGCCCCATGGCTTGTAATAGGGCAACGCCACGCGCCCGGCCACCGTCAGGACATGCCCCTCGGCCACCAGCGTGCTGTCGGGGTACCGCTCGGGGCGGGGCCAAACGACCTCAAAGCGGGGTCTCTCGGGTAGGGTCACCGACCCCTCACAGGCCAAAACCCCGACCCCCAGTCCCAGGACGACCCAAACCGTGAACCTGCTCATCGGGCGGAGGCGGCCCGGCTCAGCCATCGGAGCTGAGAGGGCGTGAGGAAAAATGTCAAATCAGAGTTCTGAAACCTACACTCCCCTCCTCCCAATACCGGGGCTCCCAGCATCAGATTGGGTGGGACACAGTAATGGTCAAGGCCCACGCTGTGGAAAAACTCATGAAGGGCTTCCCAGGTAGGCCGCCATGTATTTGGTGAGCACACATGGTCTACCAATCTCAGAAAGCCCCCGCAGGGAGGCCGGGGCACACCCGTGGGGAGCGGGTATCCGTTGCAGTTCGAGATGAATGTCACCTCCACCTTACACCGCTGGGGAAACCCCAAGACCCCCAAGTAGTCCCGGACAAAGTCGTAGTTAACCCCCGGGACGCCTTCGGGAAAGATGTTGGGAAGCGGCGACTCGATGAGCCGCGGGACCGGCTCCTCCCCCGCCCGGACCCGCACGACCGCCGGCCGGGAACAGACCCCCTCCCAATCATTGCAGAACCACAGGGAAATGTCGGTCCACGTCGGCAGGTCCACCGCCACCAACATGCCATAATCACTCCAGCTGCCCGACCAGTCCCACCACCGAAGGATGGGTAGGTTCGAGTGCAACGTCAGCCTCCCCTGCCTCAGGAGGACCTGCAGATGAAGCGGCAGGGGCCTCATCTGTACGAAGACCAAGCCGGGACTGGGGACGACCAGTTCCGGCGTCTGCAAGTCCGGCGGGTCGGGCACCAGCGGGGGGAGGCCCGTGGGCCTCTCCTCCGGCCCGCAGGTCCACGTCCCCCAGAGGGCCGCCAGCAACAGCAGGACTTTCCATCGGCCCATGCCTTCCCTCCGTCGGGGCCGTTCAGAAATGGCCGCCGGCCTCGTCTACATGCAGAATCGGTAGTGGACCCGGGCCGTGACCGTCGCGGAAACTGGCGGCCAGCTGGGGTTGCTACATGTCAGGACCCACGTCTCGTCGTAGTAGACCCCCGCCTGGGTCACGCACCTCTCCCCCAGGTCGCAGTCGGCCGCCGTGTCACACACGTTCCCGATCGGCCAGTCCAGAGACCCGTTGAGGGCCGTCGAAACCGTGTCCCAGCCGTTCCGGGTCAGGGTGCAAGCGGTCGCATTATCACTGGTCCAGTCCACCCGATAGGTCTCTGCTAACGTCCCCCACACCGGGACCGGCGAAGCGCTCGATCCGTTCACCGTGAGGGTTACTCGTGGCTCTGGAGGGGGCTGGACACAGTCCAAGGCGCAGTTGTCGGGGGTCTCGCACTGCGTGTCGCAGACCCCATTCCCGCAGGTCCGAAGTTCCAGGGTGTCCATGAGCGTATTGTTACAGTACAACGCCACCGTCGTCGTCCCACAGCCGGCCGTCACCGAGCTACAGCCGAACGTCCCGCCCCCGACTCCACTGACCGAACACGCGTAAGGGTTCTGTGAGTTCCGAAACGTCGTGTCCCAAAAGACCTGGACCGAATCCCCGGCCGAGACCGTCAGCGGCCCGTCGGCCCATAAATTCCCGACCCGCCCCTTCACGTCGCCCGCCGTGGGGCCCGGACAGTCGATGCCCTGGCAGTGGCGCCGAAACAGGCACTCCACCTCGCTCAGCTCCCAGGCCTGCCAGGCAATGCCGTTGGCCGACGGCAGGTCCGTCCGGACAAGGCCCGTGTCGTGCTCAAACGCAAAGGGCAAATTCTTCGCATCTCCTCCCGCCTGCTGGATGGCCGCATCCAGCAGTTCCCCCGCCTGGATATGACAGCAGGGACAGCAGGGCGCCGTCGGCCCGGTGTTGCAAAACTGACCGTCGGTCGAAAGCTCCAGCTTCCCCGAGGTCCACATCGTGGTCCAGAAGAAGGACGATGAACTGTAGCAATCCGTCAGACACTTGGGCCACAGCGAATGAACGGCCCAGCTCCCGACCGAGCCGATGAGGTTGTTCCAGGCCGTTGTGAAGCTCGTATCGTCGAAGTTGGGACACCCGCAGGGCCCGTTCAAAGGCGCGTCGATGTTGACCTGAATCCGGGCCGCTGGCACACCCGCCTGGACCAGGGCCTGAACCAGCTCCTGATGCGCCGGCCATGTCGTCGGATCTGCCTCATTGAAGATTTCGAAAACCAGGAGCTGAGACCCCCCGGGCACCGCTTGCTCGGCGACGGCCATGAACTTCTGGGCCAGCCGCTGATATTCGGCCTTGATCCAATCCTTCTGACACTGGTTCAGAGACCCCCAGTTGGCGATCCAGGCACCGCCGATGTTAATCGGGGTCGTGTTCCCCTGGCAACTGGGGACCTGGGCCCCAAAGTCTCCATATTTATTGATGTTGTGGTCTTGCAACCAGGGACTGGGTGAGTACACATGCCCCAGCGTGATGAGGATTTTCCTGAACCCGGCCTGGGCCATCTTCTCGACAGCGGCGCGAACCCGCTCCCAATAGCTCAGGTCATTCGGGCCGGCCGAAGCCTCATCCCAATAAAGGAGGTTAAACTTCTGAGTGCTGGTATCAAAGGCATAGGGTTGGCGGCCTACGGTGTCTCGGGGCGAGCCCGTATTACACTGGGGGTATGGTCCAAAGTAGGAGTTTATAAAAGTGCGGAAGCCCCGGAAGCCATGACCGGCCATGTCCGTCACAACGTTTGAGATGTCCGTCAGGGTCAGGGCCGGGCAACTCAGCCAGTCGTAGGCCCCCCACGACCAGGGCTTCCCGGGACAGGTCGTGAAGTTCGCCCAGACGGTCCGGTCGCCGCTGGCGGCCATCGTGACGGTGCACTGGTTACCGTTGGTCATGTCGCACCCCGTCCAGGACCCGAACTGCCAGCCGTCGGCCGGTGTCGCCGTCAGGGCCACCGTCGTTCCGTCCGCAAAGGAAGCGCTACAGGTCGTCCCACAGTCGATCCCCGGCGGACTGCTGGTGACCCTCCCGCCGATCGCCTCGTTCTTCGTCACCGTCAGGGTATAACTCGGGGGTGGCTGGGTCATAAAGTTCCAGGAGACCGTCCAGGCTCCGGTCGTGCAGGCGCTGGCGGCCCGAACCCGCCAGTAATAGGTCGTCCCGAAGGCCAGGGCCGGCGAGACCGTCCACTGGCTCGCCGTCAGGCCCGTCTGGGAGCGGACGACCACGCTACAGAGGCTGTCCGCGCACACTCGGACGTCGTAAGACGTCGCTCCAGTCCAGCGTCGGGGTCGCCGCGACGCTCGTCGCCCCGTTGGCGGGACTCAGGAGGAGGACCGTCTCGTCGACGTTACAGGGTCTTGTCTGGGCCCCGGCGCCCCGGGACAGGCCGAGGGCAAGGCCCAGGAGTATCACGAAGCGGCCGGTCCGCATCGCCTCCCTCCCATAGCGGGTCTTTCGGCCTCGCCGGCCGGCGTGGATTTATATAACATACCGACGCCAGAACCGTCCATCCATCCTGACCCGGACCCCTTCACGATGGAAGGGACGGGGTGACGATGAGGAGTCCTTATCCCAGGGGATGCCTTTTGCGGGGGTATTCAAAGGGTAATACCTGATGCATCCCCTAACGAGCGGGGGCGGGATTTCCTATGCCGGGGGTGCTTTCCGGGACGGGCCGGATCGTGTATCTTGCAGACCTGATGTGCGCGTTTCTCGAGGGGTCTCCAGCAGGAGCCGAGATCCGCGAGACTCGGCCCCGATTCTCGGCACTCGGTCCTCGGCGGGTCCTCACCGAGAGCCGGGGGCCAAGGACCGAACCCGGCACCCAGGACCTGGGACCCGCCAGCAGGCGTTTGTCATGGACATGGAACGGATTCGGAACTTCTGCATCATCGCCCACATCGACCACGGCAAATCGACCCTGGCCGACCGCTTTCTGGAACTCACGGGGGCCCTGCCGGCCCGGGAGATGGTCGAGCAGGTCCTGGACAGCCATGAACTGGAGCGGGAGAAGGGCATCACCATCAAGGCCCACACGGTGACGCTCTTCTATCGGGCCCGGGACGGCCACACGTACACGCTGAACCTGATCGACACGCCGGGGCACGTCGACTTCTCCTATGAGGTCTCCCGGGCGCTGGCCGCCTGCGAGGGGGCCGTCCTCGTCGTGGACGCCACCCAGGGCATCGAGGCCCAGACGGTCGCCAACACCTATCTGGCCCTGGAGCACGACCTGGAGATCATCCCCGTCGTCAACAAGATCGACCTGCCGGGGGCCGAGCCCGAGCACGTGGCCGAGCAACTCCAGAACTGGCTGGGCTTTCGTCGGGATGAGATCCTGTTCGTCAGCGCCAAACTCGGGACGAATGTCCCCGAACTCCTGGAGCGCATCGTCCGTCGGGTTCCGCCCCCAAAGGGGGACCCGGGGGCTCCCCTCCAAGCCCTCATCTTCGATGCGTGGTACGACCCCTACCGGGGCGTCGTCGGGATGGTCCGGGTCTTTAATGGGACCCTGCGAGTCGGCGACCGCATCCGGGTCATGTCGACGGGTCTCGACTACGAGGTCCACGGGCTGGGCATTCGGACGCCCCACGAGAGGCCCCGGGAGGTCCTGGGGCCCGGCGAGGTCGGCTTCATCGTCGCCGGGATCAAGACCCTCTCGGAAGTCCGCATCGGCGATACCATCACGCACGTCGACCGACCGGCCCCGAAGCCCCTGCCGGGCTTTCGGCCGGCCAAGCCGATGGTCTTTGCCAGCTTCTATCCCATCGGGGACACGCAGTACGACGGCTTACGGAATGCCCTGGAGAAGCTCCGGTTGGTCGACGCCTCGGTGACCTTTCAGCCGGAGTACTCGGAGGCTCTCGGGCACGGGTTTCGGATGGGCTTTCTGGGGTTCCTGCACCTGGAGATCGTTCGGGAGCGGCTCCGGCGGGACTTCGGGGTCGAGGTCCTCGTGGCGGCCCCGAGTGTGCGGTACCGGGTCCGTCTGCGGGATGGCCGGGTCGTCGAGGTCGATACGCCAAGCCGGCTTCCCCCGGCCGAGCAGATCGAGGCCCTGGAAGAACCCTACATGAAGGTCTTTATTCTGACGCCGGCGGCCTTCATCGGGCCGGTCCTTCAGCTCTGCGAGGAGTACCGGGGGGAGCAGAAAAACATCGAGTATCCGACGCCCGACCGGGCCCTGATCACCTACGAGATGCCCCTGGCCGAACTCATGTCCGACTTTTATGACCGCCTCAAGAGTGTCTCCCGGGGGTATGCCTCGATGGACTACGAGTGGGTCGGATATCGGCCCTCAGACCTGGTCCGACTGGACATCCTCATCAACGGTCAGCCCGTCGAGGCCCTCTCGATGATCGTCCACCGTTCCCAGGCTTATGCCCGGGGGCGGGCCGTCGTCGAGCGTCTGCGGGAGGTCATCCCGCGGCACCTCTTTGAGGTCGTCTTGCAGGCCTCGATCGGCAAGCGGGTCATTGCCCGGGAGCGGATCCCGCCCCTGCGGAAAGACGTCCTGGCCAAGTGTTACGGCGGGGACGTGACCCGCAAGAAGAAACTCCTGGAGCGCCAGAAGGAGGGGAAGAAGCGGCTGAAGCGGATCGGTCAGGTCGAGGTGCCGCCGGAGGCCTTCCTTGCAGTCCTGCGGCGTTCGGATTAGAATCCTGGGGGTGTCCCGGTTTCGGTCCCAGGGGGCGTGGACTCAAAGGGAGCACGTCGGATGGAGCGAAGGAGTGTACTTCTGGAATACGGGGAAGCCCTCCTGGTCGCTTTAGTCCTGGCGCTCTACGCGCGGACCTTCGTGATTCAGGCCTTCAAGATTCCGTCGAGCTCGATGGAGCGCACGTTGTTGATTGGGGATCACATTTTTGTGAACAAGTTCATCTATGGAGATACGGTCTTTGCCTTCGAGCGGGTCTTCCTGCCGGTGCGGGAGGTGCGGCGGGGCGACGTCATCGTGTTCAAGTATCCGGGCCGGCCGGATTTGGATTATATCAAACGGGTCATCGGTGTCGGGGGAGACGAAGTGTACGGCATGGAAGGGGTCGTGTACGTCAACGGCCAGCCCCTGCGGGAGCCTTATGCGGTCCACCGCCACAGTGAGTGGGGGCTCGCTCTGCGGGACACCTTTGCCTCGAAGGACCAGCCGGTCCGGGTGCCGCCGGGTCAGTACTTCGTCATGGGGGACAACCGGGACAACAGCGAGGACAGCCGGTATTGGGGCACCGTGCCCGGTTACATGGTCCGGGGGCGGGCCTTTCTGATTTACTGGTCCTTTGAGCCGCCGGCTTCTGACTACTATAGCCCTTATCGGAGGCGTACGGGCCTCGACGTGGTCCTGGACTTTCTGTCGGTCCTGAATCCCCTCCGGACTCGGTGGTCCCGGATGTTTCGGGTCATCCATTGACGGCGGATGAGGGCCTGGATGGCACCCGAGACGAAGGCAGAAGGACGGATATACCGCATCGCCGAGGTCGCCGAGCGGGTCGGCTTGCCGGTCTCGACGATTCGTTTCTACTTGCGGGAGTTCTCCTTCTTCCTGAAGCCGCCCCGGACCCCCGGCGGCCATCGGCGTTTCACGGACGAGACGATCCGTCAGCTCCTGTACTTAAAGTACTTGATTCACACGAAGGGCCTGTCCCTGCGGGACGTCCAACGGCGGCTCCTGCGGGGGGAAGACCCCCAGACCCTTCGTCAGGAGCTGAATCTCCTCCATGAAGCCGTGGAGACCCTGATGGGACAGGTGTATGAGCTTCGGAAGACCGTCCAGGCGCTTCAAGAGCGGCTGGACCGGGTCGAAGAGGCGCTTCGACCCAGTCGGGGCTTGAAGCGCTTGCTGAGTTGAGGCGGAACGCCCCGTTTTCGGGCCGACCCTGAGGAGAGGGGCTTGTGGCCATTGCCCAGTTTCGTTCGTGGGCGGAGAGTCTGGCGGATTGTTCCCCGGCTTTTCTCGAGTATGTTGAGCAGAAATTGAACCGGGTCGAACGGCAGATCGAGGACCTCCTCTTGCAGGAATCTCCCTTCATTCGAGAGGCGGGCCTCTACATCATGAAGGCCGGCGGGAAACGCCTTCGCCCCCTGCTTCTCATCGTATCGGCACGTCTGGGGGGTTACCAAGGCGACGACGACGTCCTCTTCGGCGTCGTCGTCGAGTACATCCACACGGCGACCCTGGTCCACGACGACATCATCGACAATGCCCAGGAACGCCGGGGCCAGCTGTCGGCCAACCGCCGTTGGGGCGATCACGTGGCGGTCTTGCTGGGGGACTACTTTTATACCAAGGCGATGGCCCTGGCTCTGGATTATGGCCATCTCAAGATTCTTCGGATCCTGTCCAACATCACGCTCCAGACCCTCCAGGGGGAAATCGCGGAACAGGTCCAGGACGGTAACCTGTGGATTACGGAACCCCAGATCATGGACATCATTTACCGGAAGACGGCTTGCCTCTTTTCGGGTTGCTGTCAGATTGCCGCCGTCCTGGCCGGTCTCACCCCGAGTCTTGAAGCCGCCCTGGCGGAATTCGGGCAGTATCTGGGCATGGCCTTCCAGATCGTGGACGATATGCTGGACTACTCGGCGGACCCGTATCGCTTGGGCAAGCCCGTCCTGCACGACCTCCTGGAGGGCAAGGTGACGCTTCCTTTCTACTACCTCCTCCGTCAGGCGGCTCCTGAGGAGACAATTTCTCTCCGGGCGGCTTTTCAACGGCGGGACCCCTCCCTCTTGGACACGTCGGCCCTTCGCCATCTGATGGATAAATACCGCATCCTTTCCCAGGTCCAGCAGGTCGCCGAGGTTTACGCTCGGCAAGCCCTGGCGGTCCTCCAGAAGTTTCCCCCCGGCGAGGCCCGGCAGTTGCTGGAAGGATTGATCCGCTTTATCGTCCACCGTTCGTCGTGATTCGGGAATGGGGCCCATGCCCGATCCCGAACGTCCCTTGAGTGGTCGAGGGAGGCGACCGATGCGTCGGAAGATCACCGTCGTCGGAGCCGGCAACGTGGGGGCCACGACGGCGCATATGATCGCCGAGCGCGGCCTGGCCGACATCGTCCTCATCGATATCGTCGAGGGTCTTCCCCAGGGCAAGGGTCTCGACCTCCAAGAGGCTGCCCCGATCCTGGGGTTCGATACGCGAGTCGTCGGGACCAACGACTACCGAGATGCCGCCGACTCGGACATCGTCATCATCACGGCCGGAGTCCCCCGGAAACCGGGAATGAGCCGGAGCGACCTCCTTCAGACGAATGCGGCCATCGTCCGGGATGTCGTGGAAAAGGTCGTCGCCGTCGCTCCCCAGGCCATCTTAATCATGGTCACGAACCCCCTGGACGCGATGGCCTATCTGGCCTATCGGGTGAGTCGATTCCCCCGGGAACGGGTCATCGGCATGGCCGGCGTCTTGGATTCGGCCCGCTTCCGGACGTTTATCGCCCTGGAGCTGGGCGTCTCGGTCGAGAACGTTCACGCTTTCGTCCTGGGCGGCCACGGGGACGAAATGGTCCCCCTCCCCCGCTATTCGACGGTGGCCGGCGTTCCGCTCCCCCACCTTTTACCCAAGGAACGGATCGAGGCCCTCATCGAGCGGACCCGTCGAGGGGGCGGAGAGATCGTGGACCTGCTGAAGACGGGAAGTGCGTTCTATGCCCCGGCCGCCGCCATCCTGGAGATGGTCGACGCCATCGTCCATGACCGGCACAAGATCCTGCCTTGCTCGGTCTACTGTGACGGCGAGTATGGGGCTCAGGGTGTGTTCCTGGGCGTGCCCGTCGTCCTGGGGGCTCGGGGCGTCGAACGGATCTTCCAGGTCGAGCTGACGGCCGAAGAACAGGCCGCCCTGAATCGGTCCATTCAAGCTGTCCGGGAGCTGATCGAAGCCCTGGGGATATAACCCTACGGCGTATACGGCGTCACGGAATCGCCGACATAGGTGACGTCCCAGGACCGATAGATCTTGGCAATGGCCCAGGTGGGTCCGACCCGTACGACGACGGCCATGGCCGTGACATGAGGCTGGACCGGCGGTTCGACCGGGAGCTCTCGGACTTCCCGAACAGGACCTTCATAGCGGGGTGCCGGGAAGTAACCGGCCCGTGGAACCGCGCGGCCGGGGTGGCGTTCCTGATAGACGATCAGCCAGGAACCTACGTCGAGGCCGTGGTCCTTACCGATGTCGACGATGATGGCCTGACCCTCGGCGGCGCTGGCGAAGTAGTCCCGACGGGTGGGGGTGATTTGACCCCGGGGGGCGACCATCAGGCTGTCGTGGGTCGCGACGATCCGGCCGACAGTTTCCCGGGGAAAGTCCTCATAAGGATGGACGGCCGGGAAGGCCCGAACTTTTGGAATCGAGACGGGCTCCTCCGCCCGCAGGTAGTCGCCGGGCCGGATGTCCATGCAAGAGGAGACCACGATGGCCAGACTCGTATGGGCTTGCGTGGCCAGGACCTCGACGACGCCCATCCGCTGAAAGTAGCGACCGAGTCCCGGTACGGGCCCCTGGTCGTGGTAAGCGACCAAACGGTCTCCCGGGCGAAGTCCCTCGGCCTCCCCGGCGTCGATGAAGAGGACCTCGTCGGTCGTCATGTGCATGTGCCACGGGCCGACTTCGGAACCGGCCACGCGATATCGGAAGGCGTTGGCGTTTTCCAGGATCTCGCCCGTGCATTCAAAATACCAGCGTTCGGCAATCTCGTATTCCCGGGGTGGGGGCGGGGGAATCGCGACCTCCGGCGCCCGTTTTTCCGCCTCAGGGGTCGGGGGTACTTTCTTCTCTTCGGCGATTCGTTCAGCGACGCGCTCCGCCGCCGCGGCCGGGAGGATCAGGGGATCCCCCGGGTAAATCCAGTGGGGATCTCGAATGTATTTGTTGAGTTCCCATATCTGCGGCCACAGGAAGGGATTGTTCAGGTACTTCTCCGCCAGGTCCCACAGGGTGTCTCCCTTCTCGACGATGTGATAAGGCGTGTTCGGCGGGATCTCGGTCGGATAGCCGGGATTGCGAGTCCAGTGGGGGGCGACCGGTATCGGCTGTTCGGAGGTGGCAGGCGGTTTGGTTTCCTCGGGAGGAGCCTGACCCAGGAGCAGGCCCGGCCCACCCAGCGTCAGCCAGAGGCCCAGTGCCCACCGTAAGGGATGAACCCATTGCCCCATAACCCTCTCCTTCCAGGGTTGAAGGTTTCAGTGTCCGATCTCGGGCGCCGGGGATGGGGTCTCCCGCCCCCGCATCTCCAAGGCTCTGGCACCCGACGGCGGTGTCAAGGCCGCCGAGGCTCCGGTACCGGGTATCCGGTACCCGGGACCTGGGAACGGATTCCTGAATGGAAGGTCGGGACCCAGGTGGAATCCCCGGTCCATGCTTCGAAAAGCACGCCCATGGGGTATGCATTGTACCCAATATCCATGATAGCGCAAAATGTCGAGCAGACCAAATCCAGCCCGCCGGGGATTTCGAGCACGGTTCCCGACGGCCTGGATGCCGGAGGTCCTTCCGTGTCGGAGGCGATCGCCGTCGTCGTGGCGGCCGGCTATGGTCGGCGGCTTGGGTCCACTCAACCCAAGGCATGGGTTTCCCTTCAGGGCCGTCCCCTCCTGACTTGGACTCTGGAAGCCCTGGGTCGATGGGACGGCTGGACTCGGTGGGTCGTCGTTCATCCGCCGGGGGTTGAGCCCCAGGACTTACGTGCCGTCGAGACGGCGGTCCCTGCGCATCCCCCCATCCGGTGGGTTCCCGGGGGGACCCGGCGGCAGGACAGCGTATGGAACGGCCTGCGGGCTGTCCGGGCATCGGACGACAGCGTGGTGATGGTCCACGACGGGGCCCGTCCGTTTGTGCCGGTGGCGCTCATCCGGCGCCTGTGGGAGGCCGTCCAAATTACCGGAGCGGCCATCCCGGTCATACCCGTCTCGGAGACGGTCAAGGCCGTCGAGGACCGTCGAGTGGTCCAGACGTTGGACCGGGACCGTCTCTTCTTGAGTCAGACGCCCCAGGCCTTCCGCCTGGGTCTCCTCCGTCGGGCCTACCGACTCGTCCGGGAACGGGGGGAAACTGTTACGGATGAGGCGGCCGCCGTCGAACGGCTGGGGCACCCCGTGACGGCCGTCGAGGGCTTCCGGTGGAACGTCAAGGTCACGTACCCGGAAGACCTGCGGCTGGCGGCATGGCTCATCGACGTAGGCATTCTCGCGGAATGAAGGGACCGACGCCTTCCCGCGCGCCGGACGGGCCCTGTTAGGCCCGAGCTCACCGGCGTGATACAATAGCGCAGAGCTTGGAGGCGGGACCGAGGGGTCGCTTCTGGGCCCTTGGGTCCCCCTCATCTGGAGAGGGGGTCATGACGGATTTCCCGGGCAAGACGGAATGGATATGGATGAACGGAGAACTGGTCCGGTGGGAAGACGCCAAGATCCATATCGCATCCCACGTCGTCCACTACGGTTCGGCCGTCTTTGAGGGTATCCGGGCGTACAAGACGCCCCGGGGCACGGCCATCTTCCGATTAGACGCCCATCTGGAGCGAATGTATTACTCCTGCAAGATCTACCGCATGGACGTCCCCTACCCGATGGAAACGCTCCGGCAGGCGATCATCGACCTGGTCCGAAAAAACCAAGTCGAGGAATGCTATATCCGGCCCATCGTGTATCGCGGCTATGGGACCCTGGGCGTCGACCCGACGGGATGCCCCGTGGACGTCGCCATCCTGACGTGGAAGTGGGGCAAGTACCTGGGCGACGAGGCCCTCCAGCAGGGTGTGGACGTCCTCGTCAGTTCGTGGTTCCGGAATGCCCCCAACACGACGCCCCCCATGGCAAAGGTGGCGGCCAACTACATGAATGCTCAACTGATCAAGCTGGAAGCCAAGCATCGGAATCGCGTCGAGGGGATCGCCCTGGACGTCCACGGCTTCGTCAGCGAGGGGAGCGGGGAGAACCTCTTCCTGGTTTACAAGGGGACGCTCTATACGCCCGCTCTGGCCTCGTCGATCCTGTGGGGCATCACGCGGGATTCCGTCATCACGCTGGCCCGGGACCTCAACATCCCGGTCGTCGAGACATGGATCCCCCGGGAGTTCCTGTACATCGCCGATGAAGTCTTCCTGACCGGAACGGCGGCCGAGATCACCCCCGTGCGGTCTGTCGACGACATCGTCATCGGCCGGGGCGAACCCGGAGAAGTCACCCGCCGGATTCAGGATGCCTTCTTTGGTCTCATCCAGGGTCGGTGGCCCGACCGATATCAGTGGTTGACATACGTATAAGGGGAGATTCAAAATTTAAGGCAATCCGGCAGTAAGATCGACACCGGGGGCCGAAGACCGAGCCCGGCCAACGGAAAACGCGCACATCGGGCTTGCATTCATAGGTGCCGGGCCCCGGCCTGCCGGAGACCCGCCGGTCTGCGGCGCGTAGGTCGTGATGCCAAGGCCAGAGTCTGGCCTTTTCAGGACCCGCCGAGTCGGGCCGGACTGAAACGCAGGAGGAGCAAAGGGTATGGAGGCTTTACACATCAACGACTTACTGCGGAAGGCCATCGAGTATGGCGCTTCCGACCTTCACCTCAAGGTCGGCTCCCACCCGGTCATTCGGGTCGACGGGGACTTGCGACCGATGCTGGAGTTCCGGCGTCTCATGCAGGAAGACACCATCGCTATGGCCTTCAGTATCATGAACAACCGCCAGAAGCAGAAGTTTAAAGAGAACCTGGAGATCGACATCGCTTACAGCGTCCCCGGTCTGGGTCGATTCCGGGTCAACATCTTTCAGCAACGGGGTACGGTCGGCCTGGTCCTGCGGGTGATCCCGACCAAGATCCGCAGTATCCGGGAGCTGAACTTGCCGATCATCCTGGAAAAGCTGGCGATGGAGGAGCGGGGCCTGATCCTGTGCACGGGGACGACGGGCTCCGGTAAGTCGACGACCCTGGCGGCCATGATCGATTACATCAACACCCACCGGCGGACCCACATCATCACCATCGAAGACCCTATCGAGTACCTCCACCGGGACAAGAAGTCGATCGTCAACCAACGGGAAGTGGGCGTGGACACGCGGTCCTTTGCCGATGCCCTCCGAAGCGCCCTGCGACAGGACCCGGACGTCATCCTCGTCGGCGAGATGCGGGACTACGAGACCATCGAGACGGCCCTCCTGGCCGCCGAGACGGGTCATCTGGTCTTCTCGACCCTTCACACCTTAGACGCCACCGAGACGATCAACCGGATCATCTCCGTGTTTCCGCCCCATCAGCAGAAGCAGGTCCGGATCCAGTTGGCCAGCGTCCTGCGGGCCGTCATCTCTTTACGGCTGGTCCCGCGCGCCGACGGCAGGGGCCGGGTCCCGGCCGTTGAGATCATGATCAACACGCCGTTTATCCGGGAGTGTATCCTCAACAAGGAGAAGACCCGCCTGATCCCCGAGGCCATCGCCGCCGGAAACGTCCAGTACGGGATGCAGACCTTCGACCAGAGCCTGTTCTTCCTGTACAAGAAGAACCTCATCACGTATGAGGAAGCCCTGCGCTGGGCCTCCAAGCCGGACGAGTTTAAGCTCCGCGTGCAGGGGATCCAGTCGACGTCGGACATCGCCCGGGAGCTGGAGGAGTCTGTCCTCAGCTACACCAGCGGCCTGGGCCTGGAAGAAACGGAAAACCCCGCCGGCGTGGACACTTCCCCACCCCTGGACATCGAATGAAGCCGCCCCTGGAAGCGGCCATCGACTACCTACGGCGGTACGCCGTTACTCGGTGGGAGCTGGCCCGATGGCTCCTGCGAAAGGGCTACGAGCGGTCTCAAGTCCGGGACGCCTTGCAGGCCCTGGCGCGCCTTGGGTATCTGCGAGACGCCTGGGTCCTTCAGAGCCGTATCGAGAGCGCCCAGCGTCGTCTGTGGAGCCGACGCCGCACGGCCTTGAGCCTTCGGCGGCGGGGGGTGCCGGCCCGCGTCGTCCGCAAGGCCCTGCACCGCTGGTATCCGCCGGAGCGGGAATGGGAAGTCTTTGGCCGGTGGCTCCAGCGCTACGGCGGCCGACTCGGCCCGGAAGTCATTCGCCGTGCCCGGCAGGCCGGCTTTGCCCGCCGGTGGGTCCTCCGCTGGCAAGCCGGAGAGACACCAGGTCCGTAACGGAAGGGGAGGGCGGGCCGTAGGAGAACGGTAAGGGGCGAGGCCCCAGGGGGTCGGAGTTTCATACAGCCATGCTGAAACCTGTAAAATCGTTCCTCCCAACGAATGCACCGATGGAGGTCGGCGGTGACCGAGCACGGCTGGAGGGCATGGGTCGTCGGGACCCTGGCGATCGTCTTGGCGACCGGACTCGGCGGGGTCGCCTGTAAGAGGAGTCCCGCCTCCCGCGACGACTCAGAGGCCCGACGTGGACCGCCCCTCCCGCAGGGCGTCTCCCTGAAGGACCTCAACGGTCAGGCGACGTCGCTGGACACGTTTGCAGGGAAAATCCTGCTCATCAACTTCTGGGCCTCCTGGTGCGGTCCCTGCAAGGAGGAAATGCCGGACCTCCAGCGCCTGTATGACCGGTGGAAGGACCGAGACTTGGTCGTCATCGGGATTTCCGTCGACGCTTCCCTGGATGATGCAAAAAAATTTGTGGAAAAGCACAAATTTTCCTATCCCATCTTCTGGGACGGGGACGACGGTCCGGCCGCCAAGGCTTTCGGCGGTATCGTGGCCCTGCCGACGACCTTCCTTTATGACCGCCAGGGCCTGCGGGTTCGCCGTATCATCGGCCCCCAGAGTCTGCAGGAATTTGAAGCCGTGGTTCGGCCCCTGCTGGAGGGCGATAGGACCGGAAAGTCGTCTTGATCCGGTACCGGGTACCGGATTCCCGGCTCCAGTCCGATGCCGAGGGCCGAGCCCCGCATCGGAACCCCTCCCCAGAGGCATCTGGATGGAGCGCTACGGTTTTTCTACTTCATACAGGACGGCGCACTCCACGAAGCGGGGACCCTGGTCGTCACAGACGGCCATCCGGGCGTCCCGCGTGCCCCACAGCGCCGAACAGCCGAAGACTCCATCCTTGCGGAGGGCATAAAACTTGAGCTGAAACCGGGGGCGTCCCCGGTCGTCCAAGAGGCGCTTCTCTTTGGTCGTCGCGACGACCCGCCGAAGGGCTTCCATGCAAGCGTCTTTTGGATGGAGGCCCCAGCGCATCATCTCGACGATGGTATGGGCCCCACAGACCTTGATGTTCGCCTCGCCCCGACCCGTACTGCCCGCCGAACCGACGTCGTCGTCACAGTAGAGGCCGGCCCCGATGATGGGGGAGTCGCCGACACGACCCGGGATTTTGAAGGCCAAGCCGCTGGTCGACGTCGCCACCGCCAAGTGCCCCTGAAGGTCCAGGGCGCTCACGTGGATTGTCCCGTAGACCCGATCGTCGAGGAGCCCCCGCTGTTCGGGCTCCAGGTAATTGTCCCCAGGGTTCAGGCGTTCCCGCCATTCGAGCCACCTCTGACGGGATTCCGGTGTCAGGAGGTCTTCGTGCGAAAAGCCGTATTCGAGGGCGAACCGATGGGCGCCCTCCCCGACCAGGAAGATGTGGTCCGTCCGTTCCATGATGAGCCGAGCCACGGCCGAAGGCGTCTTGATGCCCTGGAGGGCCCCGACGGCGCCGGCCCGCCAGGTCCGTCCGTCCATGACGGCGGCGTCCAGTTCGACGACGCCCAGGGCATTCGGGAGGCCCCCGTAACCGACGGTGTTGTCGTTGGGGTCGAGTTCGTTGATCTGGATGCCGGCGAGGACGGCATCCAGAGCCGATTGGCCGGCTTTCATCATTTCATAAGCCCGCTGAACGGCCGCGAGACCGTTGAAGCTGGCGATGGCGACGGGTCCCCGGGGCGGACCCTCGTATCGCCAGGGCCGGTCGGGGAACCGGGCGGTGCCCGTCGTTTCGGGCCGGGACGTGCGGCCGACGGCCCACGCGGCGGAGGATAGGCTTCCGAGACCGGTCAGCGCCTGAATGAAGCGGCGGCGTGTCCACATGGCTCAACCTCCCGGGTCGGTCCGGCCCATGGAGCGGGGAGTTCGATTTGATGCCGCGGGTCCCGGGCTCAGGTCCCCTGGGAAGGATTCTGGACTTCACTGGGTAGGGAGCTCCGAACCATCTCCCGGTCGGCCTCGGGGGGCTTGTGCTTGTTGCCTAACACGTATCCCAGGACGTCGATGACGACCCGGGCGGCCAAGTGGGCCGTCAGACCCGCCACGTCGTAAGGTGGGGCGACCTCGACGACGTCCAAGCCGATGACCCGGTTTCGGGTACACACTTCCCGAAGGAGGAACCGAGCCTCCCAGTATGTCAGGCCGCCCGGCTCCGGCGTGCCCGTCCCCGGGGCGATGCTGGGGTCAAAGACGTCAATGTCGATGGAGATGTAGACGTACTTCCCCCGGGGCAGGCGGTCGGCCCCGGCGGCCGGCCCGTGGAGTTTAATGTCGCCCGTCGTGAGGACCGTGAAGCCCATCGACTCGATTTCCCGGTGGTATACCTCGTCATTGAGAATGCCCCGGATGCCGACCTGGGTAATGCCGTCAAAGAAGGGCAGGCGCATCACGTGGCGGAAGGGGCTCCCGTGGGTGAACCGGGCACCGTCCAATTGGTCCAGCACGTCCATGTGGGTATCGAAGTGGACGACGTGGACGGGGACATGGCCCGGCCAAGCCCGCAGGATGGGGTAAGTCATGGAGTGGTCTCCGCCCAGAAAGACGGGGAAGAGGGGCCGCTCAAATAGCATACGGGCCGCCTCGGTGATGCGGTCCAAGGTGACCATCAGCTCGGAAGCGAGGACCGGCACATCCCCACAGTCCAAGAGATGGTACCCCTGGAGGATCGTCTTCCGCTCGTCCACGTCGTAAAGGCCGGTCAGCCCCCTGCGGGGACCGTGGGCGGCGACGACGCCGGCTTCGTCGTAGGTGTAGAGCATCGAGGCCTCCCGGATGGCCCGGGGTCCATATCGGGCTCCGGGTCGGTTCGTCGTCGCCATGTCGAGGGGGACGCCCAGGACGGCGATGTCTGCCCAGGCCAGGTCTTCCTCACTGTGCCAGACGGGCGCGCCCAAGAAGGAGACATGACCGGCATAGGGCATCCGCATCGTCTTCATGGCCATGCCTCTCCTGGGGAAGGGTGTCAGACGGCCCTCCTTGGAAAAGGAGGGGTCTTAGGTCCGGCGCGGAGCTCCGCATTGTAGGCCGCCCAGCGGACAAAAGCAAGCCTCTGAGCCGGACCGGCGATTTTCCAGGGCAGAACGCCCCTCTTCGTCACTCCGCCACTTCTACTATGGGTGGCCGGGAGGTGGGGAAATTGGGCATGGGTGCCAGGTACCAGGTTCCGAGTACCAGGTGACCGGGATCCGGGCCATTTTTATCTTGCATCGTGCATCCTGTATCCTGCATCTATATCTTAACAGAGCACTATGTCGCTGGACCCTCCTGCGTGAGGCTTCCAATGGATGCGTGGATGAGCCTCCTCCATGAACTGGTCGTCGAGAACACGACAAAGATCGTCTTACTGGTCTGTGACGGCCTGGGCGACGCCCCCTTTCAAGGGGGCAAGACGGCCCTGGAAGCGGCCCAAAAGCCGAATCTGGATGCTCTCGCCCGAAAGTCGGCCCTCGGGTTGGCCGACCCCGTGGGACCCGGGATTACCCCGGGAAGTGGTCCCGGTCACCTGGCCCTCTTCGGATACGACCCCCTGACGTACCGGGTCGGTCGGGGCGTTCTCTCGGCCCTCGGCGTCGGCCTCGAATTGCGGTCGGGGGACATAGCGGCTCGAGGAAACTTTGCCACCATCGACCCGGTGACGGGTATCGTTACCGACCGCCGGGCGGGTCGGATTCCGACGGACCTGTGTGTACGTCTGTGCGAACGGCTCCAGGCCGAAATTCCGTCTGTCGAGGACGTGGAGGTCATCGTCCGGCCCGAGAAAGAGCATCGCTTTGTGCTCGTCCTCCGGGGCGAGGACCTTGACCCCGACGTGACGGACACGGACCCCCAGCGGGAGGGCGTGCCTCCCCAGGAGCCCCGCCCCCGCCGACCCCAGGCGGAACGGACGGCCCGCATCCTGCGGACCTGGGTCGAACGGGCCCGGTCCGTCCTGGCGTCCGAGACGCCCGCGAATATGGTCCTCCTCCGGGGCCTGGACCGACGGCCCGAACTCCCGGCCTTTCCGGAACTCTACAGGCTCCGGGCCGTCGGTCTGGCCGCCTACCCGATGTATCGGGGTCTGGCCCGGCTCGTCGGGATGGACGTCGTCGCCTGCGACGAACGGGCCGCCGGGGCCTTCCTGGAAGTCCAACGCCGGTGGGACGATTACGACTTTTTCTTCGTCCACTTCAAGAAGACGGACAGTTTCGGGGAAGACGGAAATTTCGAGGGAAAGGTCAAGGCCCTCGAAGAGGTCGATAAGGCCCTGCCCATTCTGCTCGGCTTGAATCCTGACGTCTTCGCCGTCACGGGAGACCACTCGACCCCCGCGGTCCTGAAGGGCCACGGTTGGCACCCCGTGCCCTTCCTGCTGTTTTCCCGGTACGAGCGGTGTGACTCCAGTCTGACGTTCACCGAGCGAGACTGCGCTCGGGGGACCCTGGGCCGATTCCCCCTACGGTACGCCCTGGCCATGCTCCTGGCCAATGCCCGGCGCCTCCAGAAATTCGGGGCTTGAATGGTTCAGGCAGGTCGGGCCCAAAGTACCGGATATCGGGTCTCAGGTCCCCACACCGGGCCTGGAACCCGGCACCCAACGTTATTCGGCCTGTTCCCGATACAGGCGGACGTTGCGGAGATGCTCGGCGTACGTGCGGGCAAAGCGGTGGCCGCCCCGGCCGTCGGCGACGAAGTACAGCCAGTCTCCGTCGGACGGGTACAGGGCCGCCTCCAGGGACGCCCGACTCGGATTGGCGATGGGACCCGGCGGAAGGCCGGCATAGCGGTACGTATTATAGGGCGAGTCGATATCCATGTCGGCCCGCGTGAGGGGTACGGGCGTAATGCCCAGCCAGCGCCAGGCATAGATGACCGTCGGGTCGCATTCCAGACGCATCCCGTGGCGGAGACGATTGTGGTACACGGCCGAGACCATCGGACGCTCCTCGGGTCGGGGCGTTTCCTTCTCGATGAGGGACGCCAGCGTGACGACCTGCCGAACCGTCAGGCCCATCTGGTGGGCCCGCTCCGTCCACTCGGGCCGCCACTGCCGACGAAACGTCTGGACCGCCCGAAAGAGGACCTCATCGAGGGTCGCATTGGCAAAGACCTCATAGGTCGAGGGGTACAGGTAACCCTCCAGGTCCGGGGCCTCCGGGTCCAGGTCCCGAATCCAAGTCACCCGGGAGGCGTCGGCCATGCGTTGAAGCGTCACGGAGCGGGGTGCCAGACCCTGCTCTTCCAGATAGCGGGCGACGTCGAATCGGTCCCATCCCTCCACGATCGTCAGAGTCCGAACGATGTAGTGCCCCTCCAGGAGTTGCCGGTAGAGGTCCCAGGTCGATAGGGTTCCCCGAAACTCGTACAGACCGGCCCGAACCTGCCGGTCCGTCCGGTACCATCGAAAGAGGCCTTGGAGTAACCAGGGCCGCCGCACGACGCCGGCCGCCTGGAGCTGTCGCACGACCTGCCGGAGGGAAGCGCCTGGCGGGACCTCGACCCGTACGGGACGGTCCAATCGGCACTGAGGTTGCTCCAGAAGCCATCGAAGCCCCATCCGACCTGCCGGGACCGAAACGGCGACGACAAGACCGACGCCGAGCCATCGAAGAATCCGTCGTCGACGTCTGTCCCGAATCCGCATCATAAACCCATCCAGCCCCACCGATGCATGAGGGCAATCCCGCCCGTGATGAGCAGGAGGCTGAGGAAGTCGGCCACGATCCCGCTCCCGACCATGTCCCGCAGGCGGAGGTGACCCGTGCCGAACACGATGGCGTTCGGCGGCGTCGAGACCGGTAGCAGAAAGGCCATACTTGTCCCCAACGTCGTCCCGATTACCAAAGGGCCCACCGGCAGGTGGAACGTCTGACCCAGGGTGATGACGAAGGGGATCAGGAGGTTCGCGCACGCCGTGTTCGACATGAGGTCGGTCAGGAAGATACCCAGGGCCGTCGAGGCCAGCAAGGCCATCCCCCACGTCCACACCACCGGACCCGTCAGGGCATGCACGACCTGATTCAATAAGCCCGTGCGGTGGAATAGCGTTCCCAAAGACAGGCCGCCGCCAAACAGCAGGAGCGTATCCCAATCGATCCGGAGGAGGTCGGAGCGCTCCAGGAGGGCCGTCCGTCCGGGGCCTGCCGGGATGAGGAAGAGCAAAACGGCGATCACGACCGGCGGGATCGACTCAGGCCACCGGCTGGCCAGAAACTCCCGCAAGGGATGCGCCGTCGGCAAGACCCACTGGAGGATCCCCGGCAGGAACCATAGGACGACCAAAACGACAAAAGCCCCTACGGTCCGCCGACCGGCTACGGACAGGGCCTCCGTCGGACCCAGTCGGACTTCTTGCCACGGGACATGCCGAAGCCATCGGACGTATAGCCAGGCATGGACCAGCAGGAAGAGGGTCAGGGCGATGGGGAACGCCATCCCGACCCAGGCGGCAAAGGAGGGTCGCGGCACTTCCGGGGCCAGCCGCGCCAGGAGTCCCAGGGCGATCAAGTTCGGGGGCGTGCCGACCGGTGTGGCCGTGCCCCCGATGCTGGCGCCGTATGCGACCAAAAGCAGGGCTGGCTTGTAAAACTGCTGACGGGCGGCCCCATCGGGCAGATGCTGGCCCAAGGCGACCACGACGGGCAGGAGCGTCGCCGCCGTCGCCGTGTTGCTGAGCCACATGGAGAGGCCAAAAGCCGCCAGACCGATGCCCAGGGTCATTCGGTAGGGACTCCCCGCCAGAAATCGGATGGCCACGACTCGACGGGCCATCCAGGCGGCGGCCCCGTGCTTCTCCAGGGCGCGTGCCACCAGGAAACTGCCCAGGAACAAGAAAATGACGGGATCCGCAAAAGACCCGAAGGCTTCTCGCTCCGAGGCCAACCCCAGCGTGACCCCGCCGACGGGAATGAGGAGAGCCGCAACCCCCAGGGGCACCGCTTCGGTCAGCCACAAGACCAGAGGCACCCAGGCCCAAAGCAGGAGCCGACGAGCCGGAGCCGTCAGGACTGGCCCGACCCCCGTCGCGAGGACGACCTCCCCGACCGCTATCAGGCCCAGGGCCCACCACCCACGACGTCCCATCGCCCATCCTCAAAGGCCCAGATTGCCTGATTACCATTCAAGTCTTACCGGCCCCGCCCGCAGGCGGTGCTGAAGCCAGTTCGGGAAGTTTAGACCCGACGGCCCGAAACTCAACCGCTGACCCACGACGATGACCCTGACGCTCGGACGGCAGGCTTCCATCTTAACCCAGTCCTTGAGCGTCGTGAGGACGCCCCAGCAGGTCCGGCTGGCCAGTTCCAATCGGCGAACCTCGGCAGGTCCCCACGGGGCATGGTCCGGCCGGACCCACGTGGCGGCGACGTCGATACCCGCCGCCCGAAGGTCCTGCACGAAGGAGTCGGGGTCGGCGACGGTCGCCGTGACGATCCAACGGCCGCGTCGGAGTTCTTCAAGGGGCACAGGTCGACCCCCTTTCTGCATGTCCAGGAAGGGTCCGACGGAGAAGACCACTCGAAAGATGGGCCGCCGCCAAGACCGAAAGCGTTGAAGGTCTCTTTCGACGGCTTCATATTCCTCTGGGAAGCGACCCTTTGTCAAAAGGACGGCATCTGCCCGCCGAAGATGGTGGAGGGGTTCTCGGAGGCGCCCGCTTGGGAGCAAGCGTCGGTACCGTTGCCAGTTGGGAACATCGATCAGAACGAGGTCGACCGTTCGGGCCAAGCGTCGATACTGAAAGCCGTCGTCCAGGAGGACCACGTCGAAAGCCCCGTGCTGAGCAGCCAGGGCATAAGCCGTCTCCCGACGTCGGCCCACGGCTACGGTGACCGGGACCCACCGGGCCAGCATGGCAGGTTCGTCCCCAATGTCTCGCCAGTCCGGGACCGAGCTCCGGTCGAGGTCCACCCAGACGACACCCCCACGGCGACCCCGGTATCCGCGGGAGAGGACGAGGGGCGTGTATCCAAGGGTCCGGAAGTAGCGGGCCAGATACATCACGAAGGGTGTCTTGCCGCTCCCGCCGGCGAAGAGACTCCCCACACTCACGACGGGTACAGGCAGGCGGACCGTCTTCCGTAAGCCGACGTCATAGGCGTGATGCCACAGACAAGTCAATAGGCCGTATACAACGGCCCCCGGAGCCGTCCCGATCCTCCAGAGGGGATGGTCCAGAAGGTCTTCCAGTCGCCTCATCGGTCGCGTACGGCTCGGCCACAGGGATCTCATATCCCATCCAAGCTCCGCATGCCAGCCGGGGTCACTCGTTCCCGGTCCCTCACCCGTGGGAGCTCCCATGAGTTCTCTCTGCCATCCCTGGGGTCGAGTAGTAGCGGAATCCCCCGGGTCGTTCGGCACGCTCCGGAGGTTACCGTCAGGAAGAAGGAGGATTTTACAGGAAGGGGACAGCCCGTCGCATAGGACGCCCGTTGGATGGGCCGACACCCAAGGGGTAATATAGGCCGTCTCACTCAGTCCGAGACCCGACTACGGCTCCCACCCCCAATGGGTCGAAAGGGAGCTGACGATGCTCATCCTATGGGTCGAAACGTTGGCGTCTGCCCTCCAGCCGGCCCACTTCGTCGTCCGGGACGACAGGAGACGCCTGCTGGCCCGTATCCAGGAGATTCCCCGGGGCGGCCTGCTTCGCTACACGAAGCTCCGCACCGCCCTGAGGCTCGTCTTGGAGATGGACGAATCGGCCACAGGTCGACGGCTTCTCCTGGAACGGCCCTTCGGTCTTCTCCGCATGCAGTACCGTCTCTTGCAAAGAGACGGCTCGCCGATATGGCGGTTTGAGGCCCGGGGATTCCTCTGGGCGGGATACTGGCGGGTCCTGGATCCATGGGGTCGGCTTGTCGGGGTCTTTCGCTTTCGGAATCCTCTCATCCTGGGGCCTCAAGTCGGGTACGTGGAGGACGCCGATAGCCGCCGGATGGCCCGGGTCGAGTGGAGAAAACCCATGTGGCTCCGGGGCGGCTTTCGGGAGGCGATCGTCGAGGTTTACGGAGATCCGGCGCCCTGGGCGGAGGTCGCCACGTGGGCCGCCGTCATCCGGGGCCTCACCCTACAACAGCGGTGATGACCGTCCCCGCCTACGCCGGCCGGCGGGCCCGGACGGGAACGGGCGCGGCCTGCTCGGCCGTCTCCGTCGGTGGGACGACGGCCGGCGCTACCTTCGGCTCGACGACCCAGAAGTCGTCGATACAGTTCGGCCACTCCGCCAGCAGGGACGCCGCTCGGGGACTCCCCGTCGCCGCCCAGTGGTCCTGAAGGAGTTGCCGCAGTTCTTCGGCCTCTTCGGGGGGCAGGCGCCGGGCCACGACCCATTCGGCGTTGCACCGTTCGGGAAACGCGCCCACCGGGTCATAGACGTAAGCCCGTCCGTGGCTCATGCCGGCCCCAAAGTTCCATCCCGTCGGCCCCAGGATGACGACACAGCCCTGCGTCATGTACTCGCAGGCGTGGTCGCCGACGCCCTCGACGACGGCGACGGCCCCGCTATTGCGGACCGCAAAGCGTTCCCCGGCCCGGCCAGCGATGAAGACTCGACCGCCTGTCGCCCCGTAGAGGACCGTATTGCCGACGATAACGTTCTCCTCGGGCCGAAAAGGTGCATTCACCGGAGGCCGGATGACGATTTCCCCTCCGCTCATGCCTTTGCCGACATAGTCGTTGGCCTCGCCCTCCAAGACCAACCGGAGGCCCTCCACACAGAAGGCCCCGAAGCTCTGACCAGCCGTCCCCCGAAGTCGGAGCTCGACGGTTCTCGGGGGCAGACCCCGCAGACCGTAGAGCCGAACGATCTCCCCAGCGATACGGGCCCCAATGGTCAGGTCCGAATTCTGGACCGTCGCCTCATACACGACGGGCTTGCCCTGCTCCAGGGCTGGCCGGATGACGGCCAGGACCTGGTCGTCGAAGACCGGATGGGGCGGGTCGTTACGGTCCTGCACACATCGCCGGGGCTCGGACCCCGTGGCGACGTCCGCCAGGAGAGGCGTCAGGTCCAGCCGGGCCGCTCGGGGATGGTCGACCTGAGGTCGAGGCCGCAAGAGGTCGACCCGGCCGACGACTTCCTCCAGGCGCCGGTAGCCCAGGGCGGCCAGCCACCGCCGGACCTCCTCGGCGATGAAGGTGAAGAACCGAATGACGCCCTCGGGCGTTCCCCGGAAACGGGCCCGGACCAAGTCTTCCCGCTGAGTGGCGATCCCCGTCGGACAGGTGTTCAAGTGGCATTGGCGGGCCATCTTACAGCCCATCGCCACGAGGGCCGCCGTCCCGAATCCGAACTCCTCGGCCCCGAGGAGGGCCGCTACGATGACGTCTCGGCCCGTCTTGAGTCCCCCGTCGACCCGGACCCGGACCCGCCCCCGCAGGCCGTTACGGATCAAGGCCTGCTGGGTCTCGGCCAGGCCCAGCTCCCAGGGACAGCCGGCGTTCTTGATGGAGGACAGGGGCGAGGCACCCGTCCCGCCCTCCATGCCTCCGATGTGAACGTAGTCGGCATAAGCCTTGGCTACGCCGGCGGCAATGGTCCCGACGCCGCTTTCGGCGACGAGCTTGACCCCGACCCGGGCGTGGGGATTGACGACTTTCAGGTCATAGATAAGCTGAGCCAGGTCCTCGATGCTGTAGATGTCATGGTGGGGCGGTGGCGAAATCAGCGTGACCCCCGGGACGGTGTGGCGGACGTGGGCGATGAAGGCACTCACCTTGATCCCGGGCAGTTGACCCCCCTCGCCGGGCTTGGAGCCCTGGGCAATCTTAATCTCCAGCTCGTCGGCCCGCACAAGATACTCGGTCGTCACGCCGAAGCGGCCGGAGGCGACCTGCTTGATCCGATGGTCCGCCCGGTCCCCGCCCGGCTGAGGTCGATACTCGGCCGGGTCCTCGCCGCCTTCCCCGCAGTTGCTCCGGGCTCCCAGCCGGTTCATAGCAATGGCCAGCGTCCGGTGCGCCGCCCACGAGAGGGCTCCCAGGGACATGCCGGAGACGACAAAGTGTCGACGGATGATGTCCTCGGCCGGCTCGACCTCCTCCAGGGGGACCGGCGGACGATCGGAGACGACCTCCAGGAGGTCCCGCAGGGTATGGGGTGGCGCCTGGCGAAGGACTTCCAGGTAACGCTCGTAGTCCTCCCATGCACCCGTCTCGATGGCCCGGTGGAGGGCCCGAACCATCTCGGGATGGAAGGCGTGAAATTCCCCGTCGCCCCGGTACCGGATGTAGCCGATGTCGGGCAGACGGTCAGACTCGGCCCCATCCCGGAAGGCCGCTCGGTGCCACGCCAGGACGTCCTCAGCGATGTCCTCCAGACCGATCCCCCCCAGACGGGCCGGCGTGTGGGGGAAGTAGCGCTCGACGACCTCATGGGCGAGGCCCAAGATCTCGAATACCTGGGCCCCCCGATAGGAACGCAGAGTCGAGATCCCCATCTTGGCCATGATTTTCAAAAGACCCTTTTCCAAAGCCCGACGACAGCGTTCGACGGCCTCCTCCGGCGAAAGCCCGCCCAGGTCCCGCTCCTGGACCGCCAGGTGACGGGCTGTCGCAAACAGGAGATAGGGACAGACGGCACCCGCCCCAAAACCGATGAGGAGGGCCGCATGGTGGATATCCCATACGGCACCCGTCTCGACGACGATGTCCGTCTGGAGTCGCTTGCCCCGCCGGATGAGGTGGTGGTGCACGGCCGAGACAGCCAGGAGCATGGGGATCGGCGCCCGGTCGGGACGGAGGGTCCGGTCCGTCAGGACGAGGAGCTCGGCCCCTTCGTCGACGGCCTTCTCGGCCTCTTGAAGAAGGGCCTCCAGGGCCGGAGCCAGGCGGGCCGGGTCGTCGGCCGGGAAGTGGCACGCCAGGGTCCGATAGCGCAGGGGGGCCGAACGGAGCAAAGCCTCCAGGTCGGCCTCCGACAGGATGGGACTCGTCAGGTGGACGCTCCGGACGTGGTCCAGGGTCTCCTCGAGGAAGTTGGGCCGGGGCCCTAAGTAGACGTCCAGGGACATGACGAGGGTTTCCCGCAAGGGGTCGATGGGCGGGTTCGTGACTTGGGCAAAACGTTGCTTGAAATAAAACATCAGGGGCCGCCGGCGGCTCGACAGGACCGCCAGGGGCGTGTCGTCCCCCATCGACCAGACCAGATCCTGGCCCTGGTCGGCCATGGCTTTGACGACCATCCGGACGTCCTCATGGGTCCAGCCGAAGGCCCGTTGCCATCGCCCGATCGGTTCCGGTGCCGGGGTAGAAGCCTCCGAGACCCGATCCGGCCGAAAGTGGAAGCGTCGACGGACCCACTGGGCATAGGGTCGGTCGGCCGTGAGCCGGTGGAGGATCTCGGCCTTTTGCAAGAGGGTGCCCGTCGCCGTATCGACGGCGATGATGTCGCCGGGTCCCAAGCGGCCCCGATGGAGGACCCGCTCGGGCGCCACGTCGATGACACCGGCCTCCGAGGCGGCGATGAGCCAGCCGTCCCGCAGGACCTGATACCGGAGGGGACGGAGACCGTTCCGGTCTAAGACGGCTCCCACGTAACGTCCGTCGGTAAAGGCGACGGCGGCCGGCCCGTCCCAAGGCTCCATCACACCGGCGTGAAAGTCGTAAAAGGCTCGCCACTCGGGCGGCAGGTCCCGACGGGCCTCCCATGCCTCGGGGATCAGCATGAGGACAGCGTGCAGGACGTTTCGTCCCGAAAGGACGAGGAGCTCCAGGACGTTGTCCAGCATGGCCGAGTCACTTCCGCCCGGCACGACGACGGGCCGGAGGACGTCCCCGTCCGGGCCCCACACGGAGTCCGTCAGGTCTGCTTCCCGGGCCTGCATCCAGAGCACATTCCCCGTCAGGGTGTTGATCTCGCCGTTGTGGGCAAGGAACCGGAAGGGCTGGGCCAGGGGCCAGCTGGGGAGGGTATTCGTACTGTAGCGCTGGTGGAAGATGGCGAAGTCCGAAGCAAAGTCCGGGTCGGCCAGGTCCAGGTAAAAGGCGGCCAACTGCTTGGCAACCAGCAGGCCCTTGTAAACCAGTGTCCGGTGGGAGCAAGAGACGACATAGGCGTCGGGGATGGATCGGTCCCGCCAGTCGGCCTCGGCTGTCTTTCGGGCCAAGTACAGACGCCGTTCGTAGTCCAGGCCCGTGAGGTCCGTCGCCGGCACGATCAAGGCCTGTTCAATGGTCGGACAGTCCCGCCGGGCCCGGTCACCCAAGACGTCGGGACAGACAGGTACGGGACGCCAACCCAGGACTTGGAGCTGGCGGTCGGCCATAGCCCGCGTGAAGATGCGCCGGGCCTCGGCGGCGGCCGCCGGGTCCGACGGTAGGAAGACCATCGCCACGGCCAGCTGATGGAGCGATGGAATCCGGAGGCCCAAGCGGACCGCTTCCCGGGCCAAGAAGGCTCGGGGCAGACGGACCAGGATGCCGGCCCCGTCGCCCGTCCGGGCGTCGGCGTCGAGGGCGCCCCGATGGCTTAGGCGGACGACGGCCTCGACGGCCATCCGGACGACCTCATGGGTCTTTTGGCCGTCCAGGCGGACGATGAGACCGACGCCACAGGCGTCTTGCTCGCGGCGGGGGTCGTATAGGGGGGTCGGGCGTTGAACCGGCGTCCCCATCGTTGCCACCTCCCGAGGACGTCTGGCGGGGCGGCCGGAGAGGGCGAGGAATCGGAGGTTTCCCCGACGTCCGGCCCTGCCCTCTCGATTTATCAAAAATTAAAACTTTTAAATGATATAAATATGGATACAACAACGCGCGGGAAGCCCCGAGCGGATGAGCCGGGAAAACGAGAGGGCCGCGCGCCGGCTTACCGGGCAGACCGGGCCGGCCTGCCCAGGATCCGACGCAGGATCGAAACTCGCGGGGACAGCCTGCGAAGAAAGATCGAGGGGGAAGTCCGTTCAGAAAGGCTATAAGCCCAACGGCGGTCTGCCGATTCCATGAACAGCCTCCCGGAGGGGATATCGGCACCGCCTCAAAAATAAGTTTTCCTCCCCCACCTGTCAAGATACCCCGTCGTCAGGGCGTCCCGCCGCTCGAGCCACCGTGGGCCCGGGACAGCTCCTTGGACTTGCGCGTCGCCCGGTCGACGGCCTTGATGAGCGTCACCCGGATACCCCCGTCTTCCAACTCCATGATGCCGTCGATGGTCACGCCCGCCGGCGTCGTCACCTCGTCCTTCAGTCGGGCCGGGTGCTCTCGCGTCTCCAAGACCATGGCTGCCGCCCCCAGCAGAGACTGGGCCGCCAGGATCGTCGCCAGCTCCCGGGGGAGACCGACCTTGACGCCGCCCTCGGCCAGGGACTCGATGATGATGTAAGCGTAGGCCGGCCCGCTTCCCGAGAGGGCCGTCACGGCGTCCATCAGGTCCTCGTTGTCGATGACTTCGACACGCCCCAGGGGCTGGAAGATGGCTCGAGCCGTCTGGACGTGTTCCTCGCGGGCATGGCGGCCTGGGCATAGGACGGTCATCCCCTTTTGCACGAGGCACGGCATGTTCGGCATTGCCCGGACGACCGGGACGGGCCGTTCGAGGATCTCCTCGATGCGGGCCGTCGGCGTGGCGGCCGCCAGGGTGATGACCAACTGGTCAGGCGTGACGAGGTCCCGAACCTCAGTCAGGACCCTCCGGACGTTTTGCGGCTTGACGGCCAGGATGATGATGTCCCGTCCCCGGACCAGTTCCCGATTGTCGGTCAGGACGGGAATCCCGTAAGTCTCGGCCGCCCGACGGGCCGTCTCCCCGTGGCCCGTGCTTCCGGCGAGGGCATCCCGCCGGACCATGCCACTTTGAAGCAGGCCGGCGATGAGGGCACCCCCGATCTTGCCGACACCGACGACGGCGATCGTCTTGTCCTTCAGCATCATATTTCGACCTCCCCAAAACAGGGATCTGCCGGGGCGGCAGGAGATTTTCCAAGGAAGGAAGGAATAGGAGTCCCGAGGGGTGGGAGGCGGGGCGTTACAGCTCCGACGGCCTATGCGGACCCAGGATGCTTTGGAGGCAGGTCCATTCGTCGGGCAGGGGGTCCTGCCACAGCCATCCGACGTCGATCCAGAAGCCCGCCACGACCCGACTCTCCAGCCGGCCCCGTCGGACCCGCCGCCGGCGGTACCTCCGCCCGACCGACACGTGTTGCACGACGACCCGTCCCTCCGGGTCGATGACCCAGTACTCGGTGACCCCGTAGCGTTCGTAGTTGCGGGCCTTCGTCTCCAGGTCGTACCGTCGGGTCGAGGGGGAGGCGACCTCCACGACCCAGCGGGGGGGACCCTCCAGGTAGGTCTCCCCCAGATGGTCCATCTGGTCGGCCCCGACGAAGAAGATGTCCGGCTCATAGTCCAGACCCGGCCGCAAACGCACGACTGCCGGACCCGTCAGGACGTCCCCCAAACCCCGAAAACGTACGTATGTTCCTATCAGGATCGTGAGGAAGCGTACGATCCGTTGGTGGGTCGTCCCGACGGGGGAATGCACGATGACGTCTCCGTCCTCGTATTCCCAGAAGGCGTCTTCGGGGGCTTCTTGGAGGAACCGCTCCTCCGTCCAGCCCTGGAACCGGATGAGGTACGACGTCACGTCCGGCACGTCCAAGACGGCCCTATGGGTCATCGTCCGCCTTCCTGGGCATCACGCCCATCAGGATGGGCTGGGGACGGCCGCCGGGACGCTGACGTGTTCGGGACAGTCGACTCGGAGCATCGCTGGGCTCAAGGGACGGTCCAGCAGGGCACAGTGGTGAGGCGTCGGCGTGCCCGGATGGGCGTCCGGCTGAAAGAACCGGCAGGTGAGGCACATCCGGGCGACCGTGATGACGCCCGCCCGCTGGAGCTCAAGGATCAGCCGCATCAGGAAGTTCAGGACGGCTACTTTATCGTCCGATCCCGCAAAGTCCAGACTGTCCCGGACTCCGTCGGCCCACGCCGCCAGGCGGTGGGCCAGGCGTCGGCCCGCCGGGGTTAGGTCCAGACGGGCCGACCGCCGATCGGAGGCGTCCGGTCGCCGACGGACCAGGCCCTTGGAGGTCAAGGCCGCCACGGCGTCGCTGACGGTCGCCTTCGTCAGGCGGAAGGCCTGGGCCAGGTGGCTCACGCGTCGGTAGGCCGGGGGTTGGTACAGCAGGTAGCACAGAAACTGAACCTGGATGGGACTGAGTCCGTAGGCCTGACCGACCCGCCAGAGGAGGACTCGGAAGGCCTGGGCCAATCGTTCGAGGGCGGCCACGATCTTGCTGTCGACGTCCTCCTGCTGGAAAGCGGGGTCCCACACGGGCGGTCGTTCGGTCATCGGCGTCGTCCCTGTGCCGTTCGCAAGATAAGGCGCCGGGTCGGGGCTGTCAAGGGGCCGGATTCCGGGGAGGCCGTTGGCGGGAGGCCGGTATGGCTTTTGGGAGGGCCGGCCCGTGGGGTGGGAGTCTGGGGAGCGGGGAGGGGTTCTTGACGGACGGGGTCGTCCCGGATACTATAGTTAGGAATCCTAACTAAATGGAGGTGCCCCATGCGTTCCCTCAAGACCGCCAGCCTCACCCTACTGGCCCTCCCCACCCTCCTGACCCTCCGACCCGCCGTCTCCGCCGACCCCGTCCCCTACCCCGAGGGTTACCGCCAGTGGACCCATGTCAAGTCCATGGTCCTCCAAGAAGGTCACCCCCTCTTTGAGGCCTTCGGCGGCATCCACCACATCTACGCCAATCCCAAAGCCCTCTCGGCTTACCGCAAAGGGTCCCCCTTCCCGGACGGGAGCATCATCGTCTTCGACCTCTTAGAAGCGAAGACTGAAAACAATGCCATCGTCGAAGGGGCCCGCAAGGTCGTCGGCGTGATGGTCAAAGACCGTCGACGCTATGCCTCCACAGGCGGGTGGGGGTTTGAAGCCTTCCGGGGCGATACCCGAGAGCGGCTCGTTCAGGACATGAATTCGTGCTTCGGATGCCACATGTCGGCGAAGGACACCGATTACGTCTTCAGCCGTTACCGCCCGTAAGCCTCCCCCGAGGGACATCCTCGCGGGCCGGCGTCGAAGGAAAACGACCCGGCCCGCCGGGTTCCTCATCCGGAGGCAGGGCCTAAGCGGTGGAATCCGTAGCCGTGTTCGAGGTCTGTCAACTCCCGGGTCAGCTCATAGACCTGCCGGGCCAGGTCAGGGCTGAGGTCCTCCCGCTGGCGGGTCAACTCGGCCTGAAGGCGGCGGAAGTAGGCGATATGGAGAAGTTCGACGGCCTCGCCGAAGACCCGTTCGTCCCACGAGATTTCGGTCCGGAGCAAGTCGTGGACCCACAGACTCTCCGGCGGCTCCGAGAATACCTCCATCAGAAGGTGCCAATCGACGGTCCGGCCGGCATACCAGGCATCGTACAGGAACCGAAGGAGGCGACGGCTTCGGGCCGCATCCAGGATGGCTTCCCCGACCCGGGCCATGAGCCGCTCAAAGAGGTCCGGCCGCTCCACCAGGGCCCGAAGGATCCATTTCTCGTAAGACGGGAGGGACGTCGTGTCGGGTACGGCCGTCGACGGGGCCGGCCATTCGGTGCCCGAGGGGCCGCTCTGGGTCCGGCGGAGCCAGCGCAGGAAGTCCGTATACAACTGAGCAGGCGGCTCGAGGCCCAGGCGACGGGCTATCTGGAGGGCGGCATAGTAGCGGCTGGACTGATGGGGAACGCGGGCCAGAAGCTCGAACAGGGCCGAAAGCGCCCGGCGGTCTTGGACAAGGGCGGCGGCGGCCCTTTCCCAGCGGGCGTCATCTCGCCGCAAGCGTGCCCATTCGTCGGGGCTCACGCCGGCGCGGCGGGTCATCAGGTAGAACAAAGCGAAGTCCCAGCTGTCCATCGCCTCGGCGAGGGCCTGTTCAAGGGCCATTGGGCCGACCCGTTGGAGGACTTCGGCGGGGTCCTTTCCGCCGGTCCACCGTAGAAACGACGGGGCAAAGCCGCCGCCGACGAGCTCATGAAGGGCTTCCCAAGCGGCCTTCTGACCCGACTCGTCGGCGTCGAAGCCAATCCATACATGGTCGGCGTGTCGCTGAATCCACCGGACGTGGTCGGCCGTCAGGGCCGTCCCCATCAAGGCGACCGTGTGGGGCCAGCCGTGGAGGGCCATCAGGAGAGCGTCGAAGTAACCCTCCACGAGGATGACGGCCCGTCGCTGGCGGATGGCCGAGGCCGCCCATCCGAGGCCAAACAGTGTGTGCGACTTCCGAAAGATGGGCGTTTCAGAGCTATTCAAGTACTTGGGGACCCCCTCTTCCAGGGCCCGACCGGCCAGGGCGACGACGCGACCCGCCGGGTCGTGAATCGGGAACACGATCCGATGCCGCAGGAGGTCCGACCATCGGCCGTCCCGCTCGATGAAGAGGCCGCACTGGGCGATGACCCACGACGGGACATGGGTCTGCCGGAAGTGGTCGTACAGGGCCTGCCCGTCCGGTGGCGCATAGCCGAGGCCGTAAGCTTCCCAGGCCGACTCGGGGACGCCCCGGTCGACGAGATAGGCCCGGGCCTCGGCGGCCGTTTCGGTCCAGAGGGCTTGCCGGTAAAACCGGTGGGCCTGCTCCAGGGCCTGGACGAGAGCGGCGACCTGGCGGTCCCGGTCGGTCGCGGCCTGCCCAGGCGGCGGCGGAAGCTTCCACCGTTCCTGGAGTAAGCGTAAGACGCCCGGAAAGTCGAGGTTCTCGACGGCCTGAAGAAACCGAAAGACATCTCCGCCCTGATGGCATCCAAAGCAGAAAAAGCTGTTCGTCTCCGGGAACACGTAGAAGCTCGGCGTCCGCTCCGGATGAAGAGGACAGAGACCGACCCACCGTCGGCCCACGCGCCGGAGTTTCGTGTAGGAACGAAAAACCTCAAGGGGTTCGATATGCTCGCAAAGCCACCGAAGCCACGGACTTGCCATAGTGCTCTGTTGAGCTATGGATGCAGGATAGGCCCTCGGGAAGGCCAAGTCCTATCCCCCTGGTACCAGGTGTCGGGTACCTGGCACCTGGGACCCGGGACCCGATCGACGCCGGGGGCCGGATACCGAGCACCGAAGACCGAGCCCGGAAACGCGCACACCGGGCCTGCATCCTGCATCTTGCATCCTGCATCCTGTATCTTGCATCCTGCATCCATGTCTATCTTATGGAGTCTCGGGTCATCCAAGCAAAATCATCACTCCGTCACTTCGTTACTCCGTCCCCTCTATCGGACGGGTCATGCGGAGCCACAGGCCGTGGGATAAGCCGTCGGCCCGAAAGCCCAGACGTTCGTAAAACCGTCGGGCCTTCCCGTTCGTGACGCCGACCCAGAGTTCCAGCCGACGGACGCCTCGGGCGGCCAGCCAGGCCATGACAAACGCCATCAAGCGGGTGCCGACGCCGAGGCCCTGGACCTCAGGGTCCACGACGATTTCATGGATCGCCCCGACGCGTTCACCTCCTTCATTGACCCATCGGTCATCGACGGCTACCCAGGCCCGGAGTTGTCCGCCGGGGTCGTACGCTCCAAAGAATCCTTGGGGACACCGGCGGTAGAGCCACCGGAGGTACCGCTTCAACTCCCGGTGGGTCCGGCATCCGTAAGGCTCCAGACCCGTGTAAGCCCGCTGGAAGATGGCCTGCAGGTGGGGCCAGTCTTCGTAAAAAGAGACGGGTCGGATGGTCAGGGAGGCCGTCGGGAGAGGTGTCAAGACGGTTGAAGGGAAGTCCATCCAGAAAGAGCACTCCGTGCCCAACCGGGCGGTGAGCCCAGCCGGTCCGGGCTGAGTCTTCTCGCTCTCAGCCAGAGCGACACTCGGTAAAGGGTAGACCCGCCGACGGGCCCTGTCCAGAGCCTCCCTGGGGGAGGGGCCGAACGTCGGTGACGACCCATCGGCCGTCCACATAGGCTCCGAATCGGACGAGGACCCAGGCGTTTTCCGACCACCGGCCCTCAGGATCATCGAGGGCAAACTCGATATAGTTGCCCGTGATGGCTCGGAGATGCCGGCCGTCGGCGGAACGGTGAAGCGTCAGGGCCTTCAGCCAGCGGCCGACCTGGCGGCGGTAGAACTGTTCCCGCTTCTGCGCCGACAGGGCCCGAAGTCGACGGGCGCGCTCTTCGACGACCCGCGGGTCCAGCTCCCGCCAGAGGCTGGCCGAGAGGGTTCCCGGCCGCGGCGAGTAAGGGAACACGTGGACGTAAGCGATGGGACTTTCTTCGATGTATCGGTAGGTGATCTCGAAATCGGCGTCGGACTCCGTCGGAAAGCCGACGATGACGTCGGTGCCGATGCATATATGGTCGCCCCGGTCGGCGAGGAACCGAAGGATCCGGTCGTAATCCTGCAGGCGGTAAGGCCGCCGCATGTCTTGGAGGACCCGGTCCGAGGCACTCTGGAGGGGCAGGTGAAAGTGGGGGGCAAACCGAGGAGAGGCACATACAAGCTCGAACAGCCGCTCGTCCAGGTCGTAGGCCCCCAGGGAGCTGAGGCGAAACTGAACGTCGGCGGCCACCCCATCGAGGCGCTCGCAGAGTCGCAGGAGGCCGTCCGTCCAGCCCAGGTCCCGCCCGTAGCTGGCCAGATTGACACCCGTCAGGATGATTTCCCGCACGCCCTGCTCAACGAGGTCTTCGACCCGCCGGAGGACTTCGTCCGGCGGGAGGCTCCGGCCAGGACCCCGGACATGGGGGATGATGCAGAAAGAGCAGAAGACGTCACATCCGTCGTGAACCTTCAGGTATGCCCGAGTCCGGTCTTCCCGAAGGGCGGGTGGACCGAAGACCTCGGCCCATTCGGGAAGGTCCGGCGGGGGGACGTCCTCCGCGAACAGAAACCGCCGGATGTGCCAAGTCCGGTGGCGCACGCCGTGTCCCATCACGAGGTCGGCTCCCGCCGCTTGAAGTTCGGCCGGGGCCCGCTGGGCGTAACATCCCGTGACGATGACCCGGGTCCGACCGTCCCGCTTGAAGCGGCGGACGAGCTTGCGGGCCTCCCGGTCGCTCTGGTGGGTCACCGTGCAGGTTTGCAAGACAACGACGTCTGCCTCGTCGGGCCGGGAAACAGGCCGGAGGCCGAGCTGGTGCTGGAGGTAAGCACCCAGGGCTTGGGCTTCGTACTGGCTGACCTTACAGCCCATTGCCACGACGTGAAAGGTCTGAGGACGTCCGTGCATCGAAGGTTCTCGCAAAAGCCGTAGGGAGGCTATTGCTCTGTTAAGATAAGATATAGATGCAGGATACAGGATGCATGATGCAGGATAGAAATGGCCCGGCTCCTGGCTACCTGGTACCTGGCACCCGTGCCCCATTCCCCCATTTCAAATCTTAGGAGAACCCCAGAACTTTTTCAAAACGAAGGCCAATAAGGCAATGCCCTTCTTCATCCTGTATCCTGCATCTTGCATCCTGCATCTTATATCTTGCATCCATCCGTTCCCCGTGTCTCGGGCAAGGGGCCGAGCCTCATGGACTGGACGGTTGGGGTGGACATCGGCGGGACGAAAATCGAGGCGGCCTTGGTCGACGACTCCGGCGTCGTCCGGCACCTTCACCGGGAGGCGACCCGGGCCGACCAGGGACCGACGGCCGTCCTGGCGCGCCTGCGGGCCTGCATCCAGACCGTCCTGGGCCGAGCCCCGGAACCTGTCCGAGCCGTCGGCATTGGTTTCGCCGGGCAGGTGAATGCATCGACGGGAGTCGTCTACTATGCCCCGAACCTGCCGGGCTGGCGGGACGTCCCCCTGAAGGCGGAATTGGAGGCCGCCCTGGGCCTGCCGGTCTTTGTCCTCAATGACGTTCACGCGGCCGCTTGGGCGGAGCGAACCTATGGGGCCGGACAGGGATGGGACGACCTGGTCTGCGTGTTTATCGGCACCGGCGTCGGGGGCGGCGTCATCCTGGGCGGGCGCCTGCAAACCGGAGCCAGCGGCTCTCTGGGTGAAATCGGCCATATGCCCATTGTCGCCGACGGTCGGACCTGCCGGTGCGGCGGCCGGGGGTGCCTGGAGGCGTATGTCGGCGGCTGGGCGATCGCCGAGCAGGTTCAGGCGGATATCCGGGACCATCCCGCCGAGTGGGGCGATGTCGGACCCCCGGAGGCCTTCACGGCGGAGACGCTGGCTGACCTCTATCGGCGAGGGCATCCCCGGGCCCAGTACTGGTTCGACAGACTCGGACGCTACCTGGGCTTTGGGATGGTCGGCGTCGTCAACGTCCTGAACCCGCAGGGCCTGATCCTGGGCGGCGGCGTCCTGCAGGGCTTTCCGGAGTGGACCGAGGTCGTGGCGGCGACGATTCGGGAGTGGGCCCTGCCCTCGGCGGCCCGGATCGTGGAAGTACGGCTGGCCGGCCTGGGCCGTCACGGCGGTCTCATCGGGGCGGCCGCCTGGGCGCGGCGAAAACTCCAGCGGAGCCCATAGACGGACGGCCGCCGGGCGGGAGCCCAAACCCATCGGCCGTCACGTCCAATGCCCCCGTCCCGTGGAGCCAACGAGCCTGGACTTTTAGGACCGGCATGGCTATCATAGGTCCGGCGGTACTTCCGGAGGTGCCCTGTAGGGAGGCTTCTTCCGATGGTCCATGATTGGGGACCCGAGGACTTTGAAAGCGTGGAGCCGGAGGTCACGGCCGAGGCCGTCCACCGGCAGTATGTCCAGGTCCAGCGCCCGACGCCGGCCCTCCTGCAGGTTTCTTTCCAACGACCCCCGCTCCATTCCATGAACCCTGACCTCCTGCGGGAGCTCCAGGGGGTCCTGGCCGAAGTGGCCTTTGATAGCCAACTGAAGGTCGTTACCCTGACGGCCTCGGGCGAGTACTTCAGCGGCGGTCTGGACCCGGCTTCGATGCGGGACGAGGACCTGTTCCTGACGGTCGACCTCTTCCACCGGCTCGTCCGTCAGGTCGTGACCCTGAATGCCGTCGTCGTCGGTCGCATCAACGGCCACGCTTACGGGGCCGGCTGTGTCTTGGCGGCCGTCTGCGACTTCAGTTTCGCTCCCGAAGGTGCCCGGTTCGGCCATCCCGAAGTCCGGTACGGCCACTTCACGCCCCTGGCACTACTCCTGTACCCCCGGCTGATGCCCCGGAATCGGGCCCTCTATCTGAGTCTCAGCGGGGACACCGTGGACGCCAAGACGGCCGCCGCCTGGGGTCTCATCTCCTGGGCCTTCCCGGCGGACCAGTGGCAGGCCCAGGCGGATCGGTTCATTCAACGCCTGCTGGGCATGAGCGCCGCCGTCCTCCATCACGGTCGGCGGGCCTTCTGGACGTCGGTCCTCCCGAATTGGGACGAGGCCGTGGCGGCCCTGGAAGACCTGTACCTCGTCCAGCACGCCAACACGGCGGATGCCCGGGAGGGCCTCCGGGCGTGGCTGGAACGTCGGACCCCAACGTGGACGTGAGATTGGACCGTCCGGAGTGGCCGAACTCCCGGTTCTTTGCAGGAGGCTCGGGATGGGCTTTCGGGGTGTGGACTTCTTAGGGCTTGACGAGGAACTTTCCTCGGAAGAGCGAATGGTCCGGGACGAGGTCCGCCGGTGGGTCGACGACCAGGTCCTGCCCATCATCGCCCGTCACTTTGAGGCGGGCACCTTCCCGGTTCATCTCATCCCCCAGATGGCCGAACTGAACCTGCTGGGGGCGAACCTCGACCCCCGGTACGGCTGTGCGGGCCTCAACAACGTCGCTTACGGCCTCATCATGCAGGAGCTGGAGCGGGGCGACAGCGGCCTGCGGAGTTTTGTGTCCGTGCAGTCATCCCTCGTCATGTGGCCGATTCAGGAGTACGGCTCCGAAAAGCAGAAGCAGTACTGGCTCCCCCGGATGGCCCGGGGCGAAGCCATCGGCTGTTTCGGCCTGACGGAGCCCGACTACGGGTCGAACCCGGCCGGCCTGATCACGCGGGCCCGCCGAGACGGGTCCTCTTGGGTCCTCCACGGGACCAAGATGTGGATCACCAACGGGACGATCGCCGACGTGGCCCTCATCTGGGCCAAGGACGACGAGGGTATCATCCGGGGCTTCCTCGTCGAGAAGGGAACGCCTGGATTTCGGCAGAACAAGATCACCGACAAATTCTCGCTTCGGGCTTCGGACACGGGGGAGCTCGTCCTGGAAGAGGTGCGGGTCTCTGAAGAGAACCGTCTTCCCGAGGCGAACGGCCTGAAGGCGGCCCTGCGGTGCCTGACCCAGGCCCGGTACGGCATCGCCTGGGGCGCCATCGGGGCGGCCATGGCCTGCTATGAAGTGGCCCTTGAGTATGCAAAACGCCGTGTCCAGTTCGACCGGCCCATTGCCGGCTACCAGCTCGTTCAGCAGAAGCTCGTCTATATGCTGACGGAAATCACGAAGATGCAACTCCTCTGCCTGCGGTTGGGCCGTCTCAAGGACCGGGGGAAACTGAACCACGTGCAGGTCTCGATGGCCAAGATGAACAACGTCTATCACGCCCTGCAGATCGCCCGCCTCGCCCGGGACATCCTGGGGGCCAACGGCATCATGTACGAGTATCAGGTCGCCCGTCATCTGTGTAATCTGGAGTCCGTATACACCTATGAGGGCACGCACGACATTCATACGCTGATCATCGGAGAACACATCACGGGCCTTTCGGCGTTTACATAATCGGTGTCCGGTCTTCGGCCCTCGGCTTGCAGACGCCGAGGGTTGGATACCGAGCACCGAGCCGGGGGACCGGGTACCCGAAAAACCCGGCTGGGGGTCCGCATTCCCACATTTACCCGACAGGGCCTTATCCGTAACCCGCTCTGGCGGGCGGGGCTTGGATGTGGAACCCCGCACGGGCGTGTAGGGTTGGGACGGGAATCCCGCCCTGCCTTCCGGCCCGAATGCCCTACGGCCGGATTGCCGTAGCCTTGCGGAGGCGAGTCATGGACTGGGGAATCCGGAATCGCCTAAGCCGTATCTTTCAGCCTCAGGACGGCCGCACACTGATGCTGGCCGTCGATCACGGCTACTTCTTAGGCCCGACGACACGTCTGGAAGACCCCCGGAAGACCATCACGCCCCTGCTCCCTTACGCCGACGCCATCATGCTGACCCGGGGGATCCTTCAAACGTGCGTCGACCCGACGGCCACCGTCCCCGTCGTCCTCCGTGTCTCCGGCGGGGCGACGATCGTGGGTCGGGACCTGGCGAATGAGACGATCACGACGTCCGTCCGGGACGCCGTGCGTCTAAATGCCAGCGCCGTCGCCCTCTCCATATTCGTCGGTTCTGATTACGAGCATCAAACCCTGGCGAATCTGGCTCGTCTCATCGATGAGGCCACGCCTTACGGGATTCCCGTCCTGGCTGTCACGGCCGTCGGCAAGGAGCTGGAGAAACGGGATGCCCGGTACCTGGCCCTGGCATGCCGGGTCGCCGCCGAGTTGGGAGCTCACTTTGTGAAGACGTACTACTGTGAAGACTTTGAAAAGGTCGTCGGCGGATGTCCGGTCCCCATCGTCATCGCCGGCGGACCTAAGCTCGAGTCAGATATGGACGTCCTGCGGCTCGCCTACGATGCCCTCCAGGGCGGGGCCGCCGGCCTGGACATGGGGCGGAACATCTGGCAACACGACCATCCCGTCGCCATGATCCGGGCCATCCGGGCCATCGTCCACGAGGGGGCTACGCCCCGGCAGGCCTATGAGCTTCTGCAGGACCTGACGCGGGCCTCGGCCTCCGTGGGTCGGGTCTGAGGGGACGGCAATAGGGCATAATGAGTTATTGCCCGTTGCTCGTCACTTCTATCATGGGTGAGTGGTGGGGTCCCGCCCAACGCCGTGGGGCAAACCCTATGACTTGGACACAACAATTACACCGTCACCTTGTCCCTTCATCGCTTGGTTGCCCGTTACTTGTCTCTCCCGTCCTGCATCTTGTATCCTGCATACCCCATGTGCGGGTTTTTCGAAGACAGGTGGCTGGTGCCAGGTTCAGGTTCCGGGTACCTGGCACCTGGGACCCGGGACCCGGTACCGGATCAACGCCGAGGGCCGGATACCGAGCACCGAAGACCGAGTCGGAAGGCCAGGTACCGGAAAACGCGCACACAGGGTTTGCATCCTGCATCTTGCATTCTGTATCCTACTCATGTACGTCGCCGTTTACTACAGCAATCGGGACATCCGTTTAGAAGAGTGGCCCGTCCCGCAGGTCGGGCCCGGTGAGGTGCTCGTTCGCGTACGAGCCTGCGGCGTCTGCGGTACGGACGTCCTCGAATGGTATCGCCGGCCCCGGGCTCCCGTCGTCCTGGGCCATGAGATCGCAGGCGAGGTCGTCGAGGTCGGCGCCGGTGTCACCCACCTCCGGCCCGGGGACCGGGTCGTCGTGGCTCACCATGTACCCTGTGGAGCCTGCGATGACTGCTATGCCGGCCACGAGACGGTCTGTCCGGTCCTGCAGGAAGGTCGCGTGGACCCCGGCGGATTTGCCGAGTATATTCGCGTACCGGCCCTCCAGACCCGCCGGGGCATTTTCCGACTGCCCGATGAACTGACGTGGGCGGACGGGGCGATGGTCGAACCCCTGGGTTGTGTCCTGCGGGGTCAGCGGCTGGCTCGGCTGGAGCCCGGCCAGAGCGTTGTGGTCATCGGCTGTGGCGTGGCCGGTCTCCTGCACGTCCGTGCGGCCCAGGCGCTGGGGGCCGGTCCGATTTTCGGGGTCGAGCCGGACCCCTTTCGTCGGGAGATGGCCCTCCGTATGGGGGCCTGGGCCGTTTGGTCCCCTGAGGACGATGTGGTGGGGGCTCTTGCGGCGCACCTGGAGGGTCGGCGAGTCCAACGGGTTATCGTTTGCACGTCCGCTCCCGCCGCCGTCGAACTTGCCTTCCGCTGTGTAGGGCGGGGCGGGACTGTCCTGTTCTTTGCCCCCGTGCCGCCGGGAACGACCGTGCCACTACCTTTCAATGACCTGTTTTGGCGTAACGAGGTGACCCTGACGAGCTCTTACGGGGCGGCTCCGGCGGACATGCGGCGAGCCCTGGACCTCCTTCGGTGGGGTCGCATTGTCGTGCGGGACTTGGTCACCCACCGTTTCGCCTTACGGGATATCGGTCGGGCCTTCGACCTCGTCCTTCATCCTCGGGACTCCTTGAAGGTCCTCGTTGAGCCGTGAGGAGGCGTAAGTCCATGTCTGCATGGTCGGCCTTGCGAGACCTGATTCACTATCTTCAGGAAGTCGAACGGCGGGGCCAGTGGTTCGTGCAGGGCAGGACGTACCGGTTGGGCGAAGACGTCACCGTGACGGTCATGCCTATCGGGACGAGTCGTCGGGCCGGTGTGGCCATTTACGTGCACAGTGGGGCCGACGCCTATCGGAGTCCCCTCGTCGCCCTCGTCACGGGATCGGCCAGCGACCTGCCGAAGTTGGCCCGGTGTCAGGAGACGCTGGACCAGCTCGGGATCCCGTATGAGACGGTCGTCCTATCGGCCCATCGGACGCCCGACGAGGTCGTCGCCTACCTGCGGAACGCCGAGGCCCGGGGCGTGCAGGTGTTCATCGCCGCCGCTGGAATGGCGGCCCATTTGCCGGGCGTTCTGGCGGCGCATACCCTGAAGCCCGTCATCGGGGTCCCTATCGGGTCGGGCATCTTGTCGGGCCTGGACGCCTTGCTGTCGATCGTGCAGATGCCCCCGGGTGTCCCCGTCGCCGGCGTCGGTGTCGACGCTGGGTCCAATGCGGCTCTCCTGGCGGCCCGCATCTTGCAGGTCGGCTATCCGATGCTCCAGGCCGAACTGACAGCCTTTCGGGCCCAGCAGAAGGCGCAGGTCCTCCAAAGCACCCCCTGGGTCTCGACCCTCATGGAAGCGGAGGCAGGGCTCTTCGAGACCCATCTGGAGGGCGTCCCGCTCCTCAAGCGGGGGAAGGTCCGGGACATCTACGACCTGGGCGACCACCTCCTGATCGTCGCTACAGACCGGATTTCCGTCTTTGACGTCGTCCTGCCGACGCCGATCCCCGGCAAGGGCCGTATCCTAACGGCCCTGTCGGCCTTCTGGTTCTGGAAGTTCCAGGACCGATTCCCCCATCATCTGGTCAGCACCCGCCTGACGGACCTGCCGGACGGCCTTGGCCAGCGGTATCCTTACCTGGACGGGCGGGTCATGCTGGTCCGTAAGCTCCGGGTGTTCCCCGTCGAGTGTGTCGTCCGGGGCTACATCACGGGGAGCGGCTGGCAGATGTACCGGGAGACGGGCCGCATCCTAGACGTGGTCCTGCCGCCGGGCCTGCGGGAAGCGGACCGCCTGCCGGAGCCGGTCTTCACGCCGACGACGAAGGCCGAGACGGGTCACGACCAACCCCTGACCTTCGACGAGGTCGTCCGTCTCGTCGGTCGGAAGACGGCCGAGACGCTTCGGGACTGGAGTCTCCAGATCTATCGGGAGGCCGCCGATTACGCCGAACAGCGGGGGATCCTCATCGCCGACACAAAGTTTGAATTCGGGGTCGACGAGGAGGGTCGGGTCTACATCGTGGATGAGCTCCTGACGCCGGATTCATCCCGCTTCTGGCCGAAGGACCTCTATGAGCCGGGCCGGACGCCGCCGAGCTTTGACAAGCAGTACGTACGGGACTACACGAGCCGCCTCGGCTGGAACAAACAGCCTCCGGGTCCACCCCTTCCCCCGGACGTCGTTCGTCAGACCCTCGAAAAATACCGGGAGGCCTACCGGCGCCTTGTTCCCCTGGGGGCGGGGTGATGGAGTAATGAGTAACGGGTGACGGGTGACGAGTGCTCTGTTAAGATATGGATGCAGGATACAGGATGCATGATGCAGGATAGGAAGGGTTCGGATCCTGGCTACCCGGTACCCGGAACCTGGTACCTGATACCTATGCCCCATTTCAAATCTTAACAAAGCACGAGCAACGAGTAATCAATCATTGCCCTATTGCCGTACTGCCGTATTGTTAGGGGCGACGGCGCAGAATCCGCCGGAGGCCGACCTCCAGGACGGTCGAGGCACCGTCCGTGACCGGCGTGACGCTACAGACGGCCACGATGGCCGGCCGGGGTTCGACGGACCGGATGTCCACACAGCCGGCGTGACGCCACCGGATCACCCGGACATTTCCCCATGGATGGGGGACGGGAACGGTAGGCACGCTGATATAGGCGGCTACGGAGCGGAAGGGACCGTGCCACATCCAGACGCTGTGGGGATCAGCCTCTAAGATGGCTCTCGAGATGGCCAAGGGGAAGGGAGGCGTGTAGAGGCGGCATCGGGGATGGGAACGGATGAGGTCCCCCCAATCGGGCCCGACCCGGAGGGGGGTCGGAATTTCGTACCAGTCCTCGGTGATGGGGACGCCCGGCGTGTTCATGTGCTCTGGCCACGGCCGGGGCGGGCCGGAGACCGGGATCAGCCAGCCGGCACCGGGCCGTCCGGCACAAGCCATGTAGAGGGAGGGAGCCGATACCGGCAGTTCGGGGACGGAAGGCGTCGGCTTCAGGAATACCTGCCGGACCAGGAAGCGTTCCGAGATGGTTCGGCGAATTTGGGCGACCGGCTCGCTCTGGGGCACGTAGAGACAGAAGATGCGGTCCCCCTCCAGACGGCATGGCACGGCTTGGAGGGCCTGCCAGAACGCCGGGTCCTGCTCGTACAGGCTCATATCGACGGTATCAAACACGTCCGCCTGAAGGGGCTCCTCCCGACGCTCACAGTAACACCGCTGGCACCGCTCGCAGAGGAGGCCCCCATGCCGGGGGCACGTCCCGTCCATCCGAGTCAGACACGTGGGGCAAATCATTCCGGCCATACGAGTACCCGCTCAGGTTCGATAAACTCAATCACGACGGTCTCTCGGGTGACGATGACCTGATTGGGGGCGACCGGGTACTCCCGGTCCAGGAGGCGGATGAAGACGGGACGGGTCCCGTCCTGCTGGAGCAGGGCATAGGGCGATGGGGCTTGGAGGACGTGATAGTACAGGTAACTACAGAGGCCCTCCCGAGGGTACCCGTGGGTCGCTTCCGGAAGTCGGGAGAAGGGCCGGATGGGCTGGCACTGAAAATCGGCCTGGAGGGCGCAGAGTTGGTCGACGACGGGCAGGACCAGGGCGGCTTGCGGGACGATGACGGCCCGGTGGGTCGTCGTCGTAAGCATACAGTGGTCCACGAAGGCGATCCCGGGTGGCCGAACGTTCCCGTAACTGAGGGGGTACCGAATGATGTAATGCATGGCACACCTCACGGCCCATGGCATGGGCGTATCCAGCCGTCCAGGGACTCATTCCGTCAGCTCGACCTGGTAAAATCCGTCGGGCCACGAGCGGGCGGCTTCCTGGATACGGGCGCAAGCCTCTTCATCCCGGAAGGGCCGTATCTGGAGGACGTTTACGGTGCCGCCCTGGACCTGAACCTTGGCCGAAAATCGAAGGCCCAGTCCACCGGGGATCGTCCGCCGCAGGGGGCTTCCGCCCTGGACTTCCTGGATGTAGGTCCGGCCGATATGAAAGGCCGATGCGGGTTCGATCCAACCCTGAGCCTCCAGCCAACTCAGGACGACCGATTCGGGCAGGTTGTCGAGACCTTCCCGGTCATGCTCGTGGGCTTGGAGGGCTCCGTCCAAGTCTCCCCGCTCGAGGGAAATCCGGACACTCCCCGTCGGCCGGAAGACGGACGGCACGGGGATAATCCGGCCCTGCACGCCCGACCGCAGATGGACCATGATCAGGGCCGTCAGCATATCGGCCAGCACGGCCGACCCGCCGACGGCCTGGCTCAGGCGGTAGAGGAGTTCCCGGAGGGAGACGGCGTGCATCGTCGTCAGGACGAGCCGGCCCATGCGGATCGGATGTAAGAGGGCCGGGACCTCCCTTTCGGTCACCTCCTGAACGGCGACGGCCCGGAGCATGACGCGGCGGTCGCTCTCCAGGGCACTGGCCAGGTCTTGGTAATGGACACCTCGCAGACGGTGGAAGACGACGGCGCGGTCCGGCGGCAGGTCCAGTTCCAGGCTCTCCTCGTAAATGCCGATCCCGATGGGCTGACGGGTCAGCTCCCGGAGGAAGACCGACAGCAGGGCACTCTTGCCGCCGCCGATGGGGCCGCCCATGAGGATCAGGCCCCGACCTTCCCCGATCAATGTCGGCACGAACCGCTGGAAGGGCTCCGGATAATCGGCCGTCGTGAAGGGGAAGCCGACCCGGCGGAGCACGACGATGGGATGGATGGACCGGAAGTAGGTCGCCCGCCACATACGCCCCCGGGCATCGATCCAGACGGCCGTCTCGACAGGCACGTCCGTCGGGATCAGGAGGCTGGACTGACGTCGGATTTCCTCCCACAGGGCCTCGACGGGCTGGTCCGGGCGGAGGTCGGCCAGCTCCGGGAGGGTCTCCAGATGGCCCGTCGGGGCCGACACGACGTAATACCCCCGGTCCGTGACCCAGAGCTCGACACAGCGGTCCCAGATGGCATCAAGCAGGACATCCAGCACGGCTGAATTCCTCCAGACCTTCGGCCAGTTCCCCGGCCGAAGGTCGCTGACTCCCCAGGCACCGTCGGGCGAGGTCCCCGACCGTCGGGGGAAGTCGACCCTTCTCGACGAGTTCCCGCAAGACGACGCCCATCGAGTAGACGTCGAACTCGGGGACGGCTTCCAGGATACGGCCCTCCGGCCGTAACAGCCGGGGGTCGGCATACCGAGGCGTAAGGGCCCGCAGAGAAATGGGCAGACAAACGCCCCGCCGCCACATCGCCGAAAAGTCGCCCAGGCGGCCCCGTCCCTGATGGACAAAGATGTTCTGGGGCTTCACGTCCATATGGACCCATCCGGCTTCGTGGAGGAATGCCAGCCCTCGGCAAGCGTCGGCCAAGACAAGGCTCAGGGCCGCCGCGTCCAGCGTCTCCAGGGCCCGGTCCAGGGTGGCGTCCATCCGCTCCATGGCGATCCAGATGGCCGAGGGCGTCGTCCCCGTTCCTAAGACGGGCACTGTCCAAGGCGACCGCAGGTCGACCCACAGCTTGGCCTCCTGAGAGGCCAGGAGGTACTTCACGGGATGGTCCATCCCAGCGTCTAAGGGGATCTGTTTCAGGATGATGACGGCGTCTTCCGTCGACGCCTCGTAGACCGTCGCCGTCGTACCCCGACAGATGGGACGGAGGGATACCACAAACACGAAGGGCGATCCCAGGGGGAGTTCGACATCCCCGACGACGTACCGCTCGATCCGCCGACACTCCCAGCCCCGTTGCCGGCAGAGAGCCTCTACCAGGTCCGCGTAGGGGTCATGAGCCGGAATGACCACTCGAAGGGGTCCCTTCTCGGAAAGGACCCGCCGGGGATGGTCCGGCTCCGAGACCGAAGAAATAAAGACGGTTTTCACCCTCTGGACTCCGGAATGCGCTCGAGCCGACGGAGACACGCCGATGCCTGAGCCTGCACCTCGGCCCAGGCGGGAGTAGCCATTAAAAGGCCCAGGACGACAGCCCGGCTTTCATAGCGGAGGGAGACCGTTGACAGAAGGCCTGAACGGTAAAGCCGCCGGACGGCCGTGCGACCTCCCACGGCATACAAAACTCCGGCAACGAGGCCGTCTAAAGGGCACCGGAGCAGTCGCAGGGCCTGGCGGCCGTCGGTCTCCATCCGTTCGACCGCCAGACGGCGACGGGTCCGGTCGACCACGGCCCGCAGAGTCGCCAGGGCATGGGCCAGGGCCTCGTCCCCTACGGTCATCGGAACTCCCTCCGCTATTTCCGACCCGGGTACCGGAGGACTACCCGTCCCCCTCCCCCGATCTCCATGCGTTTCCCTGAAAAGCCCGCCGCCGGCTTCCAGGCAAGGGCGTGACCGCCCTCTGGAACCCCGATGATTGTATCACGGTTTTCCCTTCGGATGAGAGCTCGCAAGAGCCGACCCGGCGGTTTGTCAGGCCGGCCGCTTTCGCTTAAAATTGATCCATCCTGGGTACGGCGAGAAAGAGGCCGGGCATGCGGAGTATGAATCGCGTCTTCCTGATCGGCCATGTGGGCCAGCCCCCTCGGGTCCGGACGACCCCGACGGGTCGGAAGGTCGCCAACTTTACGTTGGCCACCAACGAAGTCTGGCGGGACGCCGAGGGCCAACGGCAACAGCGGACCGAATGGCATCGCATCGTCGCCTTTGGGGACTTGGCCGAGTTCGCTGAGAAATACATCCAGAAGGGCCGTTTCATCCTGGTCGAGGGGCGACTCCAGACCCGCCAGTATACGGACGGCCAGGGGATTGCTCGGTACGTGACCGAGATCGTAGCCCGGGACATTGGGTTCCTGGAGCCCCGGGGCGCGGTCCCGGGAGTCGAGGAGGCGATCGAGCCGCCGCCGGCTTTTGACGAGCCTTACGATGCGCCCTCATCGACCCCTGGGGGAGACGAGGACTTGGACTTTCTCATCTGACCCCCGGCCGTTGAGGTGGGAGGTCCTGTGCACCCTGGCGTCCGAGACGAGGGGAAAAAGCCTACAATGCGTCGTTTAGAGATCCCGCCGGAAGTCACTCGGCCCGTGATGGGCCCCCTAAACGAGCATCTCCGCCTCTTGGAGAAAAGCCTGCGGGTACGCATCTACACCCGGGGCAACCATCTCTATATCGAGGGCCCCCCGGGGAACGTGGCCCGTACCGAGCGGGTCATCCGCCAACTGTCGGCGATGAGCCTGGAGGGTCAACCGGTCCAGGCCGACGACGTCGTCACCCTGATTCGGGTGACGGAAGAGGAACCGGACGTCGACCTGGCACAGTTCTACGAGACCTATCAGATCCGGGCGTCGCCCAAGCGGAGCGTGTACCCCAAGTCCCGGAACCAGCGCCTGTATGTCGAGGCCATGCGGAACTATGACTTCGTGTTTGCCATCGGTCCGGCCGGCACGGGGAAGACTTATATGGCCGTCGCCATGGCGCTGGAGTGTTTGTCCAACCGGCAGGTCAGCCGTTTGATCCTGACCCGGCCGGCCGTGGAAGCGGGAGAACGCCTCGGCTTTCTGCCCGGCACGATGATCGAGAAGGTCCATCCCTACCTGCGTCCCCTGTTCGATGCCCTGTACGACCTGATGGACATCGACCGGGTGGACGCCCTCCATCAGAAGGGCATCATCGAGATTGCGCCCCTGGCCTTCATGCGGGGCCGGACCCTCAACGACGCCTTCATCATCCTGGATGAGGCCCAGAATACGACTTCGGAACAGATGAAGATGTTTCTGACCCGTATCGGCTTTAACTCGAAGGTCGTCGTCACGGGGGACATCACCCAGGTCGACCTGCCGCCGGGACAAGTCTCGGGCCTTCGGGAAGCCATCACAGTCCTCCGGGGGATCGAGGGCTTGAAGTTTGTGTTTTTTGACACCGGGGACGTCGTGCGTCATCCCCTGGTCCGTAAAATCGTAGAGGCCTACGAGCGTTATGAGGGCCGCCGCTCGGTCGGCCCGGCGGCTGGCGGTGACGGCCCGACCGACGCGCCATGAGGAGCTCGGCAGTCCCTCCGCAACGTCCTTGGGTCCGGTGGGTCCAAAGAGGGGTCCGGTGGGTCCGGGATGTCCGGCTATGGTGGGGGCTTGCGGCCGGAGTCGGGACCTTTTGGCTCCTGTTTTGGCAACAGGCCCATTCCATTCCCCGATGGGCGGCTGGGACCGTCGCCTCCCAGACGGTCCGGAGTCCCTTCCACTTGGTCGTCGTCGATGAGGAGGAGACCCGCGCCCAACGGGAGCAGGCCCGTCAGGGAGTCCCCCCCGTCTATGCGTGGGACCCCCAGGTCGGCCGGGTCTTACAGGAACGCCTGGCGGCCATCTTCCAGGCGGGTCGTTCGTGGGACGGTCGGTCGTCCCCGCCGCCGGAGCTGGGGGCCCTGCCCGAGGGGGTCCGCCGTTGGTTCCATCAGCGAGGCTTTGACCCGACCCTGGAGGCCTACCTCCGGGCTGGCGTCGATGAGGTTCACCGGCATTATGTCATCACCGATGCCTCTCTCCTTCAGACGGACCGGGAGGGACGCCTCGTCATCCGGGACGTTTACAGCGGCCGGGAAGTCCTGGGCCGTCCGGCTGACTTCCATATCTGGACCGCCGCCGACGTGCGCCAGTTCTGGCAGAAGTACCTCGGAAGCGGAAACCCTGGGTCCGCCGCCGTGGCCGCCTGGCTGGCGGATCAGAACCTGGCGAACCTGTGGCCCCAGATGGAGGAAACGCTCGCCCGTCAGCGGCGGGCCATGGAATCCGTCCCCGAGGTCCGGGTTGAGATTCGACGGGGCCAGACGATCATCCGCGCCGGCCAGACTGTGACGCCCCAGGTCGAGCAGATCTTGACCCGACTGGCCGCCCACCGCACGCCTCGGACCTTAGTCCCCCGGGCCGTCGGGTTAGCCCTCTGGACGGGCCTCATGGTGGGTCTGTTGTACTACGGCATGACCCGTCTCCCCCTGCGCAACATCACCCTCACCCATAAGCCTCTGTTCGCGACGGGGGTGACCATCTGGCTTCTCCAGTGGGCCCTGATCTTCATCGAGACGCGGTACGTCATTGCCGGTCTGACGGCGATCGGCTTGCCGGAGTCGTGGGAATCGGCCTTCTTCTTTAGCCTGCCCCTCTCCCTGGGGACGTGTCTATGGGTCCTCTTGGGGGACTGGGCCCGGGCCGGATGGTTGGGCCTCTGCATGGCCCCGCTCGTGGGATTCTACCTGGGCGTGGACTTTTGGCAGTTTCTGTACATCCTCGGGGCGGTCCTCCTTCCGATCCTCACCTTCCGGAAGTATCACCGCCGGATCGACCTGTTCATCAACGGATTTCGGTTGGGTCTCCTCCTGATGGCCTGGGAAGGCTTACTCCTATGGGTTCCGTTCCAGGCGGGACCCCCGATGCGATCCCTCCAGAACCTCGGGATGGCCTTCCTGGGAGGCCTCGAGTCCGCGGTCCTGGCCTTCATCGTCTTGCCCGTCTTGGAGAGTAGCTTCAACATTGTTACGGAAATGAAGCTTTTAGAGCTGAGTAGCCTCCAGCATCCTCTCCTCCAGCAGTTGGCCCTGCGGGCGCCGGGGACCTACTTTCACAGTATTGCCGTCGGCCAGTTGGCCGAGGCGGCCGCCAAGGCTATCGGGGCCAATGGCCTGCTCTTACGGGTAGCGGCCCTGTATCACGACATCGGCAAGATGGTCCGACCCGGATACTTTGCGGAAAACCAGCATGCGGCGAATCCCCACGACCGGACGCATCCCAATATCAGTCGTCTCATCATCCTGTCTCACATCAAGGAGGGCGTCGATCTGGCTCGGAAGCACCGCCTCCCCCAGGTCATCGTCGATATGATCCCTCAGCACCACGGGACGAAACTGCTTTTGTACTTCTATAAAAAGGCCCAGGCCCTCCATCCACCGGGGACGCCCCCGCCGGAGGAAAGCGCTTACCGCTATGCGGGCCCGAAGCCCCAGACGAAGGAGGCGGCGATCCTCATGCTGGCCGATAGCGTCGAGGCAGCCGCCCGAAGCCTTCGGGAACCGACGCCCCGGAAACTGGAGAACGTCGTCGACCGCATCATCGAGTACTGTCTGCGGGACGGCCAACTGGACGAGACCGAACTGACGCTCGGGGAACTTTCCCGCATCCGGGATGCCCTGTGGAAGACACTGGTCACGATGTACCACCAGCGGGTGAAGTACCCGGGCTTTGACTTTGGAGAGGGCCCTGTCTCCTTTGAGATGCCCAGCTTCCGGGGCGAGGAGGTCGAGGGACCGCCGGCTTCTTGGCGGCGGGTGAAGTAGCCAACCCGGGTGGCCGGGCTCGGTCCGAGACGCCCAAGGCCGGGTGCCGAGCCCCGAGGACCGATGGACCGACGATGCGCTGGACATGGATCCGTCGTTACCGAGGCCTGCCGGTCCCCCGTCGGACGCTGGAGTCGATCCTGAATGCCGTCGCCGATTTTCTGAACGTCCCGGACCAGGGGGTGACCATCGTACTGGCCGGCGATAGGCTGGTCGCCCGTTTGAAGGGCCGGTATTTGGGAGAACATCGGCCGACGGACGTCCTGGCATTCCCGTTTCGGGAGACCCTCCCGGACGGAGGCCCCTATTTGGGGGACATTGTCCTTTCCCTTCCGACGGCCCGACGTCAGGCGCAGGCAAAGGGCCATGCCTTCGACTATGAGGTAGCCGTCTTACTCGTCCACGGCTTTTTGCACTTATTGGGCTACGACCACGAGGTCGATCAGGGGGAGATGGCGGCCTTGGAGGAGGTTCGGCGTCGGTTTATCGACCCCATCCTTTGCAGGACAGAGGGCGGGTAGGGTCGGCAACGGTAGCCGGCATGAGGGACTGTAAGGCAATCCGGTACCGGCTTCCAGGTGTCGGGGGCCGGGTTCGGTGTCCGCTTCGGCCTGGATGAGGGAAGGTCGCATTTCCCTCACCCCTCTATGGCCGAAGGCCGGATACCGGCGATTCCACGGGGCCGGCACCCGGATCATCGCCCGATTGCCGTATGGCCGGATGGCCTTACCAACGGCGCGCCCACGGCGTCCGTTATTCGTTCGGGCGCTACCGACTCGCGTTGGGAATATGGATAGTTCCTATCTATCGGTATGGGCGGAGCAGGGGGTGACTTGGGGTGGGTGGCTTCCCTATGGGGGAGCCCTGTACTTGTGGATATGGGACCATACGATTGAGATTTGGCTTTCCCGTCGCCCCCCGTCGTCTTCGTTCCGGTTCGTCCGGACCTACGCCTTGCATCCACGGATGTGGCCTTACTACCGGATGACCCAAGGTCTCCTGCTGGTAGGCACGGCCATTCTGTGGCTCGGCTTCCTGTGGTCTCGTCTCTCCGGGTCGGCCCGCTGGGTGATGGCGGCCCTGCTGTTTTACGTCTTGCCCGTCCTGGGCACGGCGGTGGGTCGGTGGTGGGGTCACCGTCGGCCACCCTGGACCGGCTGGGCCTGGCGGCCAGCTCTGGGCCTCTTATCGGTCGAGGCCCTCTTGCTGGAACCCTTCGGCCTTGTGGACCGGGCCCTGGGATTCAGTCCGGCCTCGGTCCCCACGGCGGAGTCGACGGCTTCCGTCGAAGAAGAAGTCACGTTCCACCCGGAAACCGTCGAGGACATCTTGATCCCCCGGACAGACCTGACGACGTATTCGGTCGACATGCCGGTCGAGGAAATCGCTCGGGCCTTGCTTCAGACCCGCTACTCATGGGCCGTCGTCTACGATACCACGCCGGACCGCTGGGTCGGCGTCGTGACGTGGGAGCACCTGATCCAGGGCCTCCTGACGGATCCCCAGTGTCCGGTCCGGCGGGTCGGCTGGGCGGAACCCTTGGCAGTCCCGGAGGGCCAGCGCCTCCGCACGCTCTGGCGGAAATGGACGACGGGCTATCCCCCGGTCGCCTTTGTCTATGACGAGTACGGAGAGGTCCTGGGGCTTATCCGTTGGATGGACCTGGCCACCAGCCTGGCCCGGGCGGCCGACAAGGAGGCCGCGGCCGAAGACTACGCCCGACGGTACTATGAGACGTGGTCGGAAAACGAGTGGGTCGTGCGCGGCCGCTGTCCCATCGAGTTATTCTGGCAAATGGCCGGCCTGGACCCGAGTCAGCTCCCCCAGCATTTGGAGACCGTCGCGGGCTGGGTCGCCTCGATGGTGCCCCATCTGCCGGCCGTCGGCGAGGTCATTCGATGGGACGATCTGGAGTTCACCGTCCTGGAAGTCAAGGGTCAGCGGTTGGAGAAGATCCGTGTCGTGCGCCGGCCGCAGGTCGTTTCGGACCCTTCCCCACGGCTATAATTCGAAGGGATGCCGGTCCCCCGGCTCAACCGAGGACCGAACACCGAACCGGGAACCCGGCCACGTCTGAGTTGAAGCCGGGTCTCCAAGGGGGTCGATCATGACACGTGCCGCTTTCGTCGTCGCTGGCGTGCGGTCCCCCATCGGCAAGGCGCCGAAGGGATCGCTTCGCTACGTCCGGCCAGACGACTTACTGGCCCACGTGATTCGGAGCCTACTGAAGCAGGTCCCCGAGGTAGACCTTCAGCTGATCGATGACGTCATCATCGGCTGTGCGACGCCGGAGGCCGAGCAGGGCCTGAACGTGGCCCGGATTGCCGCTCTGCGGGCGGGCCTGCCTGCCTCCGTCCCGGCGTTCACCCTGAACCGATTTTGTGCCTCGGGCCTGGAGGCCATTGCCATCGGAGCCCAGCGCATCATGCTGGGCGTAGCCAACTTCGTCATCGCCGGGGGGGTCGAGTCGATGAGCCGGATCCCGATGGGCGGCTGGCACCCCAGCCCGAATCCGACCCTCATGAAGACCTACCCGGACGTCTACCTGAGCATGGGCCTGACGGCCGAAAACCTGGCCGAGCGTTACGGGATTTCCCGGGAGGAGCAGGACGCCTTTGCCCTGGAGAGCCATCGCAAGGCCGTCCAAGCCATCGATGCTGGAAGGTTCCGGGAGGAGGTCGCTCCCGTGCCGGTCCAGCTCGTCGAGGTTCGTGACGGGAGGCCCCAGGACCGGGACTTCGTCCTGGAGGTCGATGAGGGACCCCGTCGGGACACGTCCATGGAGGCACTGGCCAAACTCCCGCCGGTCTTTAAGCAGAACGGTACGGTCACGGCCGGCAACAGTTCCCAGATGAGCGACGGTGCGGCCGCCGTCCTCCTGGCCTCGGAACCGGTCATCAAGCAATTCCGTCTGAACCCGTGGCTTCGGTTCATCGATTACACGTATGCCGGCGTGGCTCCGGAGCTCATGGGCCTCGGCCCCGTCGAGGCCCTGCGACGCTTGGTCCAATGGACCGGCGTGGCCCTCGGCATGGTCGACGTCGTCGAGCTCAATGAAGCCTTTGCCGCCCAAGTCCTGGCCGTCTTTCGGGAACTGCCGGAATTGGACCCGGGCCGGGTCAACCCCAACGGCGGAGCCATCGCCCTGGGTCACCCCCTCGGTTGCACGGGAGCCCGCCAGACGGTTACGCTCATGCACGAACTTCGGCGCCGCCGGGGCAAGTACGGGATCGTTACGATGTGCGTCGGCGGTGGTATGGGAGCGGCGGCCCTCTTCGAAAACGTGGCGATGGGATAGGGGAATCGGGCAGGAAGGCAATCCGGCGATGGGAGAACGGACCCGTGAATCCCCAGGCCCATCCCCATGAACCCTGGGTCCTGGCCGTGGACGCCGTCTCGGCCTGTTGTGCCCTGGCCCTGGCTCAAGGCCACTGGCTCCGGGGTGTCTTCTATTCCCATAGTCCGCTGACCCTGAGTCAGCGGCTCCTGCCAGCCCTCCAGACCCTCCTTCAGAGCGTCGAGTGCCCCCTCGACCGGATTCGTCTGGTGGCCCTCAACCGGGGACCCGGGTCCTTCACGGCCCTGCGGATCACGCTGGCGACCCTGATGGGTCTCCGGGCTCGGGTCCCCTTCCGGGTCCTCCCTTCGGACACCCTAACCCTTCAAGTCCTCCGCTGGTCCGGCCAGGGAGAAGTCTGGAGCCTGATCCCGGCCGGTCGGACCGAATTTGCCCTGGCCCTTTTCACCAAGGAGGGAGAGCGGGCCGTTCGGCAGACGGAGGTCCACTACGGTACGTGGTTCCAGGTCTACCCCCTCCTGCAGGGGGACGACCGACCCATTCTGTACCCCGAACCGGGCGTCATCCCGATGGCCGGCGCTCCCCGGGTCGTCCGCATCCACGAGCGCCATCGAGTCGAGGCCCTCTTGGCCCTTGCCCAACGTCCCGAGGCCGTCCACGAGGCCGTCGAAATTTTCGACGTCCGGCCTTACTACCTGCGTCCGCCCGAGATCCGCACCGTCGAGGCCCTCATCCCAGGCGGGCCCGGGCGTCCTCCAGGACCGGCCGCAGGATAGCCGCTACGTCGGGCTCGACCGCCAGTTCGTCCCGCAGAAGCAGATAGTCCAGGGCGTTCCGCATCGCCGGCAAGTACACCGTCTTGCCCCGACCGGCGACCTGATAGCCGAAGGTCCCCAGAGCCTTGACGTGCCGTTGCAAGGCCGTCCGGATCCAGGCCTCTTCGTCACCGACCCAGTCCTCGACTCCGGCCCGAAGGTCCCGGACCAGGCTCTCCGGCAAGACGACGTAGCAGTCCAAGAGTAAGGACACGGGGTCATACGTCAGGGGACCGACCTGCATGTCCTGGTAGTCGACGACGGCCGACCGACCGTCTCGAAGGAGGATGTTCCGACTGTGGTAGTCCCGATGGCAGATCCCCGTCGGCAAGCCATTCAGAAACGCGACGACCCGTCCGAAGCCCGCCCATAGACGTTCCCGGTCCCGGACCGAGAGTCGCACGCCGGCCCAGTCTCCCAGAAAGTGGTCCTCGAAAAACTGAAATTCCGGGACCCACCGGTCGTGAAGCCGCCGGCGGAATACGATCCAAGTGTCGTCCCGGGGCTCCGTCTGGAGGTCTCGCAGGAGCTCCAACCAGTGCCGATAAAGGACTCGGACCGAGTCGAGGTCCCCGCGCTCGAGGGCGTCGGCGACCCAAGCCTGCGCCGGTTCGCCGGCGTCCTCCATCAAGACCCACCGGCTGTCCGGCTCGATGGCCCAGATGGCGGGGACGGGCCAGCGATGCCGAAGACGTGCATAGACGCTGAGTTGAGTCGAAAACTGCTCGGCCAGCTCAGGGGGGACGACCATCCCAACGGCCGAAAGACCCGCCGGCCACGAAAACCGGTAAAACTGACGGGCCGAGGCGTCCCCCGCCAGGGGCCGGACCTCCGGTGCCGGTAGACGCCCGACCCGCCAGACGGCGGCCGCCGCCTGACCCGCCCAGGCGACGAAAGCCGATTCCATCGCCACCCCCCTCCCTCCCATCCTGCACCGGGTTCTAATCTATGCAGATGGGTAGTACAATGACAGGATAGCCTATGGACGGAAAGGGAGCCATGCGGCTACCGCCGAAGCTGATCGAAATCATCGCCTTCCGGGTCGTCCAGCGGCTCGTCGAGACGGGGGCCATCGTGTGCCGGGACCCCAACGCCTTGGAGGAGGCCGTCGAGCGGGCCCTGACCGAGGAATTCAAACTCGAGGACCAACTGGACGAGGAAGTTCGCCGCATCCTGGCCCAGTATGCGGACCAGATCGAGCGTTCCTCCGTCGAGTACCATGAGCTCTTCCGGAAGGTCAAGCAACGTCTGGCCAAGGAAAAGGGAATCGTCCTATGAGGCGGCTGAGTCGGGAAAAGGTCCACCGTCTGGCGGAAATCGTCGTGGACGTCCTCCAGAAGCAGACCGGCGTAACGATTCGTCGGGACCTCCGCCAGCTCCGATGGGAGATCTTTACCTGGATCGACCAGATCCTCCAGATGGACGAGGAGATCGACGCCCGGGTCCGGGAGAAGCTAAGACGGACCTATCGGCACGTTCCCGAGGGGAGTAGCGAATGGCATATCCTGTATCGCCGCCTGTACGACGAAGAACTCCAGGGCTTGGGCAAATACCGCCGGTAACGGGCATTCTCAAGATACCCGGATCTCGGGAGACCCCAGCTGTACGAGTTCCCCGTGGAGAGGTGATGGGTTCGAAAAAAGACTTCGTGCTGACCCACCATGCACGGACGGCCCTGGCCAAGCGACGTATCCCCGTGTCTTGGGTCGAACGGGCCCTAACCTCTCCTGAGGCAACGGAAGCAGACCTGCTGGACTCCACTTTAGAACATCATCTCTTACGTATCCCAGAGTTCGGGAATCGAGTCCTGCGAGTGATCGTTAACAAACAAAGCCGCCCGTGGCGTGTGGTCACGGCCTTCTTTGATCGAAGGAGGAAAATCCCATGAAATTAGAAATCGACCATGAGGCCGACGCCCTCTATCTATCGCTCTGCGAGGCACCGGTGGTCCGTTCGGAAGAAGTCTCTCCCGGAGTTATCATCGACTACGATGCCGAAGATCACGTCGTCGGCATCGAAATCCTCTATCTCTCCCGCCGGGCGCCTAAAGCAGACCTCTGGCGGCTTCTGTTCGAATCGATCCCTGCCAGATCTACCGTGGATAGGACCTGAAACGGCCTGAAGAATGGGGCCCGTCTCCCGCCCGGTGGGGTCACTGGGGCCTCAGGCGTCCGTCCACGCCCGGGGGGCCACGATCAGGACGACCAGGAGGTTCAGGAGGTTGCCGAGCCATAGGAGCCCCAACGGCAAGAGTAGGGCCCGGCCCGGATATTCCTGAAAGACCAGGACCGTCGCCCGACCGGCGACCATGAAGGTCCCCAGCAAGACGGGGAACAGGGCCAGGGGGAAAAGGAGACCCCGCTGTCTCGTCTCCATCAAGAGGGCTCCCAGGACATGGCCCACCAGGACGTACCCGAGGATGGCCGAGAGCCACACGAGGAGGAAACGGCCCAGACGTCCCTGCCAGTCCCAATCGAAGAATAGGGTAAACATGACGAGGACAAAGGCGTGGACCCCGGCGATGGCCAGGAAGTTGGCCAGGACCTTGCTCCAGAAGAAGACCGTCGGCGACGGGAGGCCCGCCAAGACGACGGTGTAGCCGCTCCGGATGCGCTCATGCTCAAACGATTGGGCCATCAGGACCTGACCCGTGAACCAAAAGACGATCCAGAGGAGCGGACCGGCCCACTCGCGGGCGGCCCGTGAACCCGGCTCGACCGAAATGCTTAGGATAGCCAGCATCAGTAGACCGTAGAGGACGACCATCGCCAGGGCCGGCGTGCCGACCGTCAGGAGTCGCCAGTCTTTCCACAGCAGACCGACCCAGTGGAATACCGTGATCCGTCCGGCGGTAAAGCCGTCCCCGGAAGATTCGGCCGTCTGCATCGTTCCTTTCACGGACTCCCTCCCCCGTGAAGAAGGTCCCGGAGGAGCCACTGGACCACGTTGAAGTAAATCAGGAGGCCCGTCACGTCCATCAGGGTCGCGATGAAGGGCGAGCTGGTGACGGCCGGGTCCACGCCCAGCCGCCGAAACAGGAAGGGCAGGAGAACCCCAACGAGGTTGGCCGCCAGGGCGATCAGGACCATAGCGATGCCGACCGAGAGGGCAATGAGGGGCTCGTGACGGAACACGGTAATTCGGAGCCACATATACAAACCCATGCTGACCCCGATGAGAAGACCCACCCGGACTTCTTTCCACAGCACCCGTAAGAAGTCCCCCAGCCGAATCTGCCCCGTCGCAAAGGCCCGGACGATGAGGGTCGTGACCTGGCTCCCCACATTCCCGCCCGTCCCGATGAGCAGGGGGATCCAGGCCGCCAGGATGGCCAAGCGGGCGATCAGGTGCTCGTAGTGGGCGATCACCGTCGAGGTCAGGCTCTCGGAGACAAACAGCAGGGTCAGCCACGCGATGCGCTTCTTGTAAAGCTCCACGGGCCGGGCCCGGGCATAGTCGATCTCGGACCCCTCCAAGGCACTCAGCTTGTAGATGTCCTCCGTGGCCTCCTCTTCCAGGACGTCCATCGCATCGTCGATGGTGACGATGCCGACCAGCCGGTCCTCGGCGTCCACGACGGGGAGCGCCAGCAGGTCGTACCGCTTCATGAGGCGGACGACCGTCTCCTGGTCGTCGGTCGTCCGTACGGCGATGACGTCCCGATTCATGAGGGTCTCGATGAACTCGGAGGGTTCCGCCAGCAAAAGCTCCCGGAGAGACAGGACGCCGACCAGGCGGCGTTCTTCGTCGATGACGTAGATGTAATAGATCGTCTCCTTGTCGAACTCGACGCGTCGGATGCGGTCCAGGACCTCTTGGACCCGCATGCGCGGCCGGACGGCCACGTAGTCGGGGGTCATGATCCGACCGGCCGAGTTGGCCGGGTAGTTCAGGAGGGTCAGGGCCTGCCGCCGCTCCTCGGGGGACAGAAGTCGAATGAGGCGGGCCACGACCGAGGCCGGCATTTCCTCCAGGAGCTCCGTCCGGTCGTCGGGCGCCATGCTTTTCAGGAGTTCGGCGACCTTCTCGTCCGTCAGGCGATTCAGGAGGTCTTCCTGTTCCTCGGGGTACATCTCGGCGAATACGTCGGCGGCCTTGTCCTTTGGGAGGAGACGGAACAGGAGGGCCCGATTTTCCGGCTCCAGGTCCTGCATGATGTCCAGGAGGTCACTGGGATAGAGGCCCTGGAGGGCCTCCTTCAGCTCCCGGAAGAGGCGACGTTCCAGCATTTCCCGAACTTCCAGAGACACGATGTGCATCGCCCGGACCATAAGAGACCTCGCCATCCTTGGAATCTTGCATACCCCATGGGCGGGTTTTTCGAAGACAAGTACCCGGTACCGGGTTCCAGGTTCCGGGTACCTGGCGCCTGGGACCCGGTACCGGATCCGCGCCGAGGGCCGGAGACCGAGCCCCGCGCGCGCACCGGGCTTCCACCTTGTCTTGGAAGCCTTTAACGGGTCGGCGGTTCGAACCGGCGAGGCGGCGCCGAGGCCTTACGGACGTAACAGTAGTACACGTCGCGATCGTCTTTCACGATGCCCAGGAGCTCGTGGTGGGTGCTTTTGCACCAGGCGACCACGTCGAGGACGACGGCCGGGTCATCGTTCATGAGGAGGACGACGCCCTGGGGGGGAAGGTCCTTGACCCGCTCCCCCAGCCGGGCGATGGGCACAGGACAGAGAAGCCCCCGGGCGTCGACGACCGCGTCCAGCGGAAGTGCCTCCAGCTCGGCCGGTCCCAAGGGCCCCAGGACCTTCTGCTTCATCCCACGCCCACGATGTCGACTTCCAGGCCCACGTCCTGGGTCCGGGCCTTGGCCCATACGACGTGAGCCGAGGCGATATCCTGAATGGCCAGGCCCGTGGAGTCAAAGACCGTGATCTGGTCGGGTCGGGTCCGGCCTGGCTTCAGACCGGCGACGATCTCGCCAAGCTCGGCGTAAATGTCCTCCCGCGTGATCAGGCCCCGGTCGATGGGGACGTTGATCTCCCCGCTGTGGACGGCCTGTTCCCAGGAATCCACGACGATGAGGGCCCGCTGGAGAATCGCCGGGTCCAGTTCTTCCTTACCCGGGGCATCGGCCCCGATGGCGTTGATGTGAGTCCCGGGCCGAATGCCCTCGTCCTTCAGGATCGGCTCCGTCGAGGGCGTGGTCGTCGTGATGATGTCACAGGTGTAAATGTCTTCGAGACGGTTCGAGCCGACGACCCGGAGTTCGTACCGCTCGGCGGCCATTGCGCAGAAGGCGTCCCGCCGCCGCTCGTCGATGTCAAAGGCGGCCAGCTCCTGAAGGTGGAATAGACGCTGGGTCATCAGGAGCTGGGTCTCGGCCTGGACGCCGCAACCAACGAAGCCGATCCGACGGCTGTCGGATCGAGCCAGATATTTGGCGGCGATGGCCCCGGCCGCACCGGTCCGGAGGGCCGTCAGCCAGGTTCCGTCCATGATGGCCAGGGGATAGCCCGTCGTCGGGTCGTTGAGGACGATGACGGCCATGACGGTCGGGAGGCCGCGCGCTTTGTTCTGGAGATGGACGTTCACGATCTTCACGCCGGTCGCCTCCATCGGCTCGATGTAGGCCGGCATCGTCCGCAGGTCCCCATGATGACGGGGGTAAAAGATATAGCTCTTGGGCGGCATCTGCGTCTGCTGGAGGCCATGAGCCCGAAAGGCCTCCTCGACGGCTCGAAGGATCTCGTCGGGTTCGGTAATGCGTTCGATGTCTCGTCGTGTCAAAATCCGAGTCCTCACGGCCCACCTCGCAACGTCGAAGACCTCGAGAAGGGCCTGGCCCCGCGAGTCGTCCTGAGGCGAAGGGACGAGCCAGTTCTGGGGATCCGGGGAGGCGCATCGAATCCCCGCGTGGGCCCGGCCCAGACGCCGGGCCGAAAGACCGAAGCCGGGACCCGCTCCCCCCATTCTCGCGAGGCCGAGGGCCATGACCGACAGGCTGTCTCTCCCGCCCGTCCGCTCGAGATTGGTTCGGCCTCCGAAAAAGGCTAATATAATATAGCATAACCGGTGTGCGCGTTTTCCAGTGGCCGGGCTCGGTCTTGGGCCCTCGGCGTCGATCCGGTACCGGGTCCCAGGTACCAGGACCCGGTACCTGGTACCCAGCACTGAATGGAAAGCCGGGATACCGGCAGGATTCCCGGTGCTTGTCCCGAAAAATGCACCCAGGGGTTAGCACAGCCTGGTACAGCCGAGCGAAGTCCCCAAGACGACACGGGGATGGCGGGGCTTGGGTTCTTTGACAATTCGGTCGCTGAGGTCAATCCCGAAACGAAGGAGCGTAGCGTATGATGATGGGATGGGTTCGCTTGCTTTTTTGGACGGCCTTATGGGTCACAGGTTTTTGGGCCCTGCGGCTCTGGAAAGGTTCGACCTGGCCCCCATGGACGGCCGGACTGGGCGGCCTGGCGATGGTCGCCCTGGCCGAAGGGTTCGTGTGGGCCGTCCGGAAGACAGGGGAGCAAAAACGGGTCGGTATGGCCTTCGGGTTCCTCTCGTCTCTGCTGGTCGCCGGCCTGGCGGCCGTCCCCCTGGGGGTCCTGCCGATGGAGCCGTCTGTGAAGACCTTTATCGGGGCCAGCCTCTTTCTATTGATCACCTTCGTCGGTCTCCTGCTGGGCTATCAGTACCCCACGTGGTTTCATCCCATGCGCATCCTCGAACTCCTGAAGTCTTACCACAGTGGGAAAAATTATAAGATTTTGGATACCAGCGTCATCATCGACGGTCGCATCGCCGACTTGGTCGAGACGGGCTTTATCGAGGGCACCCTCGTCGTCCCCCGCTTCGTCCTGCGGGAGCTTCAGTACATCGCCGACTCGGCCGACCCCATCCGCCGCAACCGGGGCCGGCGGGGCCTGGAGATGCTTCAGCGCATGCAGAAGAAGGGGGACATCGACATCGCCATCATGGAGGTCGACTTCCCGGCCGTCAAGGAGGTCGACCTCAAGCTCATCGAACTGGCGAAGCAGATCGGTGCCAAGATCATCACCAATGACTACAATCTGAACAAGGTCGCCCAACTCCATAACGTGAAAGTCCTCAACATCAACGAACTGGCCACGGCCCTGAAACCCGTCGTCCTGCCCGGCGAGACGATGAACGTCTATATCCTGAAGGAGGGTAAGGAGTACAACCAGGGCGTCGCTTACCTGGAAGACGGCACGATGGTCGTCGTCGATAACGCCCGCAAGATGATCGGCCGGAATATCGAGATTACGGTGACCAGTGTTCTCCAGACCTCGATGGGCAAGATGATCTTCGGGAAGTACGAGGGACCCCAGCCGGGCTCGTCGTAAAGGCCCGATGAGATAGACTTATGGAGAAGACGCCAGTCCCGACGCCCGTCACGGTCACCCTCATCGGTCGGCCCAACGTGGGGAAATCCACGCTGTTCAACCGCCTGACGGGCCGCCGCCAGGCCATCGTCACGTCCGTCCCCGGGACGACCCGAGACCGGCGGGATGGGACCTTCGTGTGGAACGGAATGCGGTACCGCCTGTACGATACGGGCGGCCTCTTCGCCAACGAGACGGAGCTGTTTCAGGCGGCGATCCTCGACCAGTGCCGTCGGGCCATCGAGGAAAGCGCCGTCGTGTGGTTCATCGTAGACGGTCGTCAGGGCCTCACGGCCGCCGACGTCGAACTGATGGCCTGGCTTCGCAAGCAGGGCAAGCCCATCTGGCTCTTGGTCAATAAACTGGATACACCGAGCCTCCAGCGACAGGCGGCGGAATTCTATCGTCTCGGCCCGGCCCGTCTGTGGGCCATCAGCGCCGAAACCGGCCTCGGCCTGGGCGACCTCTTGGATGAGCTGGCCCGCCAGTGGCCCAGCGTGCCCGAGACGGCGGAAGACCTCCCGGCAGAGGACGCTCCCCGTATCGCCATCGTCGGACGACCCAACGTCGGAAAGTCGTCTTTGGTCAACCGGCTCCTGGGTTATCCCCGGGTCATCGTCAGCGAGATTCCGGGGACGACGCGGGACGTCGTGGACGTCGAGTGGCGGTGGAACGGCCATCGTTGGGTCTTGCTGGATACGGCGGGCCATAAGAAGCGGTCCAAGGCTCGGGACTGGCCCGAACGGGTCAGCCTCCTCATGATGCGCCGGGCCTTGACCCGGGCCGACCTCGTGTGGCTCGTCCTCGACGCCACCCAGCCCATCGCCCGCCGGGACCGTCAACTGGCCGGCTGGTCCCTCCGGGAGGGGAAGGGTCTGCTGGTCCTCTGGAACAAGATCGACCTCGTTCCGCCTCCCATCCGTCCGGCCCTACTTCAGCAGGCCCGGGACCTCTTGAAGTTTGTGGCCTATGCCCCTGTCTTGTGCGTGTCGGCCCTCACGGGCGAGGGCCTGGAAGCCCTCATCGAGACGACGGGCACGGTGTGGCGCAACTTGACGCGGCGGGTCACGACGGGCGTCTTGAATCGCTACTTCGAACACGAGGCCGACACCGTCGTCGGGATGGCCCGGGGCCGTCCCATCCGGCTAAAGTACATTACGCAGGTCTCGGTCCGCCCGCCGACCTTTGCCCTTTTCTTGAGTCGTCCCGGCCACGTGCGTCCCGAACACCTTCAGAAGATTGAGAAGTGGCTCCGTACTCAACTGGACTTCACCGGGACCCCCATCCGTCTCGTCGTCGCCGACCGGGGCGTCTCCCGGGGCCGTCGGAAAAAGTCCCATCTTCCATCGGCGCCGGTCTCCCCCAGCGGCCCGAGCGCCGCAGGGCGTCGGTAAGGAGGTCGCATGCCCGTCTTCAACTACGCGGCACGAGAGTTAATTCTAAAAATCGTTTATTACGGGCCAGCCCTCTGCGGAAAGACGACGAATTTGGAATACATTTACGCCCAACTGCCTCCCGACAAGAAGGGCAAGATGCTCTCCCTGGCCACCGAGTCGGACCGGACCCTCTTCTTTGACTTTCTCCCCATTGAACTGGGGACCGTCCAGGGCTGGAAGGTCCGGGTTCAGCTTTACACCGTCCCGGGCCAGGTCTTTTACGATGCGACCCGGCGGCTCGTCCTGAAGGGCGCCGACGGGATCGTGTTCGTCGTCGATTCCCAGATGGAGATGCTGGAGTCCAACCTGGAAAGCTGGGAGAACATGAAGACCAACCTGACCCACAACAGCCTGGACTTTTGGAGCATCCCCCTGGTCGTACAATATAACAAAAGAGACTTAAAAAATATACTTCCTATACCGACGCTGGAGGCCCGGATCAACGAGCGGAAGGCCCCCTACTTCGAGGCCGTGGCCATCCACGGGACCGGCGTCATGGAAACCCTCCGAGAAGCCGTAAAGCTCACCCTCCAGGCCGTCCAGCAACGCATCGCTGCCCGGCCGGAGACGGCCGTCGGTGGGACCCCGCCGGAAGTCTCCCCGCCCCGGGTCGAGCCGATTCCGCCACCCCCATCCGAAGTTTCCCCGGCCCGGGTCGAGCCGCCTCCGCTGACCCCGTCGGAAGTTTCTCCCCCTCGGCTTGAACCGCCCCCGCCGACCGAAAGAATCCCGGAAGCGGCTCCGGCCCTGGAATCTATCGCCCCGGCTTCCGCGTCCGAGGCCCTCGTGGCCGACTTTGAGAGCATCGACGAGATGATCGAGCTCCAACCCATCGAAGAGGTCATGGCACCCATGCCGGCCGTCCCAGAGGTGCCGGCCCCGCCGCCTGGGGAGGAGCCCATCGAGACTTTTGAGACGATGATCCTGCAGGAGGCGACTCCACCGCCCCCCGAAGCGCCCGTGGCTCTGCCCCCGGAGGCCGACCTATCCACCGCCCCGCCGCCCCATCCATCGCCCCCCGAGGGCCCGCCGCCACCCGCAGAACAGCCCGTGTCGCCCCCGTGGACCGTAGACGCCCGATCCGAGCCGGTCACCGTAGAAGTCGCGTCGACGACCGAGGGCCTTCATATCCGGCTGACCCTCCACATCACCCTCCACCTGATCACCCGGACCGACGGGCCGCCCGAATCGTGATGCCGAACTCCGCCGAATCCCTCGCTTCGGATGAATATGAAAGCGCCATGACTCGCCCCTGGACGGTCTCTTCCCCCATCGGGACGTCGACCCTTTCGACGGAACGTTGTATCGCCCTGCAAGGCGTCCGTCATCATAACCTCAAGGGCCTGGACCTCTGCCTGCCCAAGTACCGACTTATCGTCGTCACGGGTCCCAGCGGTTCCGGCAAGTCCTCCCTGGCCTTTGAGACCATCTACGCCGAGGGCCAACGCCGATACCTGGAGACGCTCTCGACATACGCCCGCCAGTTCATCCGCCAGATGGACAAACCCGACGTCGAACGCATCGTCGGCCTTCAACCGGCCGTCGCCATCGAGCAGAAGAAGCTCCCTCCCCATCCCCGTTCGACCGTCGGCACCGTCACGGAGGTCTACGACTACCTGCGTCTGCTATTTGCTCGCGTGGGGACGCCCTTCTGCCCGACCTGCGACCGGCCGCTCCAGCCCCAGACGATGGACCAGATGGTCCGGACGGTCCTGGCCCGGTGGGCGGGTGAACCCATCGCCATCACGGCCCCCATCGTTCGGGGTCGGAAGGGCTTCCACAAGAAGGAACTCGAGCAGGCTCAAAGGCGGGGTTACACGTGGGCCCGTATCGACGGTCGATGGTACCGTCTCGAGGACGTCCCTCCACTGGCCCGTACCCGTCATCACACCATCGACATCGTGATGGACCGCCTGATCGCTCGGCCCGAGCACCGGACCCGCATGGAGACGGCTCTCCAGGCCGCCATCGAGATGACCCGGGGGTTTGCCCGGGTCGTCCACTGGGAAAACGCTCAAGAGGTCCTATTCTCGACCCATCATCGATGTCCCCAGTGCGACTTCCAGTTCCCGGAGGTCGAGCCCTGGCTCTTCGCCTTCAGTAGCCCCAAAGGAGCTTGTATGGTCTGCCGCGGGATCGGCTGGGTGACCCCGACCACCGCCCGGCGGTGGGAGCACCTGCCCCGGCGGATGGAGGAGATGGACGTCGGCGACCGGTGGGAAGCCTGGGCCGCCTGGAATACGGAGGAGGAATCCCTCGGCGAGGAAGCCCGTACCGTCCTGTGTCCGGCCTGTGAGGGCACCCGCCTTCGTCCCGAGGCCCGACAGGTCCGGATTCAGGGTCAGAGTATCGCCGACCTCAGCCGCATGGAGCTGGGGGACCTGCAGGCTTTTCTGGCGGGCCTCTCCTGGGAGGGCCCGGACCGGCCGATCGCCGAGCGCATCCTTCCCGGGATCTTTCACCGGCTCGACTACCTCATCGATGTCGGCGTCGAGTACCTCACCCTGGATCGCCCGACCCACACGCTGTCGACGGGAGAGATGCAACGGGTCCGCCTGGCCGCCCAACTGGGGAGCGGCCTCCGGGGCGTCCTCTATGTGCTGGACGAGCCGACGGTCGGCCTCCACCCGAGGGACACGGCCCGCCTGATCCGCATCCTTCAACGCCTGCGGGACATGGGCAATACGGTCATCGTCGTGGAACACGACGAGGCGACGATCCGGTCTGCCGACTTCATCGTCGACTTGGGGCCGGGCGCCGGTACGCGGGGCGGCTACCTCGTTGCCGCCGAACCGATCGACCGATTCATTCGTCATCCGACATCTGTCACGGCGGCCTATCTCCGGGGAGACCGCCAGATCCCCCAGCGCTCCTTCCTTCCCCTGGATCGCGTCCCCTGGCTCCGGCTCCGCAACGTCCGTCGCCATAACCTGGCCGGCATCGACGTCCAAATCCCCCTGGGCCGCCTGACGGCCGTCACCGGCGTGTCCGGTTCCGGGAAGTCGACCCTGGTCTTCGACGTAATCTATGAGGAAATCCTCCATCAACGCCGGCATTCGGGACGGGCCGCCCCGCTGTACTGCGACGCCATCGAGGGCCTCGAGTTCATCCGACAGGTCGTCGTCGTCGACCAGAGCCCCATCGGGCGAACCCCTCGGTCGACGCCGGCGACGTACGTCGGGGTTTTCGACGACATCCGCAAGTTCTTCGCCGCCCAGCCGACGGCCCGCGCGTGGGGCTACGGGCCGGGCCGCTTCAGCTTCAACCGGCCGGAAGGCCGATGCCGATACTGTGAGGGCATGGGATACCGTCGGGTCCGTCTCCACTTCATGCCGGACGCCTTCGTCCGATGTGAAGACTGCGGCGGCAGTCGTTACAATGCCGATACCCTGAAGGTGACCTGGCAGGGTCGTTCGATCGCGGATATCCTTACGATGACGGTGGACGAGGCGCTCGAGTTCTTTCAGGCCTTTCCCGGCATCACGCGAAAGCTCCAGGTTCTGTCCGACCTGGCTCTGGGATACCTGAGCCTGGGTCAACCGAGTCATACCCTGTCGGGTGGGGAATCCCAACGCTTGAAACTGGCCCGGGAGTTGATCCGGAGCACCCGGGGCGGGGTCCTTTACTTGCTGGATGAGCCGACGACGGGTCTCCATGCGGACGACATCCAGTACCTGCTTCGGGTCCTGAGTCGTTTGGTCGAGCAGGGTCATACGGTCGTCGTCATCGAGCACCATCCGGACGTTATCCGGAATGCGGACTATGTCCTCGACTTGGGGCCGGGCGGGGGACGGTGGGGGGGACGGGTCGTGGCCTGCGGTCCGCCTCCGGTGGTGGCGGCCTGTGGGGCGAGTGCGACGGGTCAAATCCTGAAGTCCTTCTTTGGAACCGGTGAGGGAGAAATCAAATAAAGTGCCCTTTTCGATGGGCCGAAGCAGGAAAACGGGAAAACGTTTTCATAAATTTAAAAATCGTTATATGAGAATGTAGTTTAAAATGAAAAGCGAGAGTAGGGACTTCTAAAACTTCGGTAGAACGGCGGTAAGGGGTTAAAAAACGACTGTCGATGAGGTGGCAAAATCAAGAAGAGTAAAGGCTTTAAGACAGCTTTCAGTTAAGGGAGAAGGGTCAGGGAAGCTGAAAGGTGCGCCTATCTCCTCTGCTTGAGGTGATATTATGATCATAATATGACATTGCCAAAAGCAGAGCGACATCTGCCGATTAGACATCCTAATTAAATATTTGTTTTAGAAATATAAATAAATCTTTAACCTGGAAGTTCCCAGAGACCATCGGAGAACCATGTACGACGGAGATTACTGGAAGACCCGGGCCGAACTCGTCGAGACCTGGCTGGACCAGTTGGTCCGACCCGCCGGGGTCGAACCGGCCGCCGGCCTGTGGGAGGCCATGCGTTACTCCCTCCTGGCCCCGGCCAAACGGATCCGACCGGTCCTCCTCCTGGCCGTCGGGGAAAGCCTCGGCGTCGAACCGGAACGCTTCCAGTACGCGGCCTGCGCCATCGAGTGCGTTCACACCTACTCCCTCATCCATGACGACCTGCCGGCAATGGACGATGACACCCTGCGGCGGGGCCGTCCTACCTGTCACGTCCGATTCGGCGAGGGCACGGCCATCCTGGCCGGGGACGGACTGCTCACGCTGGCTTTCGAGCTCCTGGGGACTTGTCCCTTCCTTCGAGCGCATCCGGCCATCGGCGTCGAGGTCGTTCGCCGCCTGGCCCACTATGCGGGTCCGCACGGGATGGTCGCCGGCCAGTGGATGGACATGGCCGCCGGACCGGCGACGCCCTCCGTCGAGCACGTCTTAAGCATCCACCGCCGCAAGACGGCCGCCTTGATCACGGCCGCCGTCGAAATCGGGGGCCTGATGGCGGAAGCTCCACCGGCGATGATGGAAGCCCTGCGGACGTATGGGGAGGCTGTCGGAATCGCCTTTCAGATCGTCGATGACATCCTGGACCTCACAGTCCCCTCGGAACGGTTGGGGAAGACGCCCGGTAAGGACCTGCAAGCCTCGAAGGCGACCTATCCCCGGGCCGTCGGCCTTGAACAGGCCTGGGCCGATGCCCGAGCATGGCGCGACCGGGCCGTCGAAGTCATCCGGCCCTGGGACCCCCATGGTCACCTGACGTCCCTGGCTTATCTTATCACGGAGCGGCAGGCCTGAATTTCTGTCGGGTCTCGGCCTCCGGCTCTCGGTCTTCGGCTTTCATCCAACGGACGCCGGACACCGAGGGCCGGGGACCGAATCTGGACGCCGAGACCCGGGACCCGAAAATCGGCCCATCGGGTCGCACGGTATGGAATAAGTACCCCCCGCGGGCGGGGCTGAAGGAGTGAGACCCCGTCCAAGCGACCGGAATCGAATTCCCCGGTGCTCAAGCCTGGAGGCGTTCTGCCGATGACCCCGTCCCGAGTCCTCCCCAAGAAAGCCGGTCATGACCTGGTCGACGGCTGTGTGTACGGCCCTGTCCGGTCCCGCCGCCTGGGCTGGTCGCTGGGCATTAATTGGTTCGCCCCGAAGACGAAGGTCTGCAACTTCGACTGCGTATACTGCCAATTGGGCCCGACGGACCGACTCCCCCTCCGGGAGGACTTCGTCCCCCCGGAAGTCTTCGCCCAAGAAGTCGAAACGGCTTTTGCCCGCATCGCGGCAGACGGGACACCCATCGACGTGATCACGGTCTCCGGCAACGGGGAGCCGACCCTCCATCCCCGGATGCCGGACCTGATCGACTGGCTCTTAGCGGCCCGGGACCGGTACTTTCCGACGGCCCGGACGTGGATCCTGACGAATGGGACCCGAAATCACGTCGACGTCGTCGCCGAGGCCTTAAACCGCTTGGACGAGCGAGCCGTCAAACTCGACGCCGTCGGACCTTGGCTGACGGACATCGACAAACCCCTGTTCGGCTTCCGGTGGGACGCCTTCGTCGAGGGCCTTCGAAAACTGCGGGACTACCACCTGCAGGTCATGGTCGTCAAGGGACGGGGCAAAAATCATGACCCCAGGGCCTGGGCGGCCTGGGTCGAATGGGTCCGGGACCAAGCCCTCCGTCCGAAGAGTATCCAACTCTACACCGTCGACCGCTTTCCGGCTTATGAGGGCGTCGAGCCCCTGGACCGTCAGGAGATGGCCGAGGTGGCATCCTACCTAAGCCACCGGCTCCCGGACATTCCCCTGGAGGTCGTATGGCCAGAGGGGGCATGAGGCCGTTTCGGCCCCCGCCGCCGGTTCTAAAGACTCGTAGTTGCAGTTCGGCAATCAGGCATTTCGTGGGTCTCACCTGCATCGTAGCCTCCCCCTTGGATTTCGGCCAATCCTCAGGGACGGCGGGCTCCCCCTTCGTCCCCATGACTCAATACCCGGTAGAGGAGCCTTTCCACGATTTTTCCGAGAGATTGCGCGTGTTTCACCTCTTTTTTGAGGATCTCGAAAGGCCTGCATTTTCAACGCCAGCCGGCGGCGGCCCCGGGACTCCGGGGGTCCGATAGACCGAGATAGCCATCCTGCCACTGCCAGATCATCTGGACCCGCCCCAGGGTCGGGACGGGTTGCAGACGGTAACCCAGACCCTGCAGGATTCGAAGAGTATCGCCGGAAAAGGCCGTCGGTTCATAGCGAATCTCGTCGGGCATCCACTGATGGTGGAAGCGGGGCGCCGTCAGAGCCAGAAGGGGTTCCATCCGAAAGACGAGGAGATTTTCCAGGACCTGGTAAACGGTCGTCGGGATCGTCGAACCGCCGGGGGAGCCTAAGAGGCCGAGGACCCGGTTTTCCCGGACGACGACGGTCGGGGTCATCGAACTGAGCATGCGTTTGCGGGGTCCGACGGTGTTGGCCAGTCCTCCCGTCAGTCCGTAGAGGTTCGGGACGCCGGGCTTCAGGCTAAAGTCATCCATCTCGTTATTAAGGAGGATGCCCGTTCCCGGGACGATGACGCCTGCTCCAAAGAGGTCGTTGAGGGTGTATGTGACGGCGACGGCCATGCCCTCCCCATCCAGGACCGAGTAGTGGGTCGTTTCGGTAGGCTCTTCGGGAGGCGGTTCCCGGGTCGGATGAACGGCTTCGGCGGGTCGGACCCGATAGGGACGGATTCTCCGGGCCACGGCCTGAAAGTAGGCCGGGCTCTCCAGAAAAGCCGGGAAGGGGACAAAGTCGGGGTCGCCCATGTGTTCCGCCCGTTCGGCGTAAGCCTGCTTGGCCGCCTCGACGACGAGGTTGACGTGGAGGGCGCTGTGCCAGCCGATGTCGGGGGACCATAGAGTCTCCAGGACGGAAAAGAGGAATTTCACGATCCAGCCCCCTGCCGAGGGCAAGGGCATCGTGAAGACGGTAGCGTCGCCGACGGAGAAGCGGAGGGGCTCCCGCCAGACGGGGCGGTACTCGGCCAGGTCCTGGCGGGTGAGGCGGCCGCCGTTTTGCCGCATGGCCCGTTCGATGGCCTCGGCGACCCAACCCGTATAGAACCCCCGATCGCCCCGAGCGGCGATGGTGCGAAGGGTCCGAGCCAGCTCCGGCTGAACGATGAAGCGTTTCGGCTCAGTCCCGTCGAAGAAGATACGGGCGAATTCGGGATCTTTCAGGAGCCGCTCTCGCTCTCGTCGGAGGGCCAGGTAGAGGTTCGTATCGGTCTCAAAACCCCGCTCGGCCAGCTCGATGGCGGGTCGGAGGAGGCGGGGCCAGGGGAGTCGTCCCAAGCGTCGGTGGGCTTCAAAGAGACCGGCCGGTGTGCCGGGGACGCCGACAGCCAGGTAGCCCCGAGTGCTCAGGCCGGGGATCACATTCCCTGCCGGGTCGAGGTACATGTCGGGTGTCGCCTGAGCCGGGGCCCGTTCCCGAAAATCAAGGGCATAGGCTTCGGGACCCGGCCGGACGATGACCATGAAGCCGCCTCCGCCGACGTTACCGGCCTGGGGAAACAGGACGGCCAGGGCAAATCCCACGGCGACGGCGGCGTCGACGGCGTTCCCGCCCTGTCGCAGGACGTCGGCCCCGATGTCGGCGGCCCGGGGATGTTCACAGACGACGACGCCCCGCCGCGCAAAGGTGACTTTCTCTGCGCCCCAGCCGGAGAGAGGAAGGCCCCCCGTCAGAAGGCCGATCCAGCCCCCCAGGAAGACCCAGCGAAGGATGACCCCCCGGAAAGATGCTTCCGCCCTTATCCGGCCCCGGCGGAGGACTCGCGCCACCACTGCTCCAATGCCTCCCATGTTCGAACGATCGGGATCGGCCGAAGTTCCCGTAAGATGACCCGACCATAGGGCCGGCGCCATACCCGACTGTCCATCAGGGCCATGAGGCCCATGTCCGTCTGAGTGCGGATGAGCCGCCCCAGGCCCTGCCGGAGGAGCGTGATGGCCTTGGGAAGCTGGTATACGTAGAAAGGATCCCGGCCCGTCCGGCGGATAGACTCGATGCGGGCCTGGACGACCGGGTCGGAGGGTACCTCAAAGGGGAGTTTGTCGATAATGACGCATCGGAGGGCCTCGCCCGGGACGTCGAAGCCCTGCCAGAAACTGGCCGTGGCGACCAGGACGCTGGAGACATCCGTCTGAAAACGCTCCATGAGGAGCCGGCGGGGCAAGTGACCTTGCCGGTAGACCTTCCAGGGGAGCCGTTCCTCGAGATAAGCGGCGACGGCCTGCATGGTTTGCAGACTCGTACAAAGCACGAGGGTACCGCCGCCGACCAGCCGGATAAGGGCCTCGGTCCGTCGCTGGAGTTCAGGCATGAAAGCCGGGTCTTGGGGGTCCGGCATGTCTGGGGGAATCCACAAGCGGGTCTGACGGTCCCATCGGAAGGGGGAGGGAATCGAAAGTGTCATCAGAGTCCCTTCGGTCTCCCGGTCTTCGGCGCCCGACGGGACAAGACCCAGGCGGTCCGCTACGAAGTCCAAGCGACCCCGATATGTCAAAGTCGCCGAGGTGAGGACTACGGAACGGAAGCGAGGCCAGAGCCACTCGGCCAAGAGGGGACCAACCTGGAGAGGTGTGGCGCATAGGCTCCATCGGGATTCATGGGTCGGGTGCGTGCCGGGTCCTGACGGTTCGGCATACCGGATGAGGTCGTCGCCGGTGTCTTCTTCCACCTGAAAGACATCGCATAGAGTCGCCAACTCCGAGGCCCACAGGCTGAATTGGTCTCGTTCCTCGGCGGGTAAGGGGAGGCCCTGGACCCACGCCATCAGGGCCTGGAGGATCGCCTTCAGACGCGTTAAACACTGACTTAACTGGGGATGTCGGCGGCGGACCTCAGACCAGGGGACCCGCTCCGTGAACCCGGCTGAGGGGCGCAAATTGGGACCCGTTAGGTCCTGCTCGAACAAGGCCCGGGCTTCGGCATAAATCCGCTTCTGGTAAGTCTGCCACTGCTTCAGGGTGTCATCGGACATTCGCTCGGCGACCTGAATGGACGTTTCCAGCTCCCGAAGAAGCCAATAGAAGTCGGTCCAACTCAGGGTGAGGGTCAGGGCCGAGACGGCCGTCTCCTCCAACATGTGAGCCTCGTCGACGACGAGGTGGGGGATGTCCGGGAGCAAGCGGGCGTCCCGGGCCCGGAGGCGGGCGTCGGCCAGGAGAAGGTGGTGGTTGACGATGACGACCTGAGCCCGTTCCGCCCGCCGCCGGGCTTCGTAGAGGTAGCAGTCCCGAAAGAAGGCTCATCGGGGACCCATGCAGGTCCGGACGTCGGCCGTCAGGTCGGGCCATAGGAGATGGTCTTCCGGGAGGGCGTCACACTCGGCCCGGTCGCCGGTCGTCGTCCGACGGACCCATTCTTGCAGACGGCCATACAGGGCGGGGTCCGAGAGGGCGAGGGGTGGGGCCTGCCGCCATCGGTTCCACTTCCAGAGGCACAGGTAATGGGACCGGCCCTTTAAGACGGTCGCTGAAACCGACAGGTCGGCCCGTTTGAGGAGGGGGGCGTCCTTCCGGAAGAGTTGCTCCTGGAGGGCAATCGTACCGGTCGCCACCAGGACCGGACGTCCGGAGAGGACAGCCGGCACGAGATACGCCAAGGTCTTTCCGATGCCCGTCCCGGCCTCGACGATGACCCGCCGACCTTCGGCCAGACCCCGAGCGACGACCCGGGCCATCTGGAGTTGACCCGGTCGGAACTCAAACCCCGGCAGAATCTTCCGGAGGCGACCCTCGGGCCCAAACCATGCTTCCATCCCGAGGTCCGTAACGGTCGCAGTCCGTTGCTCCATCCGGTCTCCCACTTAGAGCGCCTCATCCACGCCTGTTCATCCGAGTGGTGTCTCACCCCGTGGGTCCAACATGGCCATACGGCAGTAGGGCAATGAATCATTACTCGTTACCCCTCCCCCGTCACTTCGTCACTCCGTCCCTTTTATTGTGTGGCCGGTGAGATATCCCCCGCCACCTTCGAGCAGACACCCTACCCCCTTGGACCGCGCGAAGTCCACCAGATTCCATGCCCGGCCTTGGGGACTGACGGCCCGCCGTCTACGAGGTAGCCGTACACTTGACCTGGCGGATGAAGGGCCGGATGGGGTCGTCCGTCTGGACCCGAAAGACGATGCAGAGTTTGCGCTCCCCCGTGTTCTCGTCCGTCACGGGTCCGATCTCGATGACCTCGCCGTTGTATAACTTCTGGCCGACCGTGATCGTCTCCGACCGTTTGAGGCCCGCCCCCCGCACGAGGGCATAGTACTTGCCTTCCCGCTGGAAGATGCCCATCACGGCGACCTCCTCGACGAGGAGGTCGGCCACGCTCCGAATCTCCCGCGGCCGGCCCTTGTCTTTGACGGCCAGGGTCAGGTTCTCAAAGGGGTCCCGGCCCTCGACGTAGTGGAAGTTCGGGTCGTGAATCCCAACGGTCTCCGGCGCCGGAGCGGGGGGCGGACTCAGTTGCGGCTTCTGGGGTCCCTGGGCCCACCCGGCCAGACCGACGAGGAGTCCGGCCATCCAAACGCCCCAGATCCATCGGTAGCGCATAACCACCTCCTTATGAGGTTAAGGAAGTTTGCAGTGAGAGGCCCCTTCAAGGAATCCGTAAGACCCGGTACTCGGCTTATATCGGATTGCCTTACTCCTTGCCTTATTGAGCCTTTACGGACGTAAAAACAACCCCCACTGCGTAAGTTTCTACCAGTTTAAAGGGTACAGGCTAAGGGATGCAAGACCCGACGGCCTTTCCAGATGACGACCCGTCAGAAGCCGCTGGTTTCCGGCCGCTGATACCGAATGATTCGGTGGAGGAGGCGGAGTTCCAGGGGATGCCGGTACAGCCGGAGGTGATACCGCCAGGCGGCGACTGCCCGCAGGAGCCATCGCCCCAGGCGGTGGAACCGAGGGTCCGTGACCGTCGGGTAGTAGGCGTTGAGGACGTACTGGAAATCTCGGATCTGACGCCGCAGGGGGTCCTTCAGCCAGGGCATGTGGACACTCCGGCGCTGGATGAATTCCTGCCATCGGGGGCTGATCCACTCTTCCAGGGTTTCCGGAAATCGAAAGCCGCGGGCCTTCGCATACTCGTATAACTCTCCGGCGACGGGGACCGGCGTGTAGATGTACAGGACGATCTCGGCGGCGGGGTTGACCCGCTTGACCCGGCGGATGAACTCCATCGTCTGGTGGGCGTCGGCCTCCGGGTCCGGCGGATTGCCGAGGACGAAAGAGAATTCGGGAATAATCCCGTAGGACTTCATCTTTTCAGCAATCTCCAAGGTCTTCTCGACGGTCGCCGTCCCGCCCTTGTTCATGCGTCGGAGGGTCTCGTCGGAGCCCGACTCGGCACCCAGGAAGACCATCCGCAGACCGCTGTCCCGCATGAGCCGCCACGTCCGTTCCGAGTAGTGCAAGAGCGTGTCGATGCGGGCCTCCCCCCACCAGGCGATGCCGAGGTCCCGAATCCGCTCGGCGAATTCAGCCGTCCGGGCCTCGTGGACGAAGAAGTTGTTGTCGTAGAACTCGACGGCGTCGGCCCCCCACTCCCGGACCAGGAACCGGACGACCCGGGCCGTACGCTCGGCCGACTGGGCATACCACCGGCCGTAAACCATGTTGACGACGGCGCAGAAGTTGCATAGGAAGGGACACCCGTAGCTGGAATGATGGGCAAGGGTTCGACTCCCTAAGAACGTCCGCCGGGCATATCGGAGCATGGCAACTCGGTGGTAGGGGAAGTCGGGCAGACGGTCCGGATGAGGGATCGGGGCCATGGGATTCGACACGGGCTCGCCGGTTTGGGGGTCTCGGTACGCAAGGCCCGGCAGACGCGTCGGGTCCTCGCCCCGACGAAGGGTTTCGACGAGGTCGAGAAAAACGAGTTCCCCGTGGCCCCGCACGACATAGTCCACGTAGTCGGCCCGGAGGCACACGTCGTAGTGTTGGGTCGGAAAGTAGCCGCCCCACACGACGGTCAGACGGGGATACCGGGCCTTGAGCCATCGGCAGACGGGGACGGCGTCAGCCAGTTGGGGCCCGGGCATGACGGTCACGCCCAGCACATCGGCGCCCGTCTCCCGAACGGCCCGTTCCAGGGCGGCCCGGGGGTCGGCCTCCAGGTTACCGTCCACGATGACGTAATCGTGGCGGCCCTCCAGAACGGCCCCCAGGGCCAGAAGGGACAGGGGTAGGACCGGCTTCCGTTGGGGCGTGCTCGGCGGATTGTACAGGACGATGCTCATGGAGAGTCCCCCGGCCAGGGGATTGGGCGGTCGGATGTCTCGGTCCCCGGGCTCGGTCCTCGGTGCTCGGTGTTCGGCCTTCGGCGTCGATTCGGCTCCGGTGCCGGGTACCGGGTCCCAGGTGCCAGATAGCCGGTACCCGATACCTGGTACCCGGTATCGGGCACCAGGCGGAATGCCCGTCTCATGCTTCGAAAAACCCGCACACGGGGTATGCAGGATGCAGGATGGGATGCGCTATCCGCTTCTATCCTGCATCCAAAAGCCGTATTGCCGTATGCCGTACTGCCGTATGGCCGTTGCCCTACCGTCCTACTGCCTGCCGGACGATCCGGTACACGGTCCAGACCTCCCCGAAGCGTCGCCGCCGGGCGATCGGTTCGGCGAAAAACCCACGATCCCGGAAGTGTCGAAGAAAGCCCGCCTCGTCGGAGACCGACGAAAGGAGCAGGAGGGCCCAGCCACGGTCGGTCAAGTGGTCGCCCAAACCGGCGGCAAACCGCTCAATGACGTCCGTCGCCCACAGGGCCCGCTCCAGGTCGTTCCGGGGCCGACCCCGCAGGTACGGTGGATTGAATAGGATTACGTCGAATCGTTCCCCCCGGACGGGCTCGAATAAGTCCCCCGCCCGCACCTCGACCCGGTCCTCCAGGCCGTGGAGCAAAACGTTGATCCGAGCGCACCGCACGGCCGTCGGACTGATGTCCACGGCCACGACCCGGCGGGCCCATCGGGCCGCAAAGACGGCCCCGACGCCGGAGCCCGTGCCCATGTCCAGGACCGTCGAACCCGGCGGGACCCAACGCTCACTCAAGGTCTCGGCCAGGAATTCGCCCGTCTGGAAGAGTTTCGGATTGAAGACCCCCGGCAGGACTACGAGGGGCGTCCCGGCGACGGTCTCGATGATGAGTCGTCCGTAGCGGTGGCGCTGAAAGAGCCGAAAGACCACTCGGGCCCAGGCCCGTCCAAGGAACCGCCGGGGCTTCTCCCACCACCGACGCCGGCGGCCGAGGTCGCTCTGCCGAGGTACCGGCGCTTCCACGCGAGGGGCGGAAACCGCGTTCATGGCTCTTCCCGTCGTCGAAAGACCATCAGGTAGTGGTCGCCCAGCCATGTCCAGGGTGGGAATCGGCGGAAGCGACGCTCCCACCGTTCGAGGTAGGCAAAGAAGCGGGGCCACCGTTCGACCCACGAGTCCAGATAGGTCGGCGGGAGGAAGACCCCGAGTCCCATCGTCCGGACAGGCCGGAAGTAAGGAGCGAATTCGGCCCCCAGGCGCCTCGGGGAGGGATACTCGACCCACGCGACCGCACCCTCCCCGATACGGGCCGGGGTGCCGTTCCGGAGCCGACGGAAGGCCGTCCGCCACCGGCCCCGAAGGAGATGCCAGGCGATTTCCCACAGACAGAAGGGTCCCATGACGACGGCGATGAAAGTCCCCCCCGGGCGAATTTCCCGGGCCAAGACCTCCGCCAGACGCCGACGGTCCCGCAGGCAGTTCAGGACGCCGAAATCGGCCAGGGCCCCGTCAAACATGGCCGTCGGGTGCCCGAATCCGGGCTTCGGTGTTCGATACTGAAGTCGGGCCCCCACGTCCGGGAGCCGAGCGTCGGTCCCCGGCACCCGATTCAGGTCCATCAGAACGAACTCGATGCGGTCGGCGACGCCGGCGGCCTCGGCCTTCCGGCGGGCGGCCTCCAGCATGGCCGACGAGGCGTCCACGGCCGTCACGACGCTTCCCCGCCGGGCTAGCCAGACGGCGTCCTCGCCCGTCCCACAGCCCAGGTCGAGGACCCGGTCACCCGGTCGGAACCAGTCGGCAAGGCACTCCCAGACGGCCGCCCGGAGCCACCGGCCCAGGCGCCGGTCGGTGAATTGGGCATCGTAGACATCGGCCACGGTGTCAAAGGGAGCGCTCATGGCCTCTTGAGACCGGAGGCGGGAGCGGGCCCGTCGGACCCTTCTCCTTTTCCCGTTTTGTCAGCCACATGCCGACCTGCCCGATACGGGCATTGGCCCAGGCCTTGGCCATCCGCCAGTAGTTTGGCCGGGGACTGTGCCACTGCCTATGCCACTGGACCTCGCCGACCATCCATCGGATGGCAAACTCGTAAAAGCGGCGGGAATGCCGGCCGGCGACCGTCAGGTCCCGGTCGGACCCCTCGTCCCACGGTTTCCGGGCGATGATGCGGTCGGCCACAAGGTCGTAGTACGGCGTGCCCTTGATGGGGTAGGCGACGGTCGTCAAGAAGACGTCGGGGTCGGCCTCTTTGAGAAACTCGACGGTCGCCCGGATGTCGGCCAGGGTTTCGCCCTCGTAGCCCAGCATGATGAAGACGCCGGTCTCGATGCCGTACTGCCGGAGCAGGCGGATGACCCACCGGGCCCGCTCGGCATGGACCCGGCGGTCCATGGCGTCCAGGACCCGCTGAGAGCCGCTTTCGACGCCGACCCACAGGCGGAAGCAACCCATTTCGGCCAGGGTCCGGATGACGTCTTCGTCGAGGCGGTCCTCCCGGGAGATGGTCTCGAAGGGGACCCGAAGGCCCCGACGCCGGAGTTCTTCGGCATACCGGAAGACCCAGCCGGTGTGGATCGTAAACACGTCGTCGGCGTACCACACCATGTCGGGTCGGTACGTCTGGACGATCATCTCCAGTTCGTCGGCGACGTTTTGGGGGGAGCGCCGTCGGTGGCTGTAGCCGAAGACGGCGTGACTGCACCAAGTACAGGTATACGGGCATCCCCGGGCCGTGATGAGGGACACGGAGCCCATCCCGTGGTGTTCCCGCCAGACCCGAATGTACGCGGGGATGTCGATGGCCGCCCGGTCGGGAAAGGGCAGGGCATCCAGGTCGGGGAGGAGGGGCCGGGGCTCGGTCCGTATGACGGAGCCGTCGTCCTCCCGGTAGACGATCCCCCGGACCGAACGCAGGTCCGTCGGGCCCTGCCGGAGCAGGCGGGGGAGGAGTTCCTCCATCGTCGCTTCGCCCTCACCGACGACGACCACGTCGGCGCCCCGTCGGAGGTACGCCTCGGCGTAATTGGCCGGCTCGGGCCCACCCAAGACGACGATGGAACCCGCTTCCTTACAGAGCCGAATCATCCGAAGGACGGTCGGCCTCGTGAGCAGATTGCAGTAAATGCCGACGACCGGGGGTCGCGTCTGCCGAACATAGGCGGCAAAGTCCTCCCACCGCCGGAACGTCGTGTCGAAGACGGCCACGTCGAAGCCCCGGGCCTTGAGGTAGGCCGAGATGTAAAGGATCCCCAGGGGCGGGTAGGGCTTCATGACGGCCCGTTCGTGGGGGTCTTCGGCCAGGAAGTATCCGTGTGTCAGCAAGACGTCCATGACGTTATCCGGTCTGGCTCACGCCTGGGGCGTCGGTGTGGCGGCCTCCTCGGGGCTAAGCTCCGTCGGAAGGGGCCCGATGCCGACGTGGGGCTTTCGGCGAAGCCGGTACAGGCGATACCGGTCCAGGGGCAGGCTCAGGGCGTACCGGAACATGGCCAGCGTATGGCGGAGGAGCCGCCGGGGGGGACGGCCGGGATGGCGGAAGAAGCGTACAAGCTCGGCCCCATACTTGCGGAGCCGGAATTCCTTATGTAGGACAGCGTGAAGCTGTCGGTAGAAAGCCGTCGAATAGGGACCCCGGTACAGCATGGCCAGGTCGGCCGAGTCGATCCAATTCTGCCGGAGCCCAAGTTGGTCCCGAACCCGTTCGTAGAACTTCGTCCCGGGCAGGGGATAGGAGACGGAGATGCCGATGTCATCGGGCCGGCAGGTCCGTACGAGGCGGAACGTCTGCCGGATGTCGTCCCACGTCTCGCCCGGATAGCCAAACTGGAGGAAGAAGCCGACCTGGATGCCGGCCGCCCGGAGGCGTCGGGTCGCCTCGACGACCTGTTCGACCCGGATGCCCTTCTCCATGGCGTCCAGGATTTTCTGGGAGCCCGACTCGGCCCCGATCCAAACGATCTGGCAACCGGCCCGACGGAGGGCCTCGACCTCGCCGTCCCGGAGGAGCAGGTCGGCCCGACTCAAACACTTGAAGGGTGTCTGGAGGCCCTCGGCTTCGATGAGGTCGGCAAAGCGCGGAAGCCAGCCGGGCTTCAAGCCGAGGATGTCGTCGCAGAACCAGATGTGGTCCGGTGCATAGGTCTCCTTCAGCCACCGGAGTTCGGCGACGACGTTTTCGGGACTCCGGACGTTGTACCGTTGGCCCCAGATGGGTTTGGCACACCAGTTGCAGTGATACGGACAGCCCCGGGTCGTGACCATATTCATGGAAAAGTACCCGTGCCGGCGGTACCAGACGTCCCGGTAGCGGGCGACGTCGACGAGGTCCCAGGCCGGGAAGGGAAGGCTGTCCAGGTCTCGGATGTCAGGCCGGCGGGGGGTGCGGACGACATTCCCGTGGGCGTCAACGAAGGCCAGGCCGAGGACGTCCGTCGGAGGCCCTGGGGCCCGACCCGTCAGACGGTCCAGGAGTTCGGCCAGCGTGAGTTCACCCTCTCCGATGAGGACGAAGTCGGCCCCATGAAGGAGGTACAGTTCCGGGTGGTCCGTGGCGTCCGAGCCGGCGACGATGACGGTACAGCCCCGGCGGCGGGCCATCTCGATCATCGTAAAGGCCGCCTGCCGCATCCGGAGGAGGCACATCTTGGAGAGATAGTTGAAGTTGTCCTCGTAGAGGACGGCAAACTGGGGCCGTTCCCGGGCCAACGCCCGGTCCCAGTCCGACTCGGAATCGGCGAGCATGGCGTCGAAGAGGGCGACGTCGTAGCCTCGCTGGCGGAGGAAGGAAGCGGCGTAGAGCGTCCCCAGGGGTGGGTACGGCTGCATGGCCGCCCACATCTTGGGGTCCAGGCGCAGGTAATAGGACTGACCGAAGAGGACCTGGCGCATTCCACCCCGACCGGGGACGGGACTGACAGATGCTTCTATATACCTTTCGGCTTTCCCTGTCAAATGCCCGGTCCCGGTGAACTTTGACAGCTCCGCGAAAAGCCGTTAAATTGGAGGCGGAGTCGCCCGAATGTAAGGAAGTCCCCTATGGCCTTTGTCAACTTTTCGACCCGTGAGATCCTGGTCAAGATCGTCTACTATGGGCCGGGATTGGGCGGAAAGACGACGTCGCTTCAGTACATCTATAACTCCCTCCCGGGCACCCACCGGGGCAAGATGATCTCCCTGGCGACGGATGAGGACCGGACGATTTACTTCGACTTTTTACCCGTCTACCTCGGGAAGCTCCAGGGCTTTACGGTCCGACTCCAGCTGTATACCGTGCCGGGCCAGGTCCGGTATAACCAGACCCGCCGCCTTGTCTTGAAGGGCGTCGACGGGGTCGTCTTCGTGGCCGACCTCCAGCGCCATCGGAAGTTCTCCAACATCGAGAGCTATCAAAACCTGGAGGAAAACCTGGCTTACTATGGTCTTCAACTGGCTCAGCTTCCCCACGTCATCCAATACAACAAGATCGACCTCCCCAACATCATGCCCGTCGAGGAGCTGAACGAGGTCCTGAACAAGTACCAGGCCCCCTACTTTCGGACCTGTGCTACGACGGGAGAAGGTGTCCTGGACGCCTTGACGACGATCTCCAAGATGGTCTTCGACGATCTGCGCAAGCGGGGCTTGCGGGACGTGTCGAAGCCGCCGGCCCCCGAAGCGGCCGAGCGACTGGAGGAGAAGCCCCCAACTGCCCCGGTCGAGGTCGTAGACGTCACGGCGGCCGGCGCCGAGGCCTTGTCGCCGACCCCCTCGCTGGCGGAGATCGCACCCGAGGAGATCGAAGTCACCGATGACGAGCTGGCCGTCATCGAACCGGCGGTGACAGAGACCTTCCCGTCGCCGGTGGGCTCGCGACCCCCGGCTCCGTCCGAAGCGATCCTCGAGGCTGAGGACTTCAGTGCCCTGGAGGAATCGGAGGCCGAAACCTTCGAGTCCGTCCAGTCCGAGCCGCCACCCCCTTACCGGGGCGAGGAAACGGTCTTGATGCGCGTCCCGCCTCGGGAGGAACCGGAGTCCCGGGCCGAAATCCCGCCCCCGCGGCGTCCCTCGGAAATCCCGACGACTCGAATTCCTTCGGCTCGTGTAGACTGGTGGTGGGCGGCCGTTCCCGAGGAGGTCCTTCCCCTCTGGCAGGACGTCCAATACGCCTGGCAGGACCAGGACCCGGCGGCCTTCCGGATCAGCTTCCAGTCTCTTTACGAGTCTCTCTCGCACCTGATCGGGACGCCCCCGGAGGCCCTTCTGCCGGAAGCCGTCCGCATGTTCTGGCCTATGGCCCGCCAGTACGTCGAGACCCAGTCGATCTGGACGGAGGACTATACCCGCTGGGGCTGGCTCCTCCTCTGGGGTCTTGGCTGGGTCTACTGGTTCCGCCATATCGCCGGGGGTCCGACCCGTTGAGGGAGATGCCGCAGGTCCGCCGCAGGCCTATTTTTGGATATCGGGTGGGTGACGGTGGAAGGGGGGTTCCGGTCCTCGGCTCTCCAGGATGAAGGCCAGGCACCGATTCTAAGCCGTTTCCGACGTGAGGGGGCCAATGCGCCGAACGCGGATTCAGAGTCCTAATCTTCAGCGTCCCGTCCCGCCGGGTCAGGTGTACGTGGATGCCTTTCCAATTTACGACATCACGCCCCGACGACCGGTCTTTGACCCGGCGACCTGGCGGTTTCGCGTCTGGGGGGCTGTCGAACGGCCCGTCGAGTGGACCTGGGACGAGCTCCTGCGCCTCCCGACCGTCGAGGTCGTCGCCGATTTTCACTGTGTGACCCGTTGGTCCAAGCGAGCGCTGGTCTGGGAGGGCATCCCGGTCGAAGTCCTCCTGGAGCAGGTCCAGCCGAGAGCGGATGCCGTCCAGGTCATGGCCCATAGCATGGAGGGCTATACGACCAACGTGCCCCTGGAGTATCTCCGTCGAGAGGACAGCTTGCTGGCTCTCCGATTGAACGGTGAACCCCTGACGCCGGAACACGGGGCCCCGCTCCGGCTGGTCGTCCCCCAGTTATACGCCTGGAAAAGTGCAAAATATCTATGTGGCCTTGAATTTCAGACGGACTGGATACCGGGCTTTTGGGAACAGCGGGGCTATCACTGGGTCGGTGATCCCTGGGAGGAACAGCGCTACTGGGAGCCCATCGAGCAGGTCCGGGCCTGGTGGCGTCGCGTTCGCGTATCTCACGTCGAGCGCTGACCCGGGATGGCGGACCTATCCTGCATACCCCATGGGCGGGTTTTCGAAGTGTGAGCCAGGCATTCCGCCTTATTGCCCGATTGCCCTGCCGCGTCCCGGGTACCCGGCACCTGGGACCCGGGACCGGATCGACACCGAGCACCGAAGGCCGAGCCCGGCCACCGGAAAACGCGCACACCGGGTTTGCATCCCGTACCTGCATCCATATCTCGAATTTCACGGATCCGAGGTAGGACCGATGCTGGTCGAAGAAATGGAGCGGACCTTCGAAGCCCTTCGGGAGAAATGGTCTGAACTGCGAGGTTATCTTTGATTGGGCCTCGGTCCATGCCCAACGGGAGGCCCTGGAAGCCCAGCTTCACGACCCGGCAGTATGGCAAGAGCCCGTCCGTATGTCCCAGGTCGCCCGGGAAAAGACCCGTCTGGAAAACCTCCTGACCGAGTTTGAGCGTATCGAACGCCAGTTGGAAGACTTACAGGTCTACCTGGACCTGGCCCGAGAGGGTGAAGACGTCGAGGCCGAATTCCGGACGACGGCAGAGCGGCTGGAAAAGGCCCTCCAGGAAATGGAGACCCGCCTCCTGCTGAATGAGGAGGACGACGAACGGAATGCCATCCTCAGCATCCACGCCGGTGCCGGAGGCACCGAGGCGCAGGACTGGGCCGAACTCCTCCTGCGGATGTACCTGCGATGGGCCGAGGAGCACGGTCTGAAGACACAAATCGTCGACATCCTGCCGGGTGAGGAGGCGGGCATCAAGAGTGTCACGGTTCGGGTCGAGGGTCCCTATGCCTTTGGCCGCCTCCGGGGCGAGACGGGAGTCCATCGACTCGTGCGTATATCGCCCTTTGATGCGAACCGGCGGCGGCACACGTCCTTTGCCTCCGTATTCGTCATCCCCGAAGTCGAGGACGACATCGAGGTCGAGATCCGGCCCGAGGACCTGCGGGTCGAGACCTTCCGGGCCGGGGGTCACGGTGGCCAGCACGTCAACAGGACGGACTCGGCCGTCCGGATCACGCACATCCCGACGGGTATCGTCGTCCAGTGTCAAAACGAGCGGTCCCAGCATCAGAACAAACGGATCGCCCTCCGCATCCTGCGGGCTCGTCTCTACGACTACTACAAGCGCAAGCGGGAAGAAGAATTCCAGCAGAAGTTCGAGTCGGCCAAGACCGATATCAGCTTTGGCCATCAAATCCGGTCCTACATCCTGCATCCCTACAAACTGGTCAAAGACCACCGTACGGGCTATGAAGACCCTCAGGCCGAGCTCGTCCTGGACGGGGAACATCTGGACGACTTCATTCGGGCCTATCTCATCTATCGCCGCCGCCAGAAGGGGACGGCCGACATCGTCCGGGCCTAAGGGACGGGTCTATGAGTCCGGACTCGGTCGGGTCCTTGGGATGCAGGGATGCCCGCACCGGACAAGGGGGATGGAAAATGAAAAAGGGACAGACGTGGCGTCTCATGGGGACCCTAAGCCTGCTGGCTTGGGGTCTGGGTCTTTGGTCAGGCCACTCTCAGGAGCGGTCTCTTCCCCTTCAGCTGATCCGTCTTCCAGCCGGTTTTTCCATTTCCGTCTATGCCGACCGTGTCCCCGGGGCCCGGTCCATGACGCGAAGCCCCCGGGGGATCCTCTACGTCGGTACCCGGATGGACCGAGTCTACGCCGTCGTCGACCGGGACGGAGACTTCCGGGCCGACCGGGTCTATACGATCGCTTCAGGGCTGAACGTGCCCAACGGCGTCGCCTGGAAGGACGGGTCGCTCTACGTCGCGGAGATCCACCGCATCTTGCGCTTCGACGGGATCGACGACCGACTCGACGACCCGCCCCCGCCGGTCGTCGTCCGGGATGACTATCCCAGAGACCGTCACCACGGCTGGAAGTTCATCCGCTTTGGCCCCGATGGCTGGCTATACGTCCCCGTCGGTGCTCCCTGTAACGTGTGCGAGCGACCCGACCCCTACGCCACCATCACTCGAATGAAGCCCGACGGGAGCCGGGTCGAGGTCATCGCCCGGGGCGTGCGCAATACCGTCGGCTTTGATTGGCATCCCGTCACGGGAGAGCTCTGGTTCACGGACAACGGCCGCGACTGGCTCGGCGACGACCGCCCGCCGGACGAGCTGAACCGTCTCGGCCGCTTCGGTTTGCACTTTGGCTTCCCCTACTGCCACGGTCGGAACCTTTCGGACCCCGAATGGGGCGAGAAGCGAAAGTGTGAGGAGTTCACGCCGCCTGTCGTAGAGCTGGGCCCCCATGTCGCCGCCCTGGGTATGCGTTTCTACACGGGTACGATGTTCCCGCCTGAATACCGGCATCAGATTTTCATCGCCGAACATGGCTCGTGGAACCGGTCCGTGCCCATCGGCTACCGGATTACGGTCGTCCGTCTTTCGACGCCGACCCGGCCCGGGGGCCAGGCCTCGCGGGAGCCCGGCTCGCCCCCCCCGCCGGAGGCCTACCGAGCCTCGTATGAGGTCTTCGCCGAGGGCTGGCTTCAGGGTACGCAACCCTGGGGCCGGCCCGTGGACCTTGAGGTCTTGCCCGACGGTTCCCTGTTGGTCTCCGACGACTTCGCCGGGGTCATCTACCGGATCACGTACCGGGGGCGGTAATGCGGCTCTGAATCACCGCGGAATACCGTACTGCCGAACGGCCGAAGGGCCCTTCCAGACCCACCGACTCCGTAAAGCAATTCATGCAGGGGAGATCCGATGAGTCCGTCCCTCCCGACACGATGGACGGTCGGTCTCGTGCAATACGCTCCGACATTCGGGCGCAAGGTCGAGAACCTGATGGCCGTCGAGGCCCTCTTACGGGACGTCCGGGCCGACCTGGTCGTTTTGCCCGAGCTGTTTGCGACCGGCTATTTGTTCCGAGACGCCGCCGAGGCCTATGAATTGGCCGAACCAGTCCCGAGCGGGCCGACGTGCCAGGCCTTGCGGGATTGGTCCCGGCGGTGGGACATGGCCATCGTAGCGGGCATCGCCGAGCGGGCTCCCGACGGGGTTTATAACAGCGCCGTCTTGGTCGACGCTCGAACCGACACCCTCGAGGTCTACCGAAAGGTCCACCTGTTTGACGAGGAGAAGGTCTGGTTCCGGCCCGGCAACTTGGGCTTCCGAGTTTTCCCGGTCCGAGGCGTCCAGGTCGGCGTGATGATCTGCTTTGACTGGATTTTCCCGGAAGCCTGCCGGACTTTAGCGTTGAAGGGCGCTCAGGTCATCGCCCACCCGTCCAACCTGGTCTTGCCGTACTGCCAGCGGGCGATGCCAGTCCGGAGCCTGGAAAACCGGGTCTTTTGCGTCACGGCCAACCGTACGGGAGAGGACGTCCGGGAGGACGGCCGCCGGCTGGTCTTTACGGGACAAAGTCTCGTCACGGCCCCAGACGCTTCGGTCCTTCTGGCCCTGGGACCTGCCGAGGTCCGGGCCGCCGTCGTCGAAATCGACCCCCGGGCGGCCCTGGACAAGCACGTGACACCCCGGAACCACGTCTTGCGGGACCGGCGGCCCGAATATTATCGGTAGGACTTACGCAACGGCCATGGGGCCGTAAGGCAAGCGGGGTGACGCATTCAAGCCCTCCACGGACGTAGGGGGTTGTCCCATCGAAGACCCGCCCACGAGATGGGGTGATGGGCGACTCCGGCCGCTCCCAGGGGGAACTCTTCTACCCGTCGAGGGATGTCTGTGAAAGTCGCCATCCTCAGCGGCGGTGATGGCTGGCACGTCCAGGAACTCCTCCGGGCCCTGACGACCCGGGGCCACACGGCCGTCCGTCTCCCCATCCAGCGTCTGGTCGGGCGCATCGAGGTGCGGTCCTCTCTGTCGGTTGGCCCTGTCGAACTGGATGACTGGGACGTCGTCCTGGTCCGGACAATCCCGCGGGGATCCCTGGAGCAAATCATTTTTCGGATGGACGCCCTGCACCTGCTGGCGGCCCGGGGCGTCCGGGTGTTCAATCCCCCCAAGGCCATCGAGCGGACCGTCGACAAGTACTATACGTCGGGTTTGCTGGCCCAGGCGGGTCTGCCGACCCCCCGGACCGTCGTCTGCGAGCAGAGCGACGACGCCCTCGCCGCCTTCGAGGCCCTCGGTGGAGACGTCATCGTCAAGCCCCTCTTTGGCTCGATGGGCCTTGGAATGGTCCGCATCCAAAGTCCGGACGTCGCCTATCGGGTATTCAAGGCCCTGGAACTTGAGCGGGCCGTCTACTACCTTCAGGAGACGATCCCCCACGGGGGTCGGGACATCCGGGCCTTCGTCCTGGGCGGCCGGGTCCTGGCCGCTATGGAACGGCTTGCCGACGACTGGCGGACGAACGTGGCCCGGGGGGCCCGCGTCCGTCCGGTCCGATTGACGCCCCCCGAGGAAGAACTCTGCCTTCGGGCCGTCGAGGTCGTCGGGGCCGAGTATGCCGGCGTGGACCTGCTTCCGGGTCCCGACGGGGTCTGCTACGTCCTGGAGGTCAACGGCATCCCCGGCTGGCAGGGCCTGCAGACGACGACCGACCGGGACATCGCCGCCGAAATCGTCGCCTACCTGGAGGCAAGTCTCGGCATTGCCCGCCGTAGGGTCACCGTTTAGACTTACACAGAGGTCCGACAATGCCCCGACGAATGACGGTCACACTTCGAGACGAGGCCCTGTATACCGCCGTAAGGGCTGAGGCGGTCCGACGCCATCGATCCGTGAGCGAATGGATGCAGGATGCAGACCCGGTGTGCGCGTTTTCCGGTGGCCGGGCTCGGTCTTCGGTGCTCGGTGTTGATCCGGTCCCGGGTCCCAGGTGCCAGATACCCGGAACCTGGAACCCGGTACCTGGCACCTCTGCACTATCCAAGGCCTTAGGACGCGGTCGTCCGTCGTAGCGAGACGACCTATCGCTGAAACCCGACGGGACGATGCCGTACGACCCCGACACCGTCGCCGTCGCCGCCCAGCTTGCCTGCCTTCTGGAGGCCAGCGCCGAAAAGCCGGGCAACGTCACGCCGACCCGCGGATTTGAGGACTTGGACTACGAAGACTTCCTGCGGGCGGCGGCGGCCATCGGACCCGAGATGGCTCGGGCCGGCTCCCGGGGCGTCGGGGAGACGGTCCGGGCGGCCGTCGAAGCGACTCGGCGGTGGACCCGGACGAACGTCAACCTGGGGATCGTTCTCCTCCTGGCCCCCCTGGCCCGGGCGGCCCTCTTGGACCTGCCGGACCCTTCCGGGGTCTTAGAGACGGATCCGGCCGACGCCCTGCGGGCCCGCCTGCGGGTCGTCCTGCGGGACCTGACCGTCGAGGACGCCCGTCATGCCTATGCGGCCATCCGGCTGGCCGCCCCCGGCGGGTTGGGGACGGTCGAACGCCACGACGTCCGCACGGAGCCGACCGTGACCCTGCGGGAGGCCATGGCGGCGGCCGCCGACCGGGACAGCATCGCTTCTGAATACGTGACTGACTATGCCATCACGTTTGAAATCGGGCGGCCGGCCCTCCACCGAGCCCTGGCCCGGGGTCTCCGCCCTCGACAAGCCATCGTCCAGGCCTTTTTGGAGATCTTGGCCGTCGTCCCGGACACCCTGATTGCCCGAAAGGTCGGCCGTCCGGCGGCCGAGGCCGTCTCGAGGCAGGCCGCCCGGGTCGTGGCCGCTGGAGGGGTCTTCACCGAAGCCGGCCGTCGGGCCCTCGCCCGCCTGGATCGCCGCCTCCGTCGGGACGGTCACCGTCTGAATCCGGGGACGACGGCCGACCTCACGGCCGCCGCCCTCTTTGTAGCCCTCTTGGAGGGGACGCTCTAAAATGATGAGGGCGCAGGGTCCTCATCATCCCGACCCCGCACGTGAGGGCGGGGTCGCTTACGCCGGTCCCCCACGTAGGTGCAGTGCGGGGATAGGCAACCCGCTCTTGCGGGGTGGGGCCTTTGGAGCGGCGAGGCCGGGACCGGGTCGACCCCGGGCCCCTGTCCGACGGAGGGCCGCATGGAGCGGTTCCGCATCAGCATCGCCAAGGAGTACCTCGGGTTCTGTGCCGCCCACTTCATTACTTATGAAGGCCACCTCTGTGAGGCCCTTCACGGCCACAATTACCACGTCCGTATCACGCTGGAGGGCCCCATCGACGAAAACTACTACGTCATGGATTTCATTCGGGTCAAACGAATGATGAAGGACATCTGCGACGAGTTGGACCACCGGATGCTCCTTCCCCTGCATAACCCCCACTTGGCCTTGGAGACGACGGAAGACCGGGTCACGGTCCGGTACAAGCACCGTCTCTTCGTCTTCCCCCGGGAGGACGTCGTCCTGCTTCCGATCCCCAACACGACGGCCGAGATGTTGGCCCGCTACCTGTGCGAACGGGCCCTGAGGGCGTTGGCCCAGATGAGCGCCCCAACGCTTCAGATGGTCGAGGTCGAGGTCGAGGAGGCCCCCGGGCAGTCCGCCGTCTACCGGCGGGACCTGGGGACGGAATGATGGAATACGGAAGTCTCAGACGGCGGGGTCTCGGGTCCCGGCTTTGGAGGTTCGGTATTACCCGAGCCCCAAACGAGGACCCAGTAGCCGGTCTGGAGACGGGGATTGGCCGAGGGAGCTATGGCTGAGGTGACCGTCTACATCGCCCTGGGGAGCAATCTCGGTGACCGGCGGAGCAACCTCCTCGAGGCGATCCGTCAGCTTCGTCAGAAGGTTTCCGTCGAGCGCCTGTCCTCGGTTTACGAGACCGAACCGGCCTATGTCACCGACCAGCCCCCGTTTCTCAACATGGTCCTCCGAGGTCGGACGGAACTCTCGCCCCGGGAGCTTCTGGAATTCTTGAAGGGGATCGAGCGACGGATGGGGCGACTCGGGGGTGAACGTTACGGACCCCGACCCATCGACTTGGACATCCTGCTGTACGGCGACCTACGGGTCGATGAGCCGGACCTGACGATTCCCCATCCGCGGCTGACAGAGCGGGCTTTCGTCCTGGTCCCCTTGGCCGAGATCGCCCCGGACCTGGTCCCGCCGGGTCAGACGGAGCCTGTCGCCGTCCTGGCCCGTCGGGCCGAGGGCGTCGGTCGGGTCGTTCGGGTCGAGCGGGGCTTGAGCATCCGGCTCATTCGAGACGTCCAAGAGGAGCCGCCGCCCGTCCGCCTCAGTCTGACCAAGGCCGGTGTCACGGGCATCCGGCGGGTCATCCGCCTTCAGGGTCCAAACGGGGACGAGCTCTTTGAGGCCGAGATGGACCTTTACGTCGAGCTTCGGCCCGATCAGAAGGGTGTCCATATGTCCCGCTTCAGCGATACCATCGAGGAGATCTTCGGGGAGATCGAGATCGAATCCGTCTCGACCCTCGAGCGGCTGGCCGAACGGATCGCCCTTCAGCTCCTCCGGGACCAGCGGACGGTCCGGTCCGACGTCCACATTCGGGCCCGCTTTCCGCAGGAACGCTTCACGCCCGTGTCCGGCAAGCGGACGCAAGAGCTCTACACCCTCATCGGCATGGCGGCGGCGACCCAGCGGCGGGTCGTCCACCTCGTTGGCGTTGAGGCCGAGGGTATGATGGCCTGCCCCTGCGCCCAGGACATGATGGCCGTCTACGCCCGGGACCACCTCGCCGAGGCTGGCTTCTCGCCTGAGCAGATCGACCGTATCCTGGCCGTCATCCCGACGGCGACCCACAACCAGCGGGGCCGTGGGATGCTCTTGGTCGGAAGCGACATGACTGTCGACGCCCGGGACCTCGTCAGTATCGTAGAAAACGCCATGAGTAGCGAGAACTACGACCTCCTCAAGCGGCCCGACGAGCTGTTCGTCGTCGCCAAAGCCCACCGACGACCCCGCTTCGTTGAGGACGCGGTCCGGGAGATGATCCTCGGCCTGATCGAGCTCTACCCCGACCTCCCCGACGACACCTTCGTCCTGGCCCGGCAGACGAACATGGAGTCGATTCACAAGCATGACGTCTATGCCGAGCGTTCCGGGACGCTCGGCGAACTCCGGCGGGAACTTGCCGGCCCGGACTACGTCACGCCCCATACGACCCTCGACGCCTGGCTCCGCACCCGACTGGAGGGGTAAGCCGTCCCGGGTGTCGGGCCACGACCCATCCAAGCCCCGCCCACCCGTGCGGAGTTAAATGATCCCCCATGATTTGGCCCCCCGCCGGCCCAGGGCGGCCGTCCGTTCGACAAGGGCCGAAAATGCCACCCGTTCGTAGCCGATGACGTAACTCTCCAGGAAGTCCCCCAGGGGCACCCGCCAGCGGTCGGGAATCGCCGATGCCCCCCGGGCCGTCCCGACGATGGCTCCGACGATGCCGGCCGCCGTGTCCGTGTCCCCCCCACACTGGACCGCCAGGGTGACGCTCCGGCTGAAGTCCCCGTCGCCGAACCACAGGGCCACGAGGACGGCCGCCAGGTTCGGGAAGGTATGAAGCCAGTGGTACGTGCTGAGAATCTCGGCTTCCACACGTTCCCACACCTCGGTCCAGTCGGAGGCCCCCGCACACCGCTGCAAGACCTGCCGGGCGACGGCCGCCAGTTGGCTCCGAGGCGGGACAAAGGAAAGGGCGACCTCGATCAGGCGACGGGGGTCCGGCTCGACAAAGGCGACGGCGTTCAGGGCCGCGACGAACAGGGCGCCGTAGACGCCCTCCGTCTCATGAGCGATGACGGCGTCCCGATAGGCCAGCTCGATGGCCCGCTCGGGCCGGCCGGGAGCGAGCCAGCCGCAGACGTCGGCCTTCATCATGGCGCCGACCCAGTGGCTGAGGGGATTGTCCGTCGAGCCCGACTCAGGCGGGAAGATACCCCGCCGGAGGTTTTCCAGGGCAATGGCCTCGGCCGTGTAGGCCCAAGGAAGGCGCTCCAGCCACTGCAGGGCCAGTTGCTCGCTCGTGAAGTCGAGGCCGTACTGCTCGGCCGTGTGAAGCAGGACGAGGGGATAGGCCGTGTCGTCGTTGAGGGTCGACGGCGGGGCCAGGTAGTCCATGATGGTCCCGTAGGTCCGGGCAATGCGGTCCCGGCTCCAGCCCTCGACGGGCCCCCCGAGGGCGCCGCCGATGACCTTTCCGAGCCAGCCCCCGAAGACCCGCTCCTCGTAGTCCCGAAAGTCGTAGGGCGAAAGCTGGGGGGCCGGGGGAAGGCAAGACCGGATGGCCTCCAGCGTCCTGGGCCGCTCGACGCCCGGAAGGGGCACCGGCGGAGCATGCCGGAGGGCGTGATGGATGCGAGCCATCAGGACGAGCAAACGGTCCCACTCGCCAGCCTCGTATAGGCGCTGACCCTCCGGGAGGAGGGCCTCGGCCGCCCGGACGTCATACCCCTTCTGGCCCATCGCCCGGACGAGGGCTTCCGTCGGGCGGACGACGACGCCCGTGTCGGTGACGAGTTCCCACCGCCGGCGGATCTCCTCAACCCGGGCCCGATAAGCCTCGGCTCGCAACGTCACGGAGCCTCCCATGCCCTCTAACTCGCCCGGGACTCCCGTCCCCTTCCCAATTCGCCGATGCCGGTGCGGAGGAGTATAATACAGCGTCCAGGCCCGAGCGGGGGAGGAGCCCGACGCCGCATTGGACCCGTGTGCAAGATCCATCCTTAGGAGTTAGGGCCATGGACGAGACCGTCCTCCAAGAGCGGGACGAGGCCGCCTTAAAGGAGGAACTCCGGAAACGCATCACGAAGGCCCGTGTGGCCGAACCCGACAAGGACGAGAAAAGCCGGATCATCCTGGAAAAGGTCTTTGCCCTGCCGGCCTTTCAGGCGTCCCGGGTCGTCCAGTTTTACATCGACGCCGCCAGCGAGGTCCGGACCCGGAGCTTCATCCCCCGGGCGATGGAGTTGGGCAAGAAGGTCATCGTTCCTTACTGCACGAAGGACGAACAGGGGGACGATATCCTGAAGCTCTTTCCCCTGGAAAGTTTTGACGAACTCGAGGTCGGGGCCTTCAACATTCTGGAACCCCGGGTCAGCCTTCGGGACCGGCCGGACAAGCAGTGGGACGTCCGGGATGTGGACTTCATCATCGTGCCCGGCGTCGTCTTCGACCGTCGGGGCGGCCGGATCGGCCACGGCTGGGCATACTACGACAAACTCCTCCGCCTGGCTCGGCCCGACTGCTGGCTCGTCGGGATCGCCTACGAGTGCCAGGTCGTGGACTACGTCCCCATGGGGCCGCACGACGTGTACATGGACCTGGTCGTGACGGAGCAGAACATCTATGAGGGCCTGCGGTTGAAGGAGCGGCGCCGATGAGCCGGTCACTCTTGGACCTCGTCGAGGACACTTACGTCGAGGCCTTCCGAAGTGTCTACGCGGCCGTCCTGATCACGGCCCGGGACAAGACGTGGCTGGACCACGCCGTCGCCGCCGTCACGGGTCACGCCTCCAGCACGATCATGTGTGACTGCGAGGCCGGCCTCGACCGCTACGTCTATGAGGGAACGCCCGACGGCCGTATCGGGGCCATCGTCCAATTTCACGTCCCCAAGTTCCGAAAGGACCACGTGCGAGCCCTTGAACTCACCCTGATCCGCCGCCTCGGCCAGGACGTCCTGACGTGTCCGACGGCCGCCGTGTGGAACGTCCTCCCGACGACGAACGCCTTCCCCATCGGTCGGAAACTCGCTTACTTCGGAGACGGCTACGAGGAACGGGTCCGCCTGTACGGCCGGGACGTGTGGCGGGTTCCCGTCATGGGAGGCGACTTTCTGGTTGAAGCGCGCATCGGCTACGCCGACGGCCTCATGGGGGGGATGCTGTGGCTGTTGGCCGAAGACCTCAACGCCGGCCTGGCCGCCGCCGAAAAGGCCGTCGAGGCCATCCGCCACGGCGCGCCGGGGGTCATCATGCCCTTCCCCGGCGGTATCACGTGGTCCGGGTCCAAGGCTGGAAGTCGCTATAAGTTCCTGTTTGCCTCGACGAACCACCCCTTCTGTCCGACTCTCCGGGACCGTGTCCCGGACTCCCGTGTGCCCGAAGGCGTCCGGGCGGTCCTGGAGATCATCATCAACGGAGAGAGCGTCGAGGCTGTCGCCCGGGCCATGCGGGTCGGAATGCAGGCCGTCCGGGACTGTCCGGGCCTCGTCCGGATTTCGGCGGGCAACTACGGGGGTCGGCTGGGCAAGACGAAGATCTACCTCCGGGAACTGGCCCAGGCGGCCGAAGGGGGACAAGGATAGGGTAAGGAGGGATGAAGGAACGGAGTTCACAGGTCACGGGCTTGCTACCTTATCCCTCCGTCCCTTGATTTTATTGACCTTCGTTTTGAAAACGTTCTGGAATTCTCCCTGGAGAGCGAGTAGGGTCTCGTCCCGGGTACCCAACGGGGCAATAGGGCAGTAGGGCAATAGGGCAGTAAGGCAATAGGGCCTTTATTCCTCGTCACCCGTCACTCGTTACTCGTCCCTTCGTCACTCCGTTACTTCTATTATGGGTGAGCGGTGAGATACGACTCGACATCACAAACTTGGACAATACAAAACCCCGTCCCGTAGGCCCACGATGCGTCTCCTCGTCAGCGTTGTCGATCCCGAAGAGGCCCAGATGGCCCTTGCCGCCGGGGTCGACATCTTGGACGTCAAGAACCCGGCGGAAGGCTCTCTGGGAGCCCCCTCGCCGGAGACCGTCCGGCGCGTCCGGGCGGTGACGCCCCCGCATGTACCCCTTAGCGTGGCCCTCGGGGACCTGCCGAACCTGCCGGGTACGGCCGCCCTGGCCGCCTACGGGGCCGCCCGGCTCGGGGCGACCTACGTGAAGGTCGGTCTGTGGGGCGTTTCGACGGAGTCCGAGGCCCTGACCCTCCTGGAGGCCGTCCGGTCGGCCTGTGCCGAGTTCCCCGACGTCCGGGTCATCGCTTGCGGATACGCCGACGCCGACCGTCTTCCCCACCGCCCTTTGGCTCCCTTGCGCTTGCCGGCCGTCGCCCGGGCCGCCGGTGTACACGGTTGCATGCTGGATACGGCCCTCAAGGACGGCCGCCGCCTGTGGGACTTCCTGTCCGAGACCGACCTCCGGGCCTTCGTCGAGGCGGCTCACCGAGCCGGCCTTCTCGTGGCCCTGGCCGGTTCGCTCCGGGCCGAGGACCTTCCCCGTGTCCGGGACCTGGGGGCCGACGTCGTCGGTGTGCGGTCCGCCGCCTGCCGAGGCGGCCACCGTTCGGGTCCCCTGGACGTCGAGCGCCTCCAGCGGCTTCGGGCCCTCTTGCCGTCTCGCCGGGACGAATGATTCGATACGGTTGCCAGGTCTCAGGTGCCGGGTACCTGGCACCTGGGACCCGGGACTGGATCAATCCGAGGACCGAACACCAAGCACCGAAGACCGAGCCCGGCCACCGGAAAACGCGCACACCGGGTATGCATCCTGTATCCTGCATCCATGATCTTAACAGGGCACTATGCCCAGGCGTCGCCGACGCCGAGCAGGTTCATCAGGAGCCGCAAGACCGGCGTCAGGAGGGTCCCGAAAAAGCCGGGGATCAGAAAGAGGGCCATCAGCATGAAGGGCATGAAGGGCTTGGCTTGATACCAGTAGATGAGCCAGCGGCGGGGCAGGACACCCTCAGCGACCCAGCTCCCGTCGAGGGGGAACAGGGGCAGGAGGTTGAAGAGGGCCAGGGTGATGTTTAACTGGACGCCGACCAAGCAGATCGTCAAGACGAGCTCGGCGACGAGGCCCGGACGGTAGGCTCCCGTGAACACCAGCCGGAGGGCGTGGTATACGAGGGCGAAGCACGTCGCCAACAGGAGGTTGCTGACGGGACCCGCCAGGGCCGTCAGCATCTGGCCTCGGCGGGGATGGCGGAAGTAGCGGGGATCGACGGGTGTCGGCTTGGCCCATCCGATGACGATCCCACCGGCCAAAAGGGAAATCAGGGGTAGGAGGACCGTCCCGATGGGGTCGATGTGGGGCAAGGGATTTAGGGTGATGCGGCCCTGATAGCGGGCCGTCGGGTCTCCCAGACGCCAGGCCGTCCAGGCATGGGCACTCTCGTGAAACGACAGGCTCAGGAGCAGATGGACGAAGTACAGGAGGACGGTCCACAGGTGAAGGAACGGGTCACTCATGCGGCGACTCCCGTCGGGACTTCTCGATAGAAGGGGCGGAGGGCTTCGATCCACATGGCCAACTGATAAATCCGCTCCTCCTGAAAGGGAGGCCCGATGACCTGAAGACCGATGGGCAGGCCCTGGCGGTCCTTCCCGATGGGGACGGATATGGCCGGAAGGCCGGCCAGGGACGCCGGGACCGTGTAGATGTCCGACAGGTACATCTTAAGGGGGTCGTCCAACTTCTCGCCGAGCCGCCAGGCCGTCGAGGGACTCGTCGGCGTCAGGATCAGGTCGACCGACTCAAAGGCCCGGGCGAAGTCTCGGGCAATCAAGGTCCGGGCCCGGGCGGCCGTGAGATAGTAGGCGTCGTAGTACCCGGCGCTCAGGGCAAAGGTCCCCAACATGATGCGGCGCTTGACCTCGGGGCCGAAGCCTTCGGCCCGGGTCCGGGCATACATCTCCCGAAAGGTCCGGGCGGCGGCCCGGTGGCCATAGCGGACGCCGTCGTAGCGGGCCAGGTTGCTACTGGCCTCGGACGTACAGATGACATAGTACGTCGCGATGGCATACGGCAGGTGGGGCAGGGAAATGTCCACGACCTCACAGCCGTTCCGGGCCAGCTCCTCGACCAGCGTCTGGATGGCCGTACGGGTGTCTTCGTCGAGGCCTTCGGCGAAGGCCTCCCGGGGGAGACCCAAGCGCCAGCGCCGGTGGGCCTCCCATCGGCGGACAGCGTCCAGGGAAAAGACGGGCACGTCGGCCGTCGTCTGGTCCATCTCATCCAACCCGGCGATGACATGGAGGATGACGGCGTTATCCCACACCCGCCGGGTTATGACCCCGATGACGTCCAACGATGAAGCAAAGGCGACCAGACCATACCGGGAGACTCGCCCGTAGGTCGGCTTCATCCCGACGACGCCGCACAGGGCCGCCGGCTGACGGACCGAGCCGCCCGTGTCCGACCCCAGGGCCGCCGGGACCATCCCGGCCGCCACGGCCGCCGCCGAACCGCCGGACGAACCGCCCGGGACCCGGGTCAGGTCCCACGGGTTGCGGGTCGGGAAGTACCCTGAATTCTCCGTCGAGGACCCCATCGCGAACTCGTCCATGTTGGTCTTCCCAAAGTAGACGTAGCCCGCCGCCTTCAGCCGGGCGACGGCCGTGGCATCGTAGGGAGCGATGAAGCCCGCTAAGATGCGGGAGGCACAGGTCGTCGGATAGCCCGCCGTGCAGATGTTGTCCTTGATGGCTACGGGGATCCCGTACAGGAGCGGCCATCCGTCCGACGGCCGGGATAGGCGCCGGACGGCGTCCTGCACCGCTTCGGGGTCCCAGTGAAGGAAGGCCCGGACCTTCGGGTCCAGCGCCTCGGTCTGATCGACGAAAGTCCGAACGACCTCCCGAGGATGGAGCGTCCCCCGGCGGTAGGCGTCCAGAAAGTCGTCGACCGTCCACGTCCACCACTCGGCAGGGACTCTCACGGCTCGCCCCCGATGACCTTGGGAACCTTGAAGTACTGCTCGTCGTGGAGAGGTGCGTTGCGCAGGGCCTGTTCCCGGTCCAGGCCCGGAGCCGGCACGTCGTCCCGATAAGCTTGGGACCGTGGGACCCAGTTCCGGAAGGGCGGGACGTCCCGCAGGTCCAGCGTCTGGAGCTGATCGATGTATTCCAGGATGCGGTTCAACTGCTCCGTGTACAGGACGTACTCCTCTTCCGTCAGCTCCAAGGCCGCCAGTTGAGCGACGTGGACGACCATCTCTCGCGTGACCTTCATGTCGGCCTCCACTGGCCAATTGGTGCGTTGAGGGTATACTATGCAGACTGGCCCCGAATCGCAAGCCGTCGGCGAGGATGCGGGGCCTGGGCGGAGAGCACCCAGGTGACTCGTTCGTCTCGAACCGACACCCTTGGGCCGACGTTTTCGAAAGGCTGGGTCTGTAGGCCCGACGGTTGGGAGAAAGCGGTCCCATGTCCAGCCTTTCTTTGAATCAAACCATTCGACGACTTCAGACCGGTCAGCCGGCCGTCGGCGTCTGGGCGACGGACCGGAGCCCAGACGGCGCAGCCTTCTACGCTTCGGCCGACCTCGACTTTGTCCTTTACGATATGGAGCATGGTCCCTTTGACATCGAATCGCTCCGGGTCTGGCTCCAGTTCTTTATCGACCGTCGTCGGGACCGGACGGGCGAACTGCCCGTCACGCCCATCGCTCGGATACCGGCTTACGGATACGAGCGAAATTACTGGATCATCAAGCAGGTCCTCGACCTGGGTTTTCTGGGAATCGTCGTCCCCCACGTCCATTCGGCCGAGGACGCGGCCGCCGCCGTTCGGGCCGTTCGGTATCCCCAGGCGTCCGATAGCTCCTATCCCGAGCCCCGGGGCTACCGAGGCGCTCGCCCGGCCATGGCCGCCCGCTACTGGGGCTTAACTCAAGAGGAGTATGTCGCCCGGGCAGACCTGTGGCCCTTGAATCCCGAGGGCGAACTCCTTCTTGTCGTCATGATCGAGACGCGGGAGGGCCTTGACCAGGTGGAGGCCATCGTTCGGGTTCCCGGAATCGGGGTCGTCATGGTCGGGCCCTATGACCTGTCCTTTGCCCTCGGCGTCCCAGGCCAGACGAAGCATCCGGCCGTCCAAGAGGCCATCGCTCACGTCCTGACCGTCTGCCAGGCCCATGGCGTTCCCTGTGGGATTGCCGCCGACCCCGAGGACGTTCCTCAACGGCTCGCGCAGGGCTTCCGCTGGGTCGTCACCCGGGAGGTCCGCCTCCTGCCCCGCCGATCCTGACCCTCCTCAAAAGACGCCTTCGTCCGGTGGCGCCTGGAGCGTAACCTCCCTGCGGGAAGGCTCTCTTGTGATTTATAGACAGGGACTCCTTACAAAGGAGGTCCCTATCTTCCCAAGGCCGACATGACCCACGGAGGAGGAACATGGTCCGACGCAATGGGATCGACCTGGACGTCTTAGCCAAGACCCGCCAGGAATTCGAGAATCATCCGGCCACTGCCCGGCGGACGAACGTCGTCGAGGGCCGGTGGGACCCCGAGACGGGTCAGTTCGTCAGCGAAATTGAATGGGGTGGCCGCACCCACGTCCTCCGCTCCGAACAACCGCCCTTCATGGGCGGAGCCGGGCGGGAGCTGGGTCCGCTTCACTACTGCCTGTATGGGTCGGCGGCCTGCTATGTCGGGACCCTCGTCTCCGTCGCCGCCGAGGCAGGCATCGACTTGGGGACCGTCGAGGTGCGGATCGAGAACGACATCAACTTTCGGCCCGTCTTGGGGCTGTCGGACGAGCCCATCGTCGAGCAGGTCCGAATCCGCGTGAAAGTCTCGGCCCCCCTGGACGAGGCGACGCTCCGGCACCTAAAGGAGCAGGCCGACCGCCACTGCCCGGGCGTGTACTGCCTGACGAAGCCTATCCCCGTCGAGACGTCCGTGACGGCCGGGTAAGAACCCTTTACTCCGGCCTACGGACGGCGACGGCGACCCCGTCCCGGAGGGGGTAAATGACGGTGTAAAAGCCCGGATGAGCCAAGAGCTGACGGTTGAAGGCCCGGATCGCCCGGGTCGCCGGAGAATCATCGCCCGAGTCGTCCAGGACCCGACCGGCCCACAGGACGTTGTCGGTGATGAAGAGGCCCCCCGGTCGCAGGTGCCGATATGCCAGTTCGATGGTTGCCGGATAGTCTTCCTTGTCGATGTCGTTGAAGATGACGTCCCACGTCCCGCCGACCTGACGGAGGACGGCCAGGGCGTCGCCGACGTGAAACTCGATACGGTCCCATAGGCCGGCCCGTCGGAGGAAGCCTTCCGCCTGCTGGCGATTCCGCTCTGACCGGTCCGTGCATACGACTAAGCCGCCGGGGCCGACGGCCTTTGCAAAGAAGAGGGCCGAATATCCGAAACCCGACCCCAGCTCAAAGACTCGCCGGGCCCCGATGAGGCAGGCCAGTTGATAGAGCATACGTCCGACCAGGAGGCCGACGACCGGGAACTGAAGCTCGGAGGCCTGCCGCTCCATCTCCCAAAGGACGGGTTCATCGTCCTCGACCAGCGCCCTTAAGTACGCTTCGATGCGGGGATGAACGATGTCCATCGTGTCCCCTCGTCTCGACGGTCCGAGGACCCGCAATGGGGCCGTCCCGTACAATCGTTAGAGCGGCGCATTCCACCTGCCCGAGCCGGTAACTTGAGCCCCGCCCTGAGTTCGCAAGAGTGAATGTATCGGCCCCCGACAGGATCACCCGAGGCCCAGCAGTTTGCGAAGTAACTCGGCGACGGGAGGACTCCACAGCGTCGCAAGGAGGATTAACAGCAAGAGCACGAAGTTCATCTTCAGATTCAACCGCTCGATTTTGGCCTCCAGGCTCGTCTGAACCCGGTCGATGCGGGCGCTCAGTTCGGTGTAGACCTGCTCGATGCGGGCACCCAGTTCGGACCGGACCTGATCAATCCGGGCACTCAGTTCGGCGTGCACCCGGTCGATGCGGGCGCTCAGTTCGGTGTAGACCTGTTCGATGCGGGCGCTCAGTCCGTCCATCCGGGCGCTCAGTTCGGTGTAGACCTGCTCGATGCGAGCACTCAGTTCGGACCGGACCTGTTCGATGCGGGCGCTCAGTCCGTCCATCCGGGCGCTCAGTTCAGCGTGGACCTGCTCGATGCGGGCGCCCAATTCGGACCGGACCTGTTCGATGCGGGCACTCAGTCCGTCCATCCGGGCGCCCAGTTCAGCGTGGACCTGCTCGATGCGGGCGCCCAATTCGGACCGGACCTGTTCGATGCGGGCACTCAGTCCATCCATCCGGGCGCTCAGCTCAGCATGGACCTGCTCGATGCGGGCAACGAGCTCCAACCGCAGATTCTCCAGGCCCGACCGGAACTCTTCCTTGGTGACCAGTCGGGCCAGGAGTTCGTCCCGGACCTGGAGCCACTTGCTCTCGACGGCGGCGTCGACGGCCTTTTCCAGGGCGTGGACCAACCTGCGGGCTCGCTCCTTACCCAGTTCTTCCTCTAGGGCCTCGTAAACGTCCAGTGGAAGTGTCGTCGGCATCGGGGCCCTCCCCAATTAGGATAGCGGATCTTTCCACCCCAATGGCATTCAGGAATCCCGAAGTCAGGAGCCGCTTTGGGACGGAGCCGAAGCACTGATCCTCTGCCGCACGAGGGTCAGAGCCTCCCGCAAAGCCTCCTCCAAACGGTCCGGACGGGCCCCGCCGGCTTGGGCAAAGTCAGGCCGTCCCCCGCCCCCACCCCCGACCAGAGGAGCCAGCGAGCGGACCAGCTCGTGAGCCGGCAGTCGATCCGTCAGGGCCTTGTGGACACCGACGACGAGGAAGGCTCGGTCCTGGACCCGGGAACCCAGGACGGCGACCGTATTCTCCCGCGTTCGGGCCCGGTCCGCCAGAACCCGAAGGTCCTCAACGGGGACGTCGGTATAGCCCCGGACGATCACGTGGACGCCGTGGACCGTCTCATCGGCATGGAACAGGGTAGCGACCGTCTCCCCCTCCAGTTGTTTCCGACGGAGGCGATCTAACTCTTTCTGGAGGCTCCGGTTTCGCTCAAGGAGTTCCTGAAGCCGGTCGATGAGCTCGTGCTCGGAGCTCTTGACGACCTGGAGTGCCTTCTGAACGAGTTCCCGCTGAGTCTGCAGATACTGGACGGCCGGTTCCCCGGCCAGGGCCTCGACCCGCCGGAGGCCGGCGCCGACACTGGATTCCCGCACGATCACGAAGGGCCCGATCCAACCCGTATGGTATACATGAGTCCCGCCACAGAGCTCCTTACTGAAGTCCCCGATCTGGATGACCCGCACGATGTCCGGATACTTCTCCCCGAAAAAGGCCAGGGCACCCCGCCGAAGGGCCTCCTCCAGGGGCATAAACTTCTCCTCGACCTCATAGTCGTCCCAAACCTTTCGATTGACCATCCGCTCCAGCTCTTGGATGTCCGAGGGGCTTAGGGCCGAAAAATGGGTGAAGTCAAACCGCAGGCGGTCCGGGGCGACCAGGGACCCGGCCTGCTTGACGTGGTAGCCGAGATATTCCCGAAGGGCCCAGTGGATGAGGTGAGTCCCCGTGTGATGCCGCATGGTCGCCCACCGACGGGCATAGGGGACTTCCATCGAAACGCTGTCACCGACCCGGAGGACACCCTCCCGGACGACGACGTGGTGAACGATCAGACGATGAAAGTAAATCTTTGTATCGACGACCTGAACCTGCGCATGGGGCGTGTGAAGGACGCCGACGTCGCCGACCTGACCGCCGGATTCCCCGTAAAAGACCGTCTCGTCCAGAATGACCTCACCCCGCTCGCCTTCCCGGAGCTCCCGGACCGACTGCTTCTGTCCGTTCAGGAGGGCCAGGACCCGAGCGTCTTCCCAGCGAAGGTGCCTGTAACCGTGAAAGCGGGTCTCGTACCGCTGGGACAGCTCCCGGTAAACGGCAATGCCCTCGAGGGCTTCTTCGCCCTTCCAGGCCCGCCGGGCCCGCTCCTGCTGTTCCCGAAGTTCCCGCTCAAAGCCATTCAGGTCGACTCGCAGACCCGCCTCCCGAGCGACCTCCTCGGCCAGGTCCACGGGAAGACCGTAGGTATCGTACAGCCGAAAGACCTCCTCTCCCGGCAGGACTCCATCGGCCCGATGCCGGTCCAGGACCTCCCGAAGCCGCTCGAGGCCCGTCTCGATGACTCGGAAGAAGCGTTCCTCCTCGGCGTAGCAGGCGTTCCGGACAATGTCCTTTCCCATCTCCAACTCGGGGTACACGTCCTTCATGAAGTCCACGACGAATAGGGCAAACTTGTACATGTAAGGCTCGTGCCGGTCAAAGACCTGGCCGAAGCGAAGGGCCCGCCGGATAATCTTCCGCAGGACATAACCCCGGCCCTCGTTCGAGGGAAGGACACCCTCGGACAGCACAAAGGCGATGGCCCGGGCGTGGTCGGCCATGACCCGCAGAGCGATGTCCTTCGCCCGGTCCCCCGTCGGATAGTCGACTCGAAGCTCGTCGGCGATGACCCCGAGGATGGGCTTAAAGAGGTCCGTATGAAAGTTGTCGAAGGTCCCCTGGAGAATGCTGGCGATCCGCTCGAGGCCCATGCCCGTGTCGATGGACGGGTTCGGCAGGGGCTCGAGTTCCCCCCGCTCGTTGCAGTTGTACTGCATGAAGACGAGGTTCCAGAACTCCAGGAACCGCCCGCAGTCACAACCCGGCGCGCAGGTCGGTCGGCCACAGCCGGCCTCGGGGCCCAAATCGTAGTGGATCTCCGAGCAAGGGCCGCAGGGACCCGTCTCGCCCATCGCCCAGAAGTTGTCGGCCTTTCCGAGGCGGACGATACGGTCGGTCGGGACGCCGACTTCCCGGTGCCAGAGGTCGAAGGCCTCGTCGTCGGTCTCATAGACCGTCACCCACAGACGGTCTGTCGGGAGGCGGAAGACGTCGGTGACGAGCTCCCAGGCCCATGAAATCGCCTCCCGTTTGAAGTAGTCGCCGAAAGAGAAGTTGCCGAGCATTTCAAAGAACGTGTGATGACGGGGCGTAAAGCCGACATTGTCCAAGTCGTTATGTTTGCCCCCGGCCCGCATGCACTTCTGGACCGTCGTCGCCCGCTTGTAAGGCCGGCGCTCGACGCCCAGGAACACGTCCTTGAACTGGTTCATGCCGGCGTTCGTAAACAGAAGCGTCGGGTCCCGGGCCGGGACGAGGGGCGAGCTGGGGACGCGCTGGTGGCCCCGGGCCTCAAAGAATTGAAGAAACGCCTCACGAATGTCGCGACTATTCATGTAAAACGTGTCCATTACAGGATTTGAAATGGGGGAATGGGGCATGGGTGTCGGGTACCAGGTTCCGGATACCGGGTAGCCAAGATCCGGGCCCTTTCCATCCTGCATACCCCGTGTGCGGGTTTTTCGAAGGCAGGTACCCGGCACCGGAGCCGGTCCGACGCCAAGGACCGAACACCGAGCACCGAAGACGGAGCCCGACCATAGGTATACGGGCGGTCGGCCGGGTTTTAGGCCTCTGAGACGACGCACGGCCCAACTCCCGGACCGAACGGGCCCGGTAAAATAGTAAGGTCGTATCCGATGGTGGGCAAGCTCGATCAGACCCTCCACGCCGGTCCGGGCAGAGTTACTCCACGTCCCCATGTCGGGACGTTGGTTGACGCCCTCGTCGGGGGGGCTTAACATAGGGCCGAATCGCTTCTCACTCCAAAGAGAGGGGGTCGGGGTGAGCGTTGGGAAGATGACGAAGTGGGAACAGGCGGATGTTGGCTACCTCACCCCAAAGGTTCGCGAACGCGGCCGGTCCCGACGTCGTTGATAAAAGGCGGAAACTCGAACGGACCCGTGGGGTCTATAGGACGGGTGGGCCGTAGGGGTGCGAGCACATGGTACGAGCCCAGGTGGGAGCCTATAATCAACATGCCTGATGTGGGGAGGTCGGCGTTGGGTTCGCCCCGTTTCTTCCGTATTCCAAAGGTCCCGATACTCCTCGTCCTTATGGCGGCCGTCGGGCTGGGTGGAAATGTCGGGTGCCGCCGATTCTGGAATGAACTGAAGGCTCGGCAACTCATCCGGGAGGCGAAGGAGTTCTATCAAAAAGAGGACTATGCCGATGCATGCCCCCGGTATGAGCAGGCCCTCCAGCTGATGCCCGACAACCTGAACCTCAAACGCTCTCTGGCTTACTGCTATATGGCCTGGTACAAGCCTCTGGACCCCTCGCCCGAGAATCAGGCCCTGGTCGATAAGGCGGCTCAGCTCTTCAAGGAAATCCTGGCCCTTCAGCCAGACAACCGCCGGATTCAAGAAGACCTGATGACTCTTTATCTCAACGCGAACCGTTATACGGACGCGATCGACTTGCTCCAACAGCAACTCCAGTCGACTCCCGACGACCCCAATCTCCTCAAGAACGTGGCTTCGCTGTATATAAAGGCCAATCAGTACGACATGGCCTTCGACTGGTACGAGCGATGGGGGAACGTCCAGAAGGATACGGCAGAGCCTTGGTACATCATTGGGTCCCTGGCCTGGCAGAAGGTATACTGCGCTCCCACCCGTTGCCTGGACCCGACCCTTTCCAACGAGGCTCGGGGGGAGTATATTAGGCGGGGGATCGAAGCCCTCCAAAAGGCCATCCAGATTGATCCCAACCATGCGGAGGCGTATGCTTACCTGAACCTCCTGTACCGAGAAAAGGCCAAGTGGATTGACGCCAGCGACCCGGCGAAACAAGAAGAAGACTTGCGGCTGGCCGATCAGTACCGGGACAAAGCCCAGCAGTTGATTGAGGCCCGGAAGAAGCAGAAGGCCGAGGGTCCGACGACTTCGTCTTCCGAGTAAACCAGGCTCGGTATTCGGCCCTCGGCGTCGGGTCCGGTCGGGTACCGGGTGCGAGGGTACCCAGGCGGTTAAGACGGACGCAGGGGGCGGTGCGGTTTTACAGCCAGCCTGGGAGGGTTAGACCCCCTGCGGGGCCGGGGCGCGGGTCCATACCCGAGGCGGGGACGAATGCCCAGGGGCGACCTGCCTCGAGATCCCAGGAGAGGGAGAATGCTCTTAGAGGACCTGGTCGAAAGCCGCCGCACGCGGTTGGACAGGCGTCGCATTGCCTTTCTGCCTATCGTCATTGCCATCCATGCCGTCTTCGTGGGGATCCTCGTCATCTCGTCGGTCTGGTCGGTGACGTATATCGAGGAACCCCCACTTCAAGTGACCCTCTTTGCGGCCCCGCCCCCGCCGCCTCCGGCGGCCCGACCGGCCCGAACGCCTCAGGCTCAGCAGGCCCAGCAACCGAAGCCTCAACCGCAGGTCCAGGCGGAGGTCGCCCCCATCGCCATTCCGGAATACACACCCGAGATCTTGCCGGCCGAGACGGTCAGTGAAGCGGACGTCGTCCAGGGCGTCGAGGGCGGCATCGACTGGGGCGTCGAAGGCGGTGTCGAAGGCGGCGTGCCGGGCGGCATCCCCGGCGGCATCCCGGGTGGCGTGCCGGGCGGCATCCCCGGCGGCGGTCCCGTTCGGGTCGAGACGGTCGGCGGGACGCCTCCCAAGCCACTGGCGCCGATTCAGTGTATGTATCCCGAGGCGGCCCGGCGCCTTCGGCTGGAGGGTATCGTCATCTTGGAAGCCATCATCCTGAAGGACGGTACGGTCGGTTCCATCCGAACCCTTCGGTCGCTCAATGAACTCTTGGACCAGGCCGCGATGGACTGTCTGCGGTCCTACCGTTTTGAGCCGGGCAAGATCAACGGGCGGCCGGTCGACTCCTATTATGTCTTGACGGTCCGATACACGCTCCAAGGGGGATGATCCCGGGATGGGACCCGCAAAGCGGGAAGCTTTTTGATTTTTGTAAATTTTATTGTAAGGAGGTTTCTCCATGCAGGTTTCACTGGTTGAAATCTGGCACGCCATGGGCTGGCTCGTCCGGCTTGTCGTGGGCGTGATGGTCACTATGTCCGTCTGGAGCTTGGTCGTGGCTATCGACAAGTTTCTCTTCTTCCGACGGGCCCGTAAGCAGTCGCTTCGGTTCGTCGAGGCTCTGACCCAGGAGTTGGACAAGCGGGACCTCCAGCAGGCCCTGGAGCTGACCCGACGGAAGGAATTCCGTCACAGCCATGTCGCCAAGATCGTCAACCACGGCCTCCAGGAGTTCTTGCGTATCATGGAAACGGCGAGTCAGGCCGCCCCGTCGTCGAATAACCCCCACGGGACGGCCGCCAGGTTGGAGGAAACCCTCCAGCCTCACAAGGTCCTGGAGCGGACCCAGCACGCCATGGAGCGGGCCAGCATCCTGGAGATTCACGAATTCAAGCGAGGCCTGAGCACTCTGGCCACCGTCGGGGCGACGGCGCCCTTTGTCGGCCTTTTTGGGACGGTCGTTGGCATCATCAACGCCTTCCAGGCCATCAAGACGGCCGGAGCGGCCGCCATCGGCCAGGTCTCCGGGGGCATCGCGGAGGCCCTGGTCACGACGGCCTTCGGCCTGCTCGTCGCTATCCCGGCCGTGTGGCTGTATAACTACTTTACGGTCCGTGTGGAGCGCATCCAGCACGAGATGGGGAACATCGCGGCGGACCTGTTAGACTACCTGGTGGACATCCAGGAGGTCATGTATGCCAAGCGTGTTTAAGCGTTGGCAGTCGGAGCCGCCGGAGGTCACTTCCGACCCCAACGTCATCCCCCTGATCGACGTGACGCTGGTCCTGCTGATCATCTTCATGGTCATCACGCCCATGCTTCAGGTCGGGGCGGCCGTGCAGTTGCCGATGACGAGCAATCCGGAAGAGATCAAGCGGGAGGAGAAGCAGTTGACCGTCTCCCTGCGCCATGACCTCAGCGTGTATATCGGCGACACCCGGTATGCGACGAGCCTGTATGGGGACATGTCGAAGTTTGAGGCCAAAATGAAGGAGCTCAATGCCCGGAATCCGGGCCGTCAGGTCCTCATCAAGGCCGACCGCCGGGTCAAGTATGGGGACGTGCGCGTCTTGATGAAGCACGTGCAGGCGTCGGGGTTTGCCAACGTGGGCCTGATCGTCGACAAGAGCCGTCGGTCGTAAATCAACGCCGGAGGAGTCGTCGGTCATGGGCATTCAAGTCGGAGGACGCCGGGGCGGGCCGATGTCGGACCCGAACGTGATCCCATTTATCGATATCTGCTTGGTGCTCTTGATTATCTTTATGATCGTCGTCACGGTCTTGATCGCCCAGATGGGATACTTGTCGAAGCTCCCGCCCCGGGCGCAGACCCAGACTCCGCCGTCGGCTTCGGAACAGATCGTCATTCGCGTGGCCGCTCCCTGTGGGCCGGGGCAGTGGACCCGTTGCCGGGTATTCATCAACCGGGAAGAGGTCCCGATGGAGCAACTCCTGGGTCGCATCCAGCAGATCATGCAGGGTCGTTCGACCCAGATGATCTTCTTCACGGCCGACGATGACGTCAATTACGAAAATGCCATGCGGATTCTCGACGTCATCCGCCAGGGCGGTGCCCGAAATATCGGGATCTTGACGGAACCGATCAGTGCCACGGCCTCCGAGTCCCTGGGAAGTCCGGCGACGGTCCAGTAGTCGGGCCGCCGGTTTCTGCAGAGACTGGATTCCTGCCTGAGGATGAGGTATGCGGGTTCGAAGGGGGATGTCCATCGCGTGGACCGTCGTAATGGGGTGGATAGGGCTAAGCCTGAGCCTCTGGGCCCAGGAAAATCCCCTGTGGGAGCAGGGGGTCCAGCTCTTCCAGAAGAAGGACTATGCCGGCGCGGCGGCCGTCTTCGAGCAGGTCGTCGCTGAGAACCCGACCCATCCGGCCGGCTACTACATGCTGGCCCTGTGTCAGCTCAATCTGAACAAGATGGCCGAAGCCGAGAAGAACCTCCAAAAGGTCGTCGAGCTGGAGCCGAAGCACTTTGGGGCTTACTACTACCTGGCCCACGTGGCTATGCAACGGAAGCAGTACAAGGCCGTCGTCCAGTACGTCGACCAGGGCTTGCCGAATGCGACCCGACCGGAGGACAAGGCCCTCGTGCCGGCGGCCTTGAAACTGCGGGGCGCGGCCCACCTGGCTCTCGGCAATGTGGATAGGGCGGCCGCCGACCTTCAGCAGGCTCTTCAAGCTCAGCCCAACGACGATAGTCTCCTCTACTTGAACGGGCTCGTGGCCCTGCGGCGGAGGCAGGCACAGGAGGCTTATCAGTATTTGAACCGAGCTTATACGATCCGGCCTCATCATCGAGACTATGCCCGCTACCTCATGGAGGCCGCCAACCTTACCCAGAATTACGCCCGGACCCGGGAGGTCGGAGAGGCTCTCGTCGCTCGGGGAGGTGCCTCTCCGGAGGTCTTGAGTCACCTGGGGATCGCCTACCTGGCCCTGCAAGACTACGCCAAGGCGGTCAGCGTCTTTAAACAGCTCCCGGATACGAATCCGACCCGTCTTTACAACCTGGCCCAGGCTTATATCGGTCTCAAGGATTGGCCCAATGCCGAGGCGACCCTCCAACAGTGGCGTCAAGTCCAACCTCAAAACCCGAAAGTCTATGAGCTCATGGGTTACGTGTATGAGAACCAGAAGCGCTTTAAGGAAGCCCTCGACCAATACAAGAAGGCCTACGAGCTTTCGCGTGACGACCGATATCAAGACATGATCAAACGGGCGACCCAGGCCCTCCAGCAACAACAGCAGGCGCCCAAATCCAACTCGTCCACCCGCCCTTCTCGCTGAGGGTCGCCGGGACGGTCCACCGGAGGGGCGACGGGGTCCTGACTTATACTCAAGCCTCGGGCCAGCGGCCCAGGTCCTGCCCTCGATAATTGGCGGCGAGGATCCGGCTATGCGTGTACTCATCACGGGGATCACGGGATTTGCAGGCAGTCATCTGGCCGAGTACATCCTCCGTCATCACCCGGACGTAGAAGTCTATGGCCTCTACCGGTGGCGGAGCCGGATGGACAACGTCCGCCACCTGCTCGACCGTATCCGCCTCGTCGAATGCGACCTGCAGGATGCCGCGGCCGTCTACTGGACCCTTGAGCAAGTTCGTCCTGACTGGATCTTTCACCTGGCCGCCCAGAGCTTCGTACCGACGTCCTGGCGACTACCCTCGGAGACCTTTCAGGTCAACGTCATCGGGCAAATCCATCTCCTGGAGGCCTGTCGGGCCCTGAATCTACCCGTGCGGGTCCAGATCGCCGGCTCCAGCGAGGAATACGGCCTCGTCTATGCTCACGAGGTCCCCGTCCGGGAGACGAACCCCCTCCGTCCCCTGAGCCCGTATGCCGTGTCGAAGGTCGCCCAGGATCTGTTGGGATATCAGTACTACATGAGCTATCAAATCCACATCGTCCGCACTCGGGGTTTCAATCACACGGGCCCTCGCCGGGGGGAGGTCTTTGCCGAATCGAACCTTGCCCGGCAGATCGCCGAAATCGAGGCAGGCCTGCGGCCGCCGGTCGTGTACGTCGGCAACCTGGAAGCCATCCGGGACTATACGGACGTCCGGGACATGGTGCGCGCTTACTGGCTTGCCCTGGAGTATGGTACCCCTGGCGAAGTTTACAATATCGCCTCCGGGCGGGGTTACAAGATTCGGGACGTCCTGGAGATGCTCCTGCGGATGGCGTCCGTGGACGTCGACGTCCAGGTCGACCCCCAACGTCTGCGGCCTTCGGACGTCGAGGTCCTCATCGGCGATTCGACTCGTTTTCGCGAGATCACCGGCTGGACGCCCCAAATTCCCTTTGAGCAAACCCTGCGGGACCTCCTCGATTACTGGCGAGAAAGGGTGCGGGCAGAGAAAGACAGCCGACATGGGTGAGACCGTCCCAGACGGCCCTTCTCTCGGTTTGGGCCGCGGGGGGAAGGCTACCTTTACGGAAACCGGCATGACCGTTGCTTTGGTCACCGGCGGCAGTGGCTTCGTGGGTCGTTTTCTGGTCCGGGAACTGGTCGCGGCCGGTTATCGGGTCCACGCGACTTACCACGGCGAACGGCCCCGGCCGGAGGCTTATCCGGCGGGTGTCACGTGGTGGCCCCTCGACGTCGTCGTACCTGCAGACTGGCAAGCGGTCCTGGATGACGTCTGCCCGGATGCCATCTTCCACCTGGCCGGCCTGGCTCACGTCGGTCGGTCCTGGCAGGACCCCCACCGATACCTTCAGGTGAATTTCTGGGGGACCTTCTACCTGATGGATGCCCTGGTTCGTGCGGACCGACGACCCCGGGTCCTCCTCGTCGGCTCGGCGGAGGTCTATGGTTCCGTAAGACCCGAGGAGAACCCCATTCGAGAGACCCAACCCCTGCGGCCTGTGAGTCCCTATGGACTGAGCAAGGCCTGCCAGGAGCTCTTGGGCTTCCAGTATTACCAAGCTTACCAGATCCCCGTCATCGTCACCCGCTCTTTCAATCACGTCGGGCCCGGCCAGCATAGCGGGTTCGTCTGCGCCGACTTTGCCTCGCAGATCGCCCGCATCGAGGCCGGCGGGGCGGAGCCCGTCCTTCGCGTCGGAAACCTTGAAGCCGTCCGGGACTTCACGGACGTCCGCGACATCGCCCGGGCCTATCGTCTCCTGGTCGAACGGGGGCGGCCCGGCGAGGCCTACAACGTCTGTTCGGGTCGAGGCGTCTCCATCCGGGACCTCCTGCAAGAGCTCCTTCGCTTAGCGAGTGTACCGATTCGGGTCGAGACCGACCCGCGTCGGTACCGGCGGGTCGACATACCGGTCTTGGTCGGAGACCCGACCAAGATCCGAGACCACACGGGGTGGGTCCCGACTTATGCCTTTCGGCAGACCTTGGCCGATATCCTGGACGAGTGGCGGCGAGGGAGACGAGGGACGGGTGACGAGCCGTGAGAATGGAGTGTTCGTGCGGGCTCATGTCACCATCTTGAGATGTGGGAATGGCGCAGGGGTACCGGGTAACCGGAATCCGAGCCATCTTTATCCTGCATCATGCATCCTGTATCCTGCATCCATTTCTTAACAGAGCACTGGCATCTCCCATCCGGTATCCCGCATCCGTTTCTCCGAGATAGACCGTCCTGAAGGCTGCAATGACCGGTGAAACCGTCATCGAGGTCCAGGGCCTGACCAAGCGGTTTGGGAGTGTGGTCGCCGTGGCGGACCTGTCCTTTTCGGTCCGTCGCGGGGAGATTTTCGGCCTGTTGGGTCCCAATGGAGCCGGCAAGACGACGACGATCCAACTCCTTTTGGGACTGACCACGCCGACGGCGGGCACGATTTGGGTCTTCGGCCTGGACCTCCAGAAACACCGCCGGGCCATCTTGCAACGGGTCAACCTGGCGGCGACCTACGTGTCCCTCCCGACGAACCTAACGGTGTGGGAGAACCTCAACGTATTCGCCCGGCTTTACGGGATCCGGAAGCCGCGGGCCAAAATCGAAGAGCTCTTGGAGCTCTTGGATATGACCCCCCTGGCCCGGCGGGTCACGGGCACGCTGTCCTCGGGCCAGATCACCCGGTTGAACCTCTGCAAGGCCCTTCTCAACGACCCGGAAATCCTCTTCTTGGATGAGCCCACGGCCAGCCTGGATCCGGAGGTCGCCGCCCGAGTGCGGGATATCTTGCGCCGGATTCAGCGGACTCGCGGGATCACGATGGTCTTTACGTCCCACAACATGCGGGAAGTCGAAGCTCTGTGCGACCGCATCCTGTTCCTTGCCCGAGGCCGAGCGGTCGCCCAGGGCACACCGGAGGAGGTCCGAGCCCGGTTTCGGACCCAGTCCCTGGAAGAGGCTTTCATCGTCCTCGCCCGGGACGAACGCCTCTACGACGTCGCCGAGGTCGGAGAAGCCGACTGATGTGGCTTCGGGTGTATGCCCTCGTCCTGCGGCATCTGTACCTGTACCGGCGGAGCGTCACGCGCATCGGGGACATCTTCTTCTGGCCGGTCATGAACCTGCTGGTGTGGGGCTTCGTGACGGACTACCTGCAAAGGATGGTCCTCCCGAAAGCGGTCGTGTTCCTCATCGGCGGTATGATCTTCTGGGACCTCCTGTATCGGTCCCAGCAGGCCATCACCCTGTCGCTGAGCGAGGAAATATGGGTCCGCAACATCATGAACGTCTTTATCGCCCCCGTGAGTATCCTGGAGATCATGGTCGCCACTTGCATCGTGGGCGTTCTGAAAGCCCTTACCGTGATGGTCGTCCTGGGAGTCCTGGCTTACGGACTCTATGCGTTCAACGTCCTCGCCATGGGATGGGCCCTGGTGCCCTTCTTTTCGATCCTCCTCCTGTTCGGATGGGCCGTTGGGATGTTCACGATGGGCCTGGCCCTCCGTTTCGGGCATGCCGCGGAGGCGCTCATCTGGGGCATCCCCTTTTTGATCCAGCCCTTCTCAGCCGTCTTCTATCCCGTCGAGGTCCTCCCCCGGTGGCTTCAGACGGTCGCCCACTTCATGCCATCGACATACGTATTCGAGGGGATGCGAGCCGTCCTTCAGGCTGGCCGCCTGGACCTGGGAACCTTAGCGATGGCCGTCTGGATGAACGGCCTCTATCTGGCTGGCGGAGCCGCCTTCTTTGGATGGATGCTTCATCGGGTCCGGGAAAAAGGTCTCCTCAGCCGACTGTACTTGGAATGAGGGGAATATCGGGGAATCCGCGGGATAGCGGGGATCGGTAAAGCGGTCCTTCTATCCCGATGTGCGGGTTTTTCGCAGACAGGTGCTGGTACCGGGTACCGGATTCCAGGTCCCGGGTACCCGGCACCCGGGACCGGATCGACGCCGAGGGCCGAACACCGAGCACCGAAGACCGAGCTCGGCCACCGGAAAACGCACACACCAGGTATGCACTCTGCATCCATCCTGGGAGTCCCGCACCCGGCCATCGCCCGATTGCCTTACTGCCTCATGCCCGCTTATCCCCCTTGCCCCCCGCATGGGTATCCTGTATCCTGGTTTTTCCCCAGAGGAGGTGCCTATGCGGCGGTGGTGGGCCGCGCTGGCCTGGGGACTGGGTACCATCGGGCTTCTCTGGGCACAGGTACCCTCTCCTCCCCGGGGTGAAGAGACCGTCGAGGTGCATCTTCAAATCATTCCCTTCTACGTCGTCGATGAATCGGGCCAGCCCGTCTTGGACCTGAAGCCGGAGGAGGTCCAGGTCCTCGTCGACGGCAAGCCCCACCCCATCGGTCACTTGGACCGATATGCCTTTGTCCCCGAGGGTCAGCCCGACGATCGGGACGGCGGCGACCCCACGGTCGGGAATACGGCCGGAAGACCCCTGCGGGAGGCGAATCCCTCCCGGCGGCATGTCCTGCTTTTGTTTGACCTGGCTTTCTCGTCCCCCCGGGGATTTCGGGTCTCCCGGGAAGTTTCCCTTCAGACCTGCGAGCGGATCCTGGACAGCGACCTGGTATACCTGCTGGTCTTTAGCGGCTCCAAGGGGCTGAAACGGCTGTGGGGACCCGTCTCCGGGCGGGACCGGGTCTGTAACCTCCTGCGGACGTCCCTGGGACTGAAGTGGGGGATCCAGCGAGCCCCCTCTCCCGACGTGGACTTTCCTGCCGAAGAAGGCCGAAACGTCGAGGGCACGCTCTCGGCGGCGGCCGAACTGGAAGACTACGTCCGGGAAGCCCAGACGTTCAGCCAGTGGACGTACCAGGACATCGCCCGGCGGCTGGCGGCGACGTTCAAACAACTGGCCGCTTCGCTCCGGCCCGTCTACGGCCCCAAACTCCTGATCTACTTTTCCCAGGGCATCCGGAACAACGTCTACTTTGCGGCCGCCTATGCCGAACCCGTCGAACAACCCATCGTACCCGGCCAGTTCCCCCAACTGTATGGGCAGGACGACCGGATGGCTTCATCGTTCCTCCATCAGGAATTCGAGGAGGCCGTCCGAGCCCTGGCCGAGGCCGGCGTCATGACGATGGTCGTCAACCCCGAGGGGTCCCTGATGGGGGCCGACGCCCCACTGAGTGGGGAAAATTCTCTACGGCACATCGCCCGGGTCACCAGCGGCCTTTACATCGAGGGGACCCAGGAAGAGCACATCCGTCAGCAGATCGGCCAATGGACGGCGGCTTACTACGAGGCGGGGATCTACCTGCGGAATCGAGAATATAAGGGGAAATTCCATAAGGTCGAGGTCCGCCTTCTCCGGCCCGGCGTGCGCCTGTGGAGCCTCCGGGGATTCCGAGACCCCCGACCCTACCGAGACTTCACGCCCGAAGAGCGGCTGTCCTACGCCATCCAGTTGATTTACGGGGGCGTCGAGAACCTGAGGACCCGGCCGGCCCATGGTCGGTGGCTTCCCTTGAACGGCCGACCGGGTGGCCGGGTCTCGCCGGAGGAACGCTTCGTCTGGTTCGAGGCGGAATTCCAGCCCGAATGGCGGGGCAAGAAGCTGGATATCTTCAACATCGTCTTTGACGGCGACCCTCAGGGCCGTGTGGGTTCCCTCCGGGATTCCCGGGCGGAACAGCGGAAACTCCCGGACGGGGGGACCCTGCGGGTCGAGAACCGTCTGCCCTGGCACGGGACCTTCGTATGGGGTGTCGTGGTCGTCGAGCCCGATAGCGGGACGACCTGGTGGTACCGCACCTTAGTCCATTCCCCCCTCGATAAATAGCGTTCCGTGGAGGGGACAAAGCGACGAAGTAAAGGCAATCGCGGGCAATACGGCAGTATGGCTACCCAGTGTTAGGTAGCAGGTTCGGTATCCGGCCTTCGGTTCTCGGCCCTCGGCCTGGACGAAGGGTGAGGGAAGAGGGGCAAAGGAAAATCGCATTTCCCTTACCCCTCATCCATCTATGGCCGAAGGCCGGAATTGCCGAGCACCGAGAACCGAGTCTTGACGACGACGTGTAACCCTTCGGCGAAGTGCCGGCTTATCGAAGGCCTCCCTTCTGGATCAGCTTCACGTAGCAGTAGACGGTCAAGGCCGCCACGGCCGCGAAGGAAATGAGCATTAACCCCCATGCCAGGGGGGTCATCCGCGGCGGCTGAGACGCCATCGGTTGCCATAAGAAAAGTCCTGCGACCATCTTACGGCCCTCCCCCGTTAGGTATATCTAAGCCCCGCACGCCCGAATGGGGTACATAGCTTTGTAGGGATGCAGGATACAGGATGCACGATGCAAACCCGGTGTGCGCGTTTTCCGGTGGCCGGGCTCGGTCCTCGGTGCTCGGTGGCCGGCCTTCGGCGTCGATTCGGCTCCGGTGCCGGGTCCCAGGTCCCAGGTGCCAGATAGCCGGTACCCGATACCTGGTACCCGGTACCTGGCACCTGTCTTCGAAAAACCCGCACACGGGGTATGCAGGGTAGACAGCT
>Ga0079997_106260_pt1 | contig 147914 bp, 139 predicted proteins | sample PerSpoCPS_CMetaG_FD_69200 | JGI IMG/M metagenome (GOLD analysis project Ga0079997, IMG submission 69200) | Archaeal communities from Yellowstone National Park, Wyoming, USA - Perpetual Spouter C (PS_C) MetaG (SPADES assembly) (version 2) | ecosystem: Environmental > Aquatic > Thermal springs >...
TCAGACTCCAGCCCTTCCGCAGACCCAGCATCGTTCTGACCTCCATCGGTTTAGCATATCCCCCTAACTTTGCGGGGTGCGTTTACATTATAGCACAGAATTTCGCGATTGTCAAGGGGGGCGGGGGGAATATTTGGGGGAAATTCGCCGATTGGGCATGGTAGGCAACGGTGGCGTCCCGTCGGGGAACACAGCCGAAGTCTGCTCTCATCAGGTACACTTTCGCCTGCTATGGAGAGCCTGCTTGCACAGACGCGCCGATGGGTGCGGGAGCGGTTGCTCTCGTTGGAGGGCGATACGGAGACGCTGTACGCGCTGGGGCTTGCCCTGCGCGAACTGAGCCTCGGCTGGCGCCGCCTGCCTGACGCGACACGCGCCGAGCTGGAGCGCGCCCTGCAGAGCGTACAGCCCCTCAGCGACGGGACGCTCGGCATATTGCTGGAGGAACTGAGCGCATATCAGAAGGCGATTGCCCGCGCCGCGGCGCACGCGCACACGCTCCGCTACCCGACGCCGCAGACCGTACTACGCGCCTACGAGCACCTGCGCCATGCCCGCGCCGACGCCGACCCGCGCCGACTGGAGACGCTGCTGCTGGCGGGAACGCTGGACGACCCCGCCGCGCCGCTGCCGACGCAAGCGCAGACGCTGGTGCGCACGCTGTATGCGGGGCAGCCGCTGAGCGATTCCAACGCCAGCGTCGCCGTGCTGGTCGGGCTGGCGTTCCTGCAGGCGAACGGCGTCGCGGTAGAGCTGGATAACGCGCAGGTCGCGGACCTGACGCGCGCCGTCGCCGAGCAAGCAGACCTGCACCTGCCCGACGCCCCCGCCTCAGAGCCAGACCCGCGCGACTGGGACGATATTGTGGACGCGCTGGTTGCCCGCTACCGCGAGACGCTCGTGCGCACGGAACACGCGCTCAGCGAAACGCAACTCGTGCGCATGGAGCAGCTGCCCGACACCGTGCGTGCGACCCTACAGCCCGCGCCAGGTCCCAGTTTCGAATGGCGCTACCTGACGCTGCAAGATCTCATCTGGCTCAACAGCGAAATTACCAAGTCGCCGCAGCCCTATAGCTACGACCGCTTGGAGGAGGCGACCTACTATCAGTACAGCTACCGCCAGAGCCGCGATGTGCCGTTGCAAGCGGCGCGGTTTTTGTGGGGCTACCTGAAGTACCGCCCGTTCGCGCGGGGCAACTTGGCGACCGCGCTGATTGCGACGCTGGTGTTTTTGCACATCAACGGCTACGAGACGCGCCTGCCCGTTGAGCAAGCCGCCGAGTGGGTGACGCAGGTCGCCACGCGGCGCAAGCACCCGCTGGACGCCATCCGCCAAATCGCCGTGCCTGCGCTGCAAGCGCCCCGACCTGAACCCCTGCGCGAGCTGGCGCACCACCTGATAGAACACTACGAACCCGCCCTGCACGCGCTCGGCGAGAAGTGAACACACCCGCAAAAATACCAGTTTTCTGCCTACAGGGGGCTTGACTCCTTGACAGTTGAGGCGAAAGTGTGCTATACTTTAAGGCGAGCGTAGGTTGCCCCCTATGCTCACACCACCGGGACACCCGGAAAGGAGGATACGGATATGAAACGACTGGTGATTGTAGCACTGAGTGCGCTGATGAGCGTGAACGCATTTGCGCTGTTCAGCGAAACGGAGCCGAACGACACGCGCGCAACTGCGGATATGGTTTTGTACAATCGGGTCGCGCCCTGGAGCGATGTGGGCGTGCTGAGCCTCACCGCCAACGACAGCGACTTCTTCAAGATTCGCCTGAACGCGGGCGACTACCTGACCGCGATTACTTTCCCGATACAATCGAACTACTACTCGCCTGACACCGTGATGGCGTTGTTTGACGCTTCGGGCACGACTGCCATCGTGTGGAACGATGACGCTACTGGCGGCGGCAGCCCAGGATATGGCTCCGCCATCCGCTGGCAGGCAGACCGGACAGGCGACTACTTCATCGCGATTACGGGCTATCACGGTGGTAGCGGTCAAAACAATATCAGCTACTACGAAGGCGCGACTCACAGTCAGTCGGGCAGCTACATTCTGACCGTGAGTGTGGTGCCCGTGCCAGAGCCTGCGAGCATGCTCGCGCTCGGCGTTGGGCTGGCGGGTCTGGTCGGGCTGCGCCGCCGCAACCGCAAGTAAGATTCTGTTCTGGAATGCGCTGAACTTTCGCCCCCCAATAGTTGGGGGGCGTTTCTGTTTTAGGCCGCCTTTGCGCTCGGCGCGTCCAAGTGAATCTGCGACAGCACCTCCTCTATGGTCGTTATGCCATCGCGCACCTTCTGGAGGGCATCCTGCTGGATTGTGAACAGCGTGCCTTCGGGCGCGGCGGCGCGAATCGCGTCGCTGTCCGCCTCGCGGGCAATCAGACGGCGCACAGGCTCGCTGATGACGAACAGCTCGTACAACCCAACACGCCCCTTGTAGCCTATCTGATTGCACGCGTCGCACCCAACGGCGCGATAGGTCTGCAGCGCATCCACCCCGAACAGGCGCGTAATCGCGGGGTCGGTGACGGTGGTAGGCTCCTTGCACCGCTCGCACAGGCGGCGCACCAACCGCTGCGCCAGCACGCCAATCAGCGCGGAGTTAATCAGAAACGCCGGTACACCCATATCGAGCAAGCGGGCAGGTGCGCTGGTCGCGTCGTTGGTGTGCAGCGTGGACAGCACCAAGTGCCCCGTCATCGCGGCACGGCAGGCAATTTCGGCGGTCTCCGCATCGCGAATCTCGCCTACCAGCACCACATCGGGGTCTTGACGCAAGATTGCCCGCAATTGCGACGCGAAGGTCAGCCCAATCCGCTCGTTCACCTGCGATTGCCCGATGCCCTCGATTTGGAACTCCACGGGGTCTTCACAGGTCAAGATGTTGCGGCGGTCGCTCTTGATTTGCTGTAGCAGGGCGTACAGCGTTGTGCTTTTACCCGACCCTGTGGGACCTGTGACCAAAATCATCCCCCAGGGCTTGCTTGCCAATTCCGTGAGCCCTCGCTCGACGGCGGGGGGCATGCCGAGTTGGGCAAGCGATTTGTTCGCATTCTCGCGGTTGAGCAGGCGGATGACGACGCGCTCGCCGAACACGGTGGGTAGTGACGAGACGCGGGCATCGATTTTGCTCTCACCTGTCTTGATGGCGAAACGCCCATCTTGAGGGAGGCGTCGCTCGGCGATGTCCATCTCCGCCAGCAGTTTCACCCGCGCCGTCACCGCCGATTGGAGCGACAGTGGTATCTCGCGCACGGTGTATAGTACGCCATCGATGCGCAAGCGCACCACCATCTTGGTCTCCATCGGCTCGAAGTGGATGTCGCTCGCGCCCCGCTCGACCGCCTCCAGCAGGATGCCGTTCACCAGCCGAATCACGGGCGCCTGGTGGATGGTCTTGTCGATGGCGGAGATATCGGCGATGTCTTCCGATGCTTGTTCCTCGACCTCGACGGTGTTGCCCTGATCGGGCACCTCGGCGTCGTGGAGGCTATAGATGCGTGCGATGGCTTGCAGGATACGGTCGGGCGGGCTGAAGCAGACCTTGATGAACTTACCTGTGGTCTGGCGCAGGTGGTCCAGCATCTCCACATTGTTCGGGTCTGATGACGCCACCCACAGCACGATGCCCTCCTCGCGCAGGGGCACGACCATAAAGCGCGTGGCGTCCTGCAGCCCGATCCAGTGGCGCACCTTCATCGCCTCCTGAATCTGCGCGTCGCGCAACGGCTCGTAGGGGCACTCCCACTGTTCCGCCTGCGCCTCGTAGTAGTCGTCTTCAGTGATGTAGCCCAACGCGATCAGCGACTCGCCCAGCCGCTTGCCTGTTTCGCGTTGGTATGCCAGAGCCTCTTCTAACTGCTGGGGCGTGATTTTGCCCTTCCCCAGCAGCCATTCGCCCAATCGTTTGACGCCGTACATGGTAGACTCCTGCAGGAATTATCGGCGCGCGGGGCGTATTTTTAAGGCGCGTCCGCGAAGGCTGACTCGAACGCCGTTCGTGCCGTTTATTATAGAGGAGGTATCCGATGTATCAACCGAATCGTCTGTTGACCAACCCTATAAATAAGTATATAGTAGAGTTAGCGAAGAGTTGGGAAGGCTACGAACTGTTGCTTCGCCCTGCGCGAAGGTTCCTGTTCCACAACCTGTATCGTCCGAACGCGTATGTGCCTGAGTTCAACAAGCCGTGTTTTGGTGTGGTGTGCTTACGCAGCGACCGCGAGAAGCGTCCGCTGCTGGTGATTGAGACGGAACCGCAGCTGAGTGAGGCACTGCGCCAATGCTATCGCGAAAGCGATGTGCTATGGCTGGAGGTGTACGAGGGACCTGCGGGAATCCACTTCTCCAGCGAGAACGGGGGCATACGGCTGGAGATGAGTTGCGCGATTGCGCAGATGGGCACCGCGCTGCGCGCGCCACTGGCGTGGGTCAATGAGCGTGTCGAGCGGCGATATGTGCCGCAGGGACGGCTCATCCAGAGCTTCCACGAACGGCTGCTGCGCGAAGCCATCGATTTGCTCGTACCCCAGTACCCTATCGAGTGCCATCACCAGATGCCATTCGGCTTCGTGACGGGCTATCGGGCGCACATGCCCCCGCAGATTGCCCGCTCCGCCGTCGATGTGGTGCTGCTGGTGAGCGCGCGGGTGAACGCCGACGGCGTCGTGCTGCTGCCGATTAATCTCAACCTGCACAATGCGCATGTCGCCAACGAGCAGACCACCGAGAAAGACCGCCTGATGTGCGAGTTCGCAGCGAGCATCGAAATGCCGTTTCTGACGATTCGCGCGGCGGAGCAGCCCGACGCCTATGTGTTTTCCGCGCCGTCGCTGAATGAGAAGCCGATCACGGTTATCGGGCGCGCGCCTGCTGACTGGGCGAACGCGATTCGCCCGTTTGTGGAAGCCGCGCTGGAGACGCTACGCCTAAGCCCGTAGCAGGAGTCTCGGCTCTGCCCGCGAACGGTAATGCGGGAGGACTGCTCAAGGATGAGCCTGCTGGGATGGTCCATCGGAGGGTTATGTTTTGGGGTGGGGCTGGTGGCGGCGCTGATGGCGCGGGCGCGCGCGCCGATGTTCCCCAGTTTCGCGCTGCCGCTGGTGTGGCTACTCGCGCTGGTGGCGTTCAGCTTGACGCTGCCGTCGGCGCCTGCGCCGTATTTTCGCGAAGGGGGTGTATTGGGCTGGGGCGTGCTAACCGCGACGGGGCTGTGGCTGATGGGCGCGTTTGTGGGCAGTCGGCTTGGCTGGGAGTGGCTGGGCGCACTGCTGCCGATGAGCGCGCCCATACTGGCGCTCGCGCTGGCGTGGAACGACCTGCTGCCTGCGCTGTGGGGCGTCGGAATCGCGACGGGGCTGATGTGGACGCTGCTGGGCAGGGCGTGGGCGTCGGTAGCGGGCGTGGCGCTGAGCGTGCTGGCGCTGAGTTGGACGACGGGGCTTGCGCCGATTGCGGGTGCGCCGCTCTGGTTCGGCGTGTGTGTGGCGGGCGCGGGGCTGGCTGCGTTCGGGCTGGCGACGGTACTCGCACGCGCAGGGCGCACAGGGTGGCGCTACAGTTATATTCTGCTGTTTGGCGGCTTCACGCTGACGGCGGTTGGGTATCGGCTGGCGGGGTCGGACGCCCCGTGGCTGCAACTGACGCTGATGACGCTGGTCGCCGCGACGCTCGCGCGCGGGCTGGCAGGCAGTGAACTCTGGTCGCGCTACGCGCTGCTGGTGTGGGTCGGGCTGCTGGCGTCGGCGTTCGCGACGATGCGCGGGTACGGCGTCGCCGTGTGCGCACTGATCGCGTCGCTGCACGCGCTGGTGATGAGCCACCGCGAGTTCACCGCCACAACCGACCACGAGAACGCGCTCTATACGGCGGGCGCGCTGCTGCTGACCAGCGTGCTGGGCTTCAGACTGTTCACACTCACCTACCCGTTGCAGGTTCCCCGCGCCGATTTGTATCTGTATTTCACGCTGCTGGCGTTTTTGATTGCGCTGGTGGGGCTGGGCGCGTTGGGGTTGTGGTGGTCGCAGCGGGGCGAAGGGTCTCCGCTGTGGCGGTCGGTGCTGGCGGGCTTCTGGGCAATCGCCGCGCCGCTCGCGCTGACGGCGGTGTTCACCGAGCGGGCGGCGGCGGGTTGGAGCGTTGGCGCGCTCAGCGCTGCGCTCAGCGCGTACTTGTACGGCAATCGGCTGTTTGGGTGGCTTGCGCCGCTGGCGATGCTGGGGCTGATTATCGTGCTGCCGCTGGGCAATCTCGCCGCGACGGTCGCCGATATGCCCCGCACTGTGCGGTTGGGCGTGGCGATTGGGCTGGCGGTCGCCGCCGCGCTCACCGCGCTCGTTATCGCCGTCGCCGACCGCGCGCCCAATAGCCCCGATTGACCCGCCTGCAGGTACAATTTCTCTGATGTCCGAGAGCCTGCAGGCGAAACTCAAGACGCTGCCGAGGCAGTCGGGGTGCTACATTTTCAAGGACGCGCAAGGCGCCGTGCTGTATGTCGGCAAGGCGGTCAACCTGCGCCAGCGCGTGCGCTCCTACTTTCAGAAATCTGCACAGCACACCCCCAAAACCGCCCGCATGGTGCGCAAAATCGCCGACTTGGAGTGGATCGTCACGGATAGCGAGCTGGAAGCGCTCATCTTAGAGTGCAACCTCATCAAGAAGCACCGTCCCCCCTACAATGTGCTGATGCGGGACGACAAGTCGTACCCGTATCTGTGTCTGACGGTGCGTGAGCGGTTCCCGCGCCTGTTAGTGACGCGCCGCGTGCGCCAAGACGGCAACCGCTACTTCGGTCCGTTTGCGAACTCTGGCGCGGTGTGGGAGACGCACCGCCTCTTGCATCGTACCTTCCCGCTCATCCCGTGCGGCAAGGTGTGGGACGGCACGCCGAAGCAGCGCCCGTGCCTGTATTATCACATGGGGCGCTGCCTTGCGCCCTGCGCAGGGCTGGCGGACGCCGAACAGTACCGCCAGATTGTGCAGCAAGTCGCGCTGTTTCTGGAGGGCAAAGGCGACGACCTGCTGCGCCAACTCACGGCGCAGATGGAGCAGGCAGCGGAGAACCTGGAGTTCGAGCGCGCCGCCGCCCTGCGCGACCAAATCCGCGCCCTGCAGGAGGTGCTGCAACGCCAAAAAGTCGTGCAGCCCGACGGCATCAACGAAGATGTTATCGCCCTCGTCAAGGACGAGCGCGGCGCGTGCGTGCAGATGTTCTTCATCCGCAACGGCAAACTGCTGGGGCAACGCGCCTTCTTCCTCTCTGAGGGCGCGGAAGAGAACCCCAACGCAATTATGAATGAGTTCCTGAAGCAGTATTACCAAGACGCGCCCGAAGTACCCGACCGTATCCTGCTGCCCTATGAGGTGACGGAGGCGCAAATAATCGCGCAGTGGCTGCGCCAGAAGCGCGGGCGCGCGGTGGAGATTCGGGTGCCCCATCGTGGCGAGGATGCACAACTGCTCGAACTCGCCGCGCACAACGCCGAACTTGCCCTGCAGAGCCTGCGCGAGGAGCTGGCGCACCAGAGCGAGTGGGTGGCGAGTGCGCTGCAGGAGTTGCAAGACGCGCTGGGGCTGCCGAACCCGCCGATGCGCATCGAAGCCTACGATATCTCCAACATTCAGGGCACAGCGCCTGTGGGCAGCATGGTGGTCATGGAGAACGGGCAGCCCAAAAAGTCGGACTATCGGCGGTTCCGCATCCGCTGGCATCCCGAAAGTCCCGACGACTTCGCGATGATGCGCGAGGTGATTACGCGCCGCCTGCGCGAGGCGCTTTCGGGCGACGAGAAGTGGCGCACGCTGCCCGACCTGATGCTCATCGATGGGGGCAAGGGTCAGCTGAACGCCGCGCTGGAGGCGATGCGCGCGCTGGGATTGCAAATCCCCGCTGTCGGGCTTGCCAAGCGGCACGAGCTGATTATCCTGCCCGACTCTGACGAGCCGCTGGAGTTGCCCCGCCACAGCAAGGGGTTGCAACTGTTGCAGCGCATCCGCGATGAGGCGCACCGCTTCGCGCTCAGCTACCACCGCAAACTGCGCGACCAGCGCGCGGTCAAATCGCCGCTGGACGAGATTCCTGGCGTCGGTCCGCGCCGCAAGAAGATGCTGCTGCGTCTGTTCGGCTCCATAGACCGCATCCGTGAGGCGAGCGTGGACGAGTTGGCGTCTGTGCCGACGATGACGCGCAAACTCGCCCAGCAGGTGCTGGACTACCTGCGGGATAGCTAACCGCTACGCCTTGTGGATGCAGTGTCCAGCGGCGTCGTGGAACGCTTCCATCAGGGCTTCCACCATCGTTGGGTGCGGGTGGATGGTGTCCACCAGCTCTTCGAGGGTGGCTTCCAGCTTGATGGCAAGCACGGCTTCCTGCAGCAGGTCGCTGGCGTGCCCGCAGCAGATGTGGACGCCGAGAATCTGCCCGTATTTAGCGTCGGCGACCACCTTGACCAGCCCGTCGCGCTCGCCGACTGCCATCGCGCGCCCCAAAATGCGCGGCGGGAACTTGCCGATGCGCACCTCGTAGCCCTGCTCGCGTGCTTGCTTTTCGGTCAGCCCGACGCCTGCCACTTCAGGTACGGTGTAGACCACATTCGGCACGGCACGGTAGTCCATCCTGCGCTCCGCGCCGAAGCAGTTTTCGGCGGCGACGATGCCCTGCGCACTCGCCACATGTGCGAGCGGGGCAATCCCCGTGATGTCACCAATCGCGTAGATATGCGGGATGTTCGTGCGCATATACTCGTCCACCGCCACCCATCGCTTGTTCATCTGGATGCCGACCGTCTCCAGCCCGATGCCGTCCACATTCGGCTTGCGTCCGACGCCGATTAGCACCACTTGCACTTCAATCTGTTCCATTCCGTTGGGTGTCTCCACATGGCAGCGCCAGCGGTCGCCGACGCGCTCGGCGGATTTGAGTGTGCTGCCCGTGATGAACTGGATCCCCTGCTTCGACAGGGCGCGCTCCGCCTCTTTGGCAATTTCTTCGTCGAAGGCGGGCAGGATTTGCGGCATCATCTCCACGACGGTGACATGGCTACCCAGCGCGTTGAACACAAAGCTGAACTCCACGCCGACCGCGCCCGCGCCCAGAATCAGCATGCTGTCGGGCACGAACGGCGCGTTCACCGCATCGTCGCTTGTCCACACAGTCTCGCCTTCCAGACCGGGGATGTTGATTTTCATCACGCTGGAGCCAGTGGCGAGGATAATATTCTTGCTGCGCACGAGGTCTTTGCTTCCGTCGGGGCGCGTGACTTCGATGGTGTGGGGGTCAATCAGCTTGCCCGTGCCCTCAAGGCTTTGTACGCCATTCTTTTTGAAGAGCATGCCGATGCCGTTGCGCAGGGTCTGCACGATTTTGTTTTTGCGCGCCTGCATCTGTTCGAAGTCGTAGTCGACGGTGCCGTTGATGAGGATGCCCATCTCCTTCGCGTGCAGCACATGCAGGTAGCGCTCGGCGTGGGCGATCATCGCTTTGCTTGGGATACAACCCCAGTTGAGGCAGGTTCCACCTAAATACTCGCGTTCAATACAGATAACGCTGCCGCCACGCTCTTTGGCAAGTTGCCCTGCACGGATAGCAGCCACATAACCGCCGGGTCCTGCGCCCAGCACTACGACATCCGCTTCGTAAGTTGCCATAGACGCCTCCCTAACGGCGGGAAGTATACCCCAGTGGAGAAGGCATCCGTTGCCTCAGGGAGCGCCAACCGTGGTTGGCTCCAGCACCGCGCCGAACTTGCGCTGTCGCTGCTGGTAGTCCAGAATCGCCTCGATGAGATGCTCCATCGTGAAGTCGGGCCAGAGTACGGGCGTGATGTATAGCTCGGTGTAAGCGGTCTGCCAGAGCAGGAAGTTGCTGGTGCGCCGTTCGCCAGCGGTGCGGATGAGCAGGTCAGGGTCGGGCAGGTCGGGCTGATAGAGGAACGCCTGCACGGTGGTCTCGTCGATGGCGTCGGGGTCAAGGCGTCCTGCTTGCACTTCGCGGGCGATGGCGCGGATGGCGTCCACGATCTCGGCGCGTCCGCCGTAGTTGATAGCTAAGTGCAAGATGATGCGCCGATTGTGCGCGGTGAGTTGCTCGGCGCGGCGCAGGATGGCTTGCAACTCGGGCGAGAGTTCGTCGATGCGCCCGCTGAAGCGGATTTGTACACCGTTGCGAATCATCACGGGCAGCTCCTCGCGGGCGGAGCGCTCCAGCAGGCGCATCAGACCTTGCACCTCCTCTTGGGGGCGTCGCCAGTTCTCGGTGCTGAAGGTATACAGCGAGAGCATCTCGATGCCCAGTTCAGCGCAGCCCAGCACCATGCGGCGCACCGTGCTGTGTCCGTTGGCGTGTCCGACGAGGCGATGGAGCCCGCGCGCTCGCGCCCAGCGCCCGTTGCCGTCCATAATCATCGCGATGTGCCTTGGCAGGCGCGTGAGGTCTACCCCGCGCCGCACTGCCTCGGCACGCCAGTCAATCGTTTGCATGTCCGCGCCTTTAGACCTCCATCAACTCCTCGTCTTTCGCCTTTTGGATACGGTCGATCTCCTCGATGTACTTGTGAGTGAGCTTCTCCATCTGCTGCTCGTAGCGCTTGAGTTCGTCTTCGGAGATTTGTTTGTTTTTCTGCAGTTGGCGCAGGTGTTCGTGCAGGTCGCGGCGGATGTTGCGCACAGCGACGCGCCCCTCTTCGACGCGTTTATGCACCTGCTTGATAAGTTCTCTGCGCCGCTCTTCGGTCAGCGGGGGCAGCGTGATGCGCAGCGTGCGCCCATCGCTGACGGGGTTCACGCCCAAGTCCGATTTCTGAATGGCTTTCTCGATCGCGGGCACAGCAGACTGATCCCACGGTTGGATGAGCAGTTGGCGCGGTTCAGGCACGGTAATCGACGCCAAGTGCTGTAGTTGCATCGGCGTGCCGTGGTAGTCGACCATGATGCGCTCGACCATTGCGGGGTTCGCGCGTCCTGTGCGGTAGCCCGCGAGGTCTTGCTTAAGGTGTTCGATGGCGTGCTTCATGCGCGCCTCTGCATCTTTGAAGAGCGCGTCAGGCGTCATCGATGTGTTCGGTTCGTGTTTAGACATACTCATACCTCCTTCAGTTCAGTATGGCGGACAGTGGTGCCAATGGGTTCGCCCAAGGCAATTCGGCGCAGGTTGCCCGGCTCCCAGATGTTGAAGACGACGACCTCCATCGTGCGTTCCATGCAAAGCGTAAAGGCGGTCAGGTCCATCACGCGCAGTTGGCGCTGGAGGGCGTCTTCGAACGAGAGGGTGTCGAACTTAACGGCGTCGGGGTGCTTGCGGGGGTCGCGGTCGTAGACGCCGTCCACATTGGTCGCTTTGAGCAGCGCGTCGGCGTTGAGTTCCACGGCGCGCAAGGCGGCGGCGGTGTCGGTCGTGAAGAACGGGTTGCCCGTGCCTGCTGCCAGAATCACGATGCGCCCTTTTTCGAGGTGGCGGATGGCGCGTCGCCGAATGAACGGCTCGGCGACCGCCTGCATCGCGATGGCGGACTGCACGCGGGTGTCCACCCCGTGCCGTTCGATAGCGGCTTGCAGCGCGAGTGCGTTAATCACCGTCGCCAGCATGCCCATGTAGTCGGCGGTAGCATGTTCGATGCCCGTTGCGGCGATGGACGCCCCGCGCACGATGTTTCCGCCGCCAACCACCACGGCGGTCTGCACGCCCAACTGGTGAACAGCAATCACCTCGCGTGCAAGGTAGTCGATGGCGTCGGGGTTCAAGCCGACGCCTTGCTCCCCTGCAAACGCCTCCCCACTGAGTTTGATTAGCACGCGCCGCCAGCGCGGCGACGGTTCGGAGCCTATCATGCCAGCGAAAAGTATACCCACCCGCGCCGATTGCCCAAATCCCGCAACCCTACGGTGCAGAATCGCCCTCCAGAATGGCAAAATCTCCCATAGCCCAGACGGGGAGGTGGAACGGAATGTTCTCGGCAATCGCGATTGCGCTTGCTATTGCTTGCGTCGTTGGGGCGTACAGTCTGCTGCGTGACGCCTTAGACGAAGTTTGGTAGCCACTGGGTTCACAGTGGGGTGACCCAGATGAGTTGCGCCAGTTGCTTGTCCATCGCGACGGTGGACATCCCGACCCGCACGGCGTAGGTCGGGAAGCGTTGCTGCAGGTAGACCGTTGCGCCAGGCACGATGCCCAGCGCGCTGAGTTTGCGCCAGTGCCCATCGCGGTCATGGATGACCCGTACGATGCGCGCTTGGCGTCCTGTCGGGAGGTGGGTCAGGGGGACGGCGTTTTGGGCGTCGTCCCCGCTCGCTTCCGCCTTGCCCAGTTCACTAAGTTTCGGATCCATCGCGGTTCTTGGGGTTGTTCATAGCCGCAGTAGGGGCACTTGACCAGTCGGCAGCCGCCAAAGGCTGCGCAGCCCCGACATGCCTTCTCGATTCCCGCCTCGGTCAACTCGCGCCCGCAGAAACTGCACCTCATCCGATGCTCACCCCCCACATGTTCAGCGCACGGCTCAGCAGGAATCCCACCCCGAAAGCAACCGTGACGGCAATCGCGAACATCGCCAGCGCGGTCTTCCAGCCCCGCTCGCGAATCGTCACCAGGAACTGTGCTACACACGGCACAAACAGCGTCAGCACCACCGCCGTGATTAGCATTTCGTTGCCTGTCAGCAGCCCCTTCTCGTGCAGGTCGTACAGCCCCGCTGCGCCATAGTCGCGTCGGAAGAAGCCGAACAGGAACGCCACGCTCGCCTCCGCAGGCAAGCCCAACGCGCGGGTCAGCGGCGTCAGCACGCGCAGCGCCAAGTCGAACAGCCCCGTCAACTGCCCCACCCAAATCAGCACACTCGCAATCAGGAACAGCGGCAGCACCTCCAGAAAGTACCACTGCAGGCGCGCCAGCGTCTTCAGCAGCACATTCGACAGGCTCGGCAGGCGCATGGGCGGGATCTCCATATAGAACGGCGTCGCGCGTCCGGGCAGCACCTGCGCCGCCAGCCAGCCCGACACGAGGAACACGCCCGCAATCACGCCCGCCCAAATCGCCAGCCCCAGCGGGTACGCCGCCAGCAACGCCAGCACCACGCCCAACTGCGCCGAACAGGGAATCGTCAGCGTCAGCAGCAGCGTCGTAATCACCCGCTCGCGCCGCGTCTCCAGCACGCGCGTGACCACCGTCGCCATCGTGTCGCAGCCAAACCCCAGCACAATCGGGATCACCGCCCGTCCGTTCAGCCCCAGCGCCTTGAACGCGCGGTCAATCAGCATCGCCAAGCGCGGCAGATAGCCCGTATCTTCCAGCAGCGCGAACACCAGAAAGAAGAAGGTCACAATAGGCAGAATCAGCGCAATCGCATAGGTCACGCCCAGCGTCCACACGCCGTACTCGCCCACGAAGAGTTCCTGAAGGGGCTGCCAGGGCACTACAGCCCGCACGACGCGCTCCACGAATGGGTTGATGTATTCGCCGAACAGGTTCTCTTCGATGAAATCGACGACTGTGCCTGCGCCGAACACGCCCACGAACTGGTATAGCCCGAAGTACAGCACTAGCGCAAGGATGGGGAAGCCTGTCCACGGGTTCATGCACAGCCAGCCGACCCACTCGGCGAGGGTGTTGGGGCGCGGTGGGGCGGTCGCTTGCGTCACCTGCGCCGCGAGTTGCTGGCTCCACTGCTGGCGGTGGTGTTCGATTTGCCATGCCAGCGGCGTCTCGCTTGCGCGTTCCAGTTGCTCCTTGATGGCTCGAATCGCTTGCAACGCGGCGGGCGTCTCCTGCGCCTGCACCTCGTCCCAGATTTCGGGGTCGTCCTGCAGCAGTAGCAGGGCAAGCGTGCGCTGGCTCAGCGGGTAGTCGCCCCGAAGATGTTCGCTAATCGCGGCAATCGCTTGCTCAATCGCGGTGGGGTAGGTCGGCGGCGGTGAGACGCTCATAGATTAGCTCCTTCAGCGCGTCGATGCCTTGCCCAGTGAGGCAGACTGTTGGCGCAACAGGTACCCCCAACTGCTCCTGCAAACGCTCTACCTGTATACTCAGCCCCGCGCGCTCCAGCTCGTCCATCATGTTCAGTACCAGGATTACGGGCGCGCCTGTCTCCAGAAGCTGCATGGTCAGGGGCAGCATGCGGGCAAGGTTTTTGGCGTCTACTACATGCAGCACCAAGTCGGGTCGGTCGCGCAACAAAATGCGCCGTGCTACGCGCTCTTCGTCTGTAATGGGCGTTAGTGAATACATGCCTGGCGAATCGATTATCGTGAACTCGCGCCCGCGATAGCGCATCGTCCCACGCGCGACCTCAACCGTCGTGCCCGGATAGTTGGAGACCGTCACATAGCGTCCTGTCAGCTTGTGGAACAGCACGCTTTTGCCCACATTCGGATTGCCCACGATTAGCACTGTGGGCGTGCGGTTTGGATGCGCCTGCCTGCGCATTGGCTCTGCTAAGGCTCCTGTCGCCATTTTCTACAAGTATACCTCTTAGCGTGGCTAAATATCAAGGGGGGCAAGAGGAAGCGAAACTCGTATTGCGGGAGCCGCACCCGTACCCCAGATTAGGCAGGAGCACGGTTCGCACACCCTTGTGAATACGCGCTAACCCCACGCTCAGTGGGTATTGGCGTCAGCCAAGAGCGTACAGCAGCTATGGGGTAGTGGAAACTGGCGCGCACTGAGGCGCAATCGGGTACACTTGGGGTGTTCAGGGGCTTCAGCGTCGTAGCCTCCTATGCACGCGCGCGCAACGACGCTTCGCGCACTCAAGGGGAGCGACCATGCGGAAACTGTCGGAACTGCGCAAGCGCATCGACGAGATCGACGAGCAGTTGCTGCAGTTGCTGAACGAGCGGGCAGCGTTGGCGAAACAGATTGGCGAGATTAAGTCGCGCAACGACAAGCCGTTTTTCACGCCTGAGCGCGAGCAGATGATTTACCGCAGGCTGCAGCAGCTCAATCGCGGACCGCTCACGCAAGAGCAGGTTATGAGCATCTTCCGCGAGGTGATCTCGATCTCGCGTGCGTTGGAGAAAGCCCCGACCGTTGCCTACTGGGGACCCGAGGGCACCTACACGCATGCCGCCGCGCTCAAGTGCTTCGGGCGCGCCGCGCACTTCACGCCTGTTGAGAGCATCGCCGATGTGTTTGCCGCCGTCGAGCAGTCGAATGTGGACTACGGCGTCGTGCCTGTGGAGAACTCGCTGGCAGGTGTCGTGCCCGAAACGCTTGACATGTTCCCCCTCACGAACGCTCGTATCTGTGCGGAGGTCTATGTGCAAATTGCGCACCATCTGCTCTCGCGGGCGAAGAACCTCAATCAGGTGGTGCGCGTCTACGCGGGACCGCAGCCGCTGCAGCAGTGTCGTCGCTGGTTGCGCCTGCATCTGCCCGCCGCGGAGATTATCGAGACCGTGCCTACATCGCGCGCGGTCAAGTTCGCCGCCGAAGACCCCAACGGCGCAGCCATTGGCAACGCGCTCGCCTCAGAACTCTACGGCGTGCCCATCCTGTGCGAGCATATCGAAGACAACCCGCACAACCGCACGCGCTTCCTTGTAATCGGCTACAACGAGCCTGCCCCGACAGGCAACGACAAGACCTCGCTGGTGATGACCCTGCGCAACCGCCCTGGTGAGCTTTACCACGCGCTTGGTGCGTTCCATAAGTACGGGGTGAACCTCACGATGATCGAATCCCGCCCCAACCCGCGCGGGATGTTCGAATACCTATTCTACATCGACCTGCAGGGGCATCGGCAGGACGAGCCAGTGAAAGCCGCGCTGGAAGAGTTAGACCGCTTCGCGCGGGAGGTGGTGCTGCTGGGCTCGTACCCCGCAGCAGAGTAGCGTACGCCGAAGGGTTTACATTTGTCTACCTGCGCGTCCCATGACAGTGGAATGAGCCGTTCACTGTCGCGGGACTGGATTGCGCAGGAGATTGCGCACACCTTTCAGTTGCCGCTGGTCAGCCTGCCGGTGCAGCTGGCGACGGAGGCGATTCATCATCTGGCGCGTCGCCAGCGTGACAAGCGCGTGCGTCCGCGCCGTTTGCCCCCACACCTCTGGCAAGCCGCTCGTGAGGAGGCGTGCCACTTCTGCCTGCAGACGCTGGCGCAACTGATTCAGCTGGAGCGCGGTCCCGACGCCTTGCCGCCCGAGACGGCGGCGATGTACGATGCGTTCCTGACCGCCGTGCGCCAGTATTTGGAGACCCCGCCGCCCCAACTGCCCGATTCCGCGCCCGAACTCTCTGCCTCGGAGCGGCTCAAGCAGGAGCAGCACTTGTGGCGCCAAGCGCGTGAAGCGTTGGAATTGTGCGAGAAGTGGCGCAAAGCGCTGCACGCCTCACGCGCCGATAACAAGGAGTGAAAACCAAAGGCAGACGCTCTTTGCCCGCAACAGGGCACAGCGAGGGCGTTCAAGCATCTGCCCGATACCTCTTGCGCTGTAATACTCCTTGCGCCGTAAGCGAGCGCGTTGGCTTACGGTGCGCCCGCTTGCAGTGCGTTGCCCAGCCGTGCGCCGTACTCGCCCAGCGTGTCGTAGCGGCACGGGGCGAAGGCGGGAACCAGCGCGGCGATTTCGCGCATCACCTCGCTCGCGTTGAACGGCGGCACTTGGCGCTGGGTACGCAGCCACAGCTCGGCGAACACTTGCCAGTCGGGTTTCGCCTCGCCCTGCGGCGGGTGCGCCTGCCAGAACCGCTGCACGCGCCGCTCCCAGTTCGTGAAAGTGCCCTCGTACTCGGTGAAGGGGCAGGCAGGCAACAGTAGGTCGGCGTAGCGGGCGGTCTCGGTCATGCGCACATCCTGCACGATGACGAACTCGCAGGCGCGCAGGGCGCGTTCCGCAAGGCTCGGCTCGTAATGCTCGCGCACGGGGTCAGCGCCCGCGACATACAGCATCTGCACCTCGCCCTGCAGACACGCCTGCAGGATGCCGTCGGTGTTTAGCCCCACCTCACTGGGGAGGGGCGTGCGCCACGCCTGCTCGAACCGCTCGCGGACGGCGGGGTCGTCAATCGGCGCGTAGCCAGGCAGCAGGTGGGGCACAACGCCCAGCTCCAGCGCGCCTTGCTGGTTCGCGCCTGTGGGCATCAGGTTCAAGCCGCCCTCCTCGCGCATGTGGTTGCCCGTCAGCCGATTCAGCGTGTGCAGCAGCTCCACCACTTCTGCGGCGCGCGGGTGGTTCAGCGCCTTCTCGCCTGCCAGAATCACCATGCTGGGCGCGTCAGCAATCTGGCGTGCGGCGGCAAGCAGCGTCTCGGCGGGGATGCCCGTCTGGTCGTGCGTCCATGCGGGGGTGCAGTCGGCAAGGCGTGCGCGCAGCCACTCCGCATCGGGCAGGTTCGCTTGCACCTGCTCGGCGGGCAACATATCCAGCAGCGCGTACAGCAGCCCCTTCAGCAGCGCGTCCTCGCTACCCGCGCGGTAGCGCAGGCTGTGCGCGGCGAACTCTTCCACCGCGTTGGGCAGCGGGTAAGCGACGATGCTCTGTACCCCGTAGCGACGGCACGCCTTACGCGCCCGCAGGAACACCATTGGCTGCTCGTCCACCAAGTCCGCGCCGAACACGAACACCAGCGCGGTCGCCTCCAAGTCGCGATACTCGTTCTGCACGGGCGGCTCGGTCAGCGTGCCTTGATAGCGTGCGAAGCGGTGGTCGATGTGGTTCGTCTGGAACGCGCCGCGCAGCAGTTTCTGGAACAGGTACAGCGATTCATTGCTCAGGCGGTGTCCTGCCAGCCCAGCGACGGCACGCCCGCCCCCGTCTTGGGTGAGTGCGCTCCAGCGTTGCAGAATCAGCTCGTAGGCATCGCCCCAGCGGATGGGCTCCCACTCCTTGCCGCGCCGTACCATCGGCTGCAGGATGCGGTCAGGCGCGTGCATGTAGGTCTGCTCGAACTTGCCCTTGTCGCAAGTCCACACCTCGTTCACTTCGGGGTTCTCGCGGGCGTTGAAGCGCACCACCTTGCCCGACCGACTGTCGGCGTACAGCGTGCAGCCGTTGGAACACATCGTGCAGACAGTCTTCTGGGTGGTGATGTCCCACGGGCGGGCGCGGAATCGGTAAGTGCGGCTGGTCAGCGCGCCGACGGGGCAGATTTCGATCACATTCCCGCTGAAGCGGCTGGTGAACTCGGTCAGTTGGAAGGTGTGCGGTTGGGTCTGCGCCCCACGGAACAGGAACGCCAGTTGCGCGTCGCCGGACACCTCTTCCGTGAAGCGCACGCACCGCCCGCACTGGATGCACCGCTCCAAGTCCAGCACGACATATTTGGACAGCGGAAACGCTTTGGGCAGGTGGCGCTTGATTTCGATGTAGCGGCTGGTGGACGGACCGTAGAACTGCGTGTTGTTTTGCAGGGGGCACTCGCCGCCGCGATCGCATATTGGGCAGTCCAGCGGGTGGTTGATCAGCAGGAACTCCAGCACGGCGCGGCGGTCTTTGATAATCTGCTCGGTCTCTGTCCACGCGACGAGTCCTTCGGTGCAGGGCAGGGTACAAGACGCCTGCGGTTTGGGCATCTTGCGCACGCTGCCGTCGGGCTGCTTGTAGCCCACTTCCACAAGGCACATCCGACACATCCCCACAGGCGCCATGTACTTGTGGTAGCAGAAGATGGGGATGTCGGCATTCACGCGCTTGGCGGCTTCCACCAGCAACTCGCCCTCAGGCACTTGCAGGGGGACGCCATTGATCTCGATATTCACGAGTTTCGGCTCAGCGTGCTTGGGCTTCGGCATAGCGACAGGATTATACCTGCTTGGGCAGTTCACCCTCGCGCTCGACTTGCTCCAGCGGGAGGGCTTCCTCCACCAGCAGGATGGGAATCTCGTCGCGGATGGGGTAGGCGCGTCGGCACTGGCGGCACACCAGGTAGTCGCCGCGCAACTCCAGCGGCGGTCGCTCGTCGCACGCAGGGCACGCCAAGATTGCCAGCAGGTCGGGGTTCAGCACTGCCATTAGACCACCTCCAGCATGCGGTCAATCGCTTTGCGGGCGCGGCTGCGAATCGGCTCCTCCACGCGCACTTCGTACACCATGTCGCGCAGCGCACGGTAGAGCTTGGGCAGCGTGATGGTCTTCATGTATTCGCAGATGGCGTCCGCTTTGACGGCGATAAATTGCTTGTGAGGCGCCTCTTTTTTCAGGCGGTGTAGCATGCCGATTTCGGTCGCCACAAGGTGGATGGGCGCACTCGATTCGCGCACATGGCGCACCATGCCGCCTGTGCTGTGGACGAAGGTGCGCTCGGCGGGCAGGTCGCCTGCCGCCAGCGCGAACATACACTGGCTCACGCAGCCGCATTCGGGGTGCAGCAGCAGGTCGGCATCGGGGTACTCCTGCAGGGCGTGCATGATGTCCTCCGCGCGGAAGCCCGCATGCACATGGCACTCGCCCAGCCATAGATGCACCTTGCGCCCCGTCATCCGCTGCACATACAGCCCCAGAAACATATCGGGCAGGAACAGTATCTCCTTGTCTTCGGGGATGGACTGCACCACCTTGACGGCGTTGCTGGAGGTGCAGCAGTAGTCGGCTTCGGCTTTCACATCGGCGTTGGTGTTCACATAGGCGACCACGACGCCGTTGGGGTGGTTCGCCTTCCACTGGCGTACCTCTTCGGCGGTGACGGTCGCCGCCAGCGAACAGCCCGCTTCGGGGTCGGGAATCAGCACCGTGCGGTCGGGGCACAGGATCGCCGCCGTCTCCGCCATAAAATGCACCCCGCAGAACACAATCACGGGCGCGTCGGTCTGCGCTGCCTGCTGCGAGAGTTGCAACGAATCGCCCACGAAGTCGGCGAGGTCTTGGATGATAGGCAGTTGGTAGTTGTGCGCTAAGATGACCGCGTTGCGCTCCTTGCGCAGCTGTTGAATGCGCTCGATGAGTTCCTGTTCAGTCAGGTAGGGGATTTCGGGGTCTTGTTCGATGGCGCGTTGCGCTTCCGTGTAGCGAACCGATGGGCGCGTCTTGGAACGCGGCATAATCGTCGGCAGTTCCACCTGCAAGTCTAACTGGCTCGGCAAAGTCGGGTTTCGCATCGTTTTTCTCCTGCTGTGGCGGTGAACAGCGGGTGTTGCCCGCGGGGATGTTGTCCACCGCCGTATGTGGCAACGGTAGTATACCCTATCGAGGGTTCACAACACCTTACCGCTGGCAGGAGTCCCGTTGCGTGTGGCGAAATGCGTTGTGCCGTGAGCATTCTGCAGCGCATTTTGGAGACCAAGCGTGAGGAGGTGGATGCCCGTCGGCGTGCGATGCCGCTGGTGGAACTCAAAGCACGCCTTGCCGACACTCCGCCCACACGCGGGTTCCACCGCACGCTGCGCCAGACGCCGAACCCTATCGCGCTGATCGCCGAGATCAAGCGCGCCTCGCCCAGCAAAGGCGTCATCCGCGAGAACTTCGACCCGTTGCGCATCGCCGAGCGGTACCATGAGGCAGGCGCGGACGCCCTGAGCGTGCTAACCGACACGCCCTACTTTCAGGGCGAACCCGAATATCTCACGCAAGCCCGCGAGCGAGTGCCCCTGCCTGCCCTGCGCAAGGATTTTCTCATCGACGAGTACCAAGTGTACGAGAGCCGCGTGTTGGGCGCGGACGCGATTTTGCTGATAGTCGCAGCGCTCCCCGAACGCGCTCGCCTGCACGACATGCGTGCCCTCGCCGAATCGTTGGGCATGGACGCGCTTGTGGAAGTCCACGACGAATGGGAGTTGGAGACCGCTGTCGAGTCGGGCGCGACGCTGATAGGGGTCAACAATCGCGACCTGCGCACCTTCGAAGTGTCGCTGGAGACCACCCTACGCCTGCTGCGCTATTTCCCCGACGAGATTACGCGCGTCAGTGAGAGCGGGATCGAAACCGCCGATGATGTGCGCCGTCTGCATGCGGCGGGCGTGCATGCGCTACTGGTGGGCGAAACGCTTATGCGCGCCGATGACCCCGCCGCCGTCGTACGCGAGTGGATGGACGCCTGCCGATGAGAATCGCACTGCTACACACCAGCGACGCCCACAATCGCTGGAACGAAGCGTTCGTTAGCCACTTGCGCGCCCTCAAAGCCCAGCACGACGCCCTGCTGCTTGACTCAGGCGACGCGATACGCGCGGGCAATGTCGCCATCCCGCTGCGCCCCGAAACGGCGTGGGAGTGGATGCGTGCAGCAGGCTACGATGCGATGACCATCGGCAATCGCGAGTTCCACCTGACGGCATCGGGCTTTGTGGCGAAGACGCGCGGCGCACCGTGCCCCCTGCTATGCGCGAACCTGCGCTCCAAAAGCCCCGATGCGCCGATGCCCGTGCAACCCGTCTGGCGCACGGAACATCGTGGCATTCGCATCGCCGTGCTTGGACTGACCGTGCCGATGATTACCCCGCGCATGCGGGTCGCTGCGCTCAGCGCGTACCTGTTTGACCCGCCACTGGAGGTCGCGCGTGCGTGGGTCGCCCGCCTGCGCCCCGAAGCGGACCTGCTGATTGCGCTCACGCATATCGGCATTCAGCGCGACCGCCAACTGGCACAAGCGTGCCCCGAACTGGATGTGATCCTCGGCGGACACTCCCACACGCCGACCGAAACACCTGAACAGGTCGGTGGCGTGTGTATTAGCCACGCGCCGCCGTTTTGCAACGGCGCGACACTGCTGACCCTCGTGCGCCGCGACGGGCACTGGGTGCTGGAGTAATGCCTACCGCCAACCCCGCGCTTGACGACTCAAGGCACCAAGCGTTGTTAGAACAACGGATTGTCAGATCGCCGAATCGACGCTGTTGTTAAGCGGCTCGAGGATGATGTTGCCAGCGCTGTCTTGGCGAACGGCGTCGATTCGTTGCTGGGCATCGGCGAGGCATTGCTCACAGTATTTTCGTAAGCGTTGCCCCTCCTCGTAGAGGCGTACCGTCTCTTCGAGGGGCAGCTCGCCCGACTCCAGCGTGCGCACAATCGCTTCCAGGCGCGTCAGCGCCTGCTCGAAAGTCATCGGCTCATTCTGTGCGTTCATCATGGTGCATAACCTCCGTAATGGTGGCGCGGAGTGCGCCGTCGGCAAGCACGATTTCGATGGGCTGATTTGCCGAGAATTGCGCCGCGCGCGTCAGCACGGCGTGCGTGTACGGGTCGCGCAGCAGGGCGTAGCCGCGCTGCAGCACAGCGTAGGGGCTGACCGAGTCGAGCGTGGCGGCGAGGGCGGTCAGTCGCTGTCGGTGTGCGGCGAGACGCTCGGCGACCCGCTGCACGATAGCGCGTTCGGCGCGGGCAAGTTGCTCGCGGGCGCGCGCCAGTTGCGCCTCTGGACTGCACTGCGCAAGGCGAGTAGCGTAGCCCAGCAGCGTCTTGTGGTGCTGGTCAAGGGCGCGGGCGCACGCCTGCTCAAGGCGCATCTGCACGGCGGCAAGGCGATCGCGCACACGCTCGAACCGTGTCAGCCGTTCGAGCCGCTCCCCAAGTTGGCGTAGCTGTTCGCGAAGCTCGGTGCGACTTGGGAAGACCATTTGCGCCGCCGCGCTGGGGGTGAGCGCACGTGCATCTGCTGCAAAGTCGGTCAGCACCGTGTCGGGCTCGTGCCCCACTGCGCTGACGACAGGAATGCGCGAGTTGGCAACCGCGCGCACGACCGCCTCGTCGTTGAACGCCCACAGGTCTTCAATCGAGCCGCCCCCACGCGCCAGAATCAGCACATCAATAACGCCTACAGCCTGCTCGACGGCGTCCGAGTTCGCCAGCGTAAGCGCAGCGACCAGCGACGCAGGCGCGCCCTCGCCCTGCACGCTGGCAGGAAACACCACAATCGGTATCCCCGCGTGCCGCTCGCGGGCAATACGCACGATGTCGTGCAGCACCGCGCCCTCCAGCGAAGTGATGACGCCCACCAGTCGCGGGTACTTCGGCAGGGGACGCTTACGCTCCGCAGCGAACAGCCCCTCCGCCTCCAACTTGCACTTGGTCAGCTCATACTGCTGCCACAATATTCCCGCGCGGTTTTCAACAATCAGGAATTCCGCCTGTATCTGGTAGACGCCGCGCGCCGCGTAAACGCGAATACTCCCGAACACACAGACCGTCTCGCCTACCTGCGGATGCACCCGCAGCTGCGACAGCGCGTAGCCCCACATCACCCCTGACAGTTGGCAGGCTTCGTCGCGCAGCGTAAAAAAAGCGTGCCGATTCTCATACACACTCCACGAAGAAACTTCCCCTCGCACCCAGATATACTGCAGCGCGGGATCCGACTCTAACCTTTGTTCAACACGCGCGTTGACCTCTGAAACCGTGAGTACCTGCCCTGCTTCCAGCGCGCCTTGCAGAGTATCGTATACAAGGTCAAACTCCACCTCGAAAGCCACTGCGCACCTCCGTCATTAGTATACTGTGTCTGATACCAGCAAGTTCCTGTAGTTAGTCGTCAAAGGGCGATTCGTCGTCGGGTTGGCGTTCCTCACGGGGTGCGCCGAGCGCGAGTCCGACCGCCTCTTGGGCGGTGCGAGCGGGCAGGGCGGTCAGGGGCAGGCGTTCGTGCGGGCGCTGCAGGTTGCTGCGGGGCACGATTGCGTAGCGAAAGCCGAGCCGTGCGGCTTCCTGCAGGCGCGCCTCCATGCAGGGGACGCCGCGCACCTCGCCGCCCAGCCCCACCTCGCCGAACACCACCAAGTCGGGGCGCAGTGGGCGGTTGCGCATCGCCGATGCGACAGCAACCAGCACCGCCAAGTCCGCCGCAGGCTCGAACACGCGCACGCCGCCCGCCGCGTTCACAAACACATCGTGCGAGAGCATCCGAAAGCCCAGCCGCTTCTCCATCACCGCCAGCACGAGGCTCACCCGCTCGTAGCTTAGCCCCGTAATCACGCGCCGCGGGGTGTTCAGAAACGACGGCGTGGTCAGCGACTGAATCTCCACCAGCATCGCGCGGCTGCCCTCCAGCAGCGGGAACACCACCGAGCCGGGCGCGTCGGTCGCTCGCTCCGCCAGCAGCCGCTCCGACGGGTTCGGCACGGGCACAAGCCCCTCCGCCTGCATATCGAACACCCCCACCTCGTCCGTCGCACCGAAGCGGTTCTTCGTAGCGCGCAGCACCCGAAACAGCCCTTGCGGGTCGCCCTCGAAATACAGCACCACATCCACCAGATGCTCCAGCACTTTGGGTCCTGCAATCGCGCCCTCTTTGGTGACATGCCCGATTAGGAACAGCGCGACCTCTTGCTCTTTGGCGACCTGTTGCAGGGCGGTGGCGCAGGCGCGCACTTGGGGGACCGTGCCCGGCGGGTTGTCGATCTGCGTCGTGTAGAGCGTCTGCACCGAGTCGATGACGGCAACAACGGGCTGGGTGGTCTCAATCAGGTGCAGTGCGGTCTCCAGTTCGGCGGTTGCGGCGGCGTGCAGGTTTGGGCTGAGCGTGTGCAGGCGTCGGGCGCGCATCTGCAACTGGCGCAGCGACTCCTCGCCCGTCAGGTACAGCACCGCACCGTGCTGGGTCAGCCCCTGCGCCGCCTGCAACAGCAGCGTGCTTTTGCCAATCCCCGGCTCGCCGCCGAGCAGGATGAGCGAGCCTGGCACCACGCCCCCGCCCAGCACGCGGTCGAACTCGTCGATGCCTGTGGGCAGGCGCGTTTCGGCAGCGTCGCTGAGCTGGGCGAGCGGCTGCGCCTGCACGGTTGCCGCGCTCGGCGAGCGCGCCCGCTCCCGCACAGACGCGCTTGCGCCTCGCCTTGGCATCACAACCTCCTCTTGCAGCGTGTTCCACGCGCCACATTCGGGGCACTGCCCCATCCAACGCGGCGTCGCATAGCCGCACACCGTACACACATACTGCGAGCGCACCCGCGCCATCGCCCTAACTGTACCCCATCGGCGCGGTAAACTATCTGCCGTGCGTTGGGTGATTCGGCTATTGGCGCTGGCAGCGATTGGGCTGATTCTGTACGCGGGTTGGCGGCGTGTTGCGCCAGTGCCTGCGCCCGATTGGGCACGACTGGAGGCGCAAGCGCGTGCGTTCTGCGCCGAGCGCGGGCTATCTTACCCCCTCCAGCAGCCGTCCATTCGCATCGAGAAGGGCGCACGACGCTTGACGCTGCTGGAGCAGGGTACGGTCGTCGCCCAATTCCCGATTGCGCTCGGCTCCGCCCCCAGCGGGCACAAACAGCGCGAAGGCGACCGCAGAACCCCCGAAGGCGACTACTTCGTGTGCGAAAAGCATGTCAGCCGCAGGTTCTACCTGTTTCTGGGGCTGAGCTACCCGAACGCCCGCGACGCGCAGGCAGGCTACAAGGCAGGGCGCATCACGCAGGCGCAGATGCAGGCGATCGAGTCGGCGATTCGCGCGGGCAAGTGCCCGCCGTGGGATACGCCGCTGGGCGGGGCGATTGGCATTCACGGCGGCGGGACCGCACGCGACTGGACGCTCGGCTGCATCGCCGTCGACGACGCGCACATCGAGCTGCTCTACATGCTGGTTCCCGTCGGCTGCCCCGTGCAGATTACGCCTTAGGCGGGCGGGTTATTCCGCGCCTTGTTCACGCAGCTGGGCGCGCAGCCGCTCCAACTCGGCTTGCAGTTGCGCCGCGTACGCCTCTGCCTGAGCCCTGCGCTCCGCCTGCGTCAGCACCAAGTTTCCGTCTTTGTCCCACAGTCGCAGCCACGACCATGTGCGCCCGCGATACTCACCCTGCCACACGCCCAAGTACGCCTCCAACACCTCACTCCACAACCACCCCCGCGCATCGGGCTCGATCGGCGCGTAGTCTCGACCCGACAGCCGATACCCGCGCAACTCGCCTATGCGACGGTCAAACCAAAAATACTCAGGCACACGAAACACATGCGCGTAAAACTTCGCATTCTTGTCCACATCCTTGCCGCGCGTGGACGGCGAGATAAACTCCACCACCAAGTCGGGATACCGACCGTCCTCGTTCCACACCACCCAACTCTCGCGCGGCTTCGTGCCGTCTACATCCTTCACAAGGAAAAAGTCAGGACCCTTGAAGCGTGGTTTTCGGGCGACGATCTCGGCTTCCACATACTCCTCAATCTCTTTGGCTTGTTCGAGGCTGTAGTAGACGAACATATTGCCGCCGCAGAAGTAGTTGTTGGGTTCGCCGAGGTGGTTGCGGACGAGTTCGTCGAGGAGCGAGATGCTGACGACATGCCAATCCGATTCCATCTTATCTCCGTCTCCAGAGGGGAGTTTGAGTCGTTGGAGCTGTTCAAGGGACGCGGCGATGGGATCTGAGCAGGGTTGGGGCGTCTCCTGCCGTTGTGTGCGTTTGGCGCGTTTGGGCTTGGCAGTTGCGATTTGCGTCGCCATAGCAGTGGAATTATACCTGACAAGGCGCGTCATGTCGGTCAACTCTCGCCATCAGGTACACTTCCACTGACATGAGCGCAGAACCGCGACAGTTTGGCTTTGAGACGCGCATGCTGCATGCGGGGCACATTCCCGACCCGTACACGGGGGCGCGCGCCGTGCCGATTTATCAGACCACCTCGTTCGTGTTTGACGACCCCGACTACGCCGCGCAGCTGTTCGAACTCAAGCAGTATGGCAACATCTACACGCGGATTATGAACCCGACCACCGCCGTGTTCGAAGAGCGCATGGCGAGCTTGGAGGGGGGCACGGGCGCGGTGGCGACCGCCAGCGGGATGGCGGCGCAGTTCCTGACCTTCTACACCCTGCTGCAACCGGGCGACGAGATCGTCAGTTCTGCACACCTGTACGGCGGCACGACCACCCAGTTCACGCACACCTTCAAAAAGCTGGGGATTACAGTCAAGTTCGTAGACCCTGGCGATTTCGAGGCGTGGGAGCGCGCGATTACGCCCAAAACGCGCGCCCTGTACGGCGAGACCATCGGCAACCCGAAAGGCTCGATACTGGACATCGAGCGGCTGGCGCAACTGGCGAATGCGCACCGCATCCCGCTGATCGTGGACAACACCTTCGCCACGCCGTACCTGTGCCGCCCGATTGAGTGGGGGGCAACGATTGTGGTGCATTCCGCTACCAAGTTCATCGGCGGGCACGGCAACTCCATCGCTGGGGTGGTCGTTGAATCGGGCAAGTTCGACTACAGCCACTTCCCCACGATTGCCGCCCCGTCGGGCGCGTATCACGGGCTGAAGTTCTACGAGACCTTCGGGCACTACGGGTTCCTGATGAAGCTTCGCGCGGAGACTCTGCGCGATGTGGGCGCGTGCCTCTCGCCGTTCAACGCCTTCCTGCTGATTCAGGGGCTGGAGACGCTGTCGGTGCGGATGGAGCGCCATGTGGCGAACGCGCAGGCGGTCGCCCGCTTTCTGTCGGAGCATCCGCGCGTGGCGTGGGTCGCCTACGCAGGGCTGCCCGACCACCCCGATTATGCCCTCGCGAAAAAGTATACGCCTCTGGGACCTGGCGCGGTCTTCTCGTTCGGCATCAAGCCCCCCGTCGGGATGGACGCCCGTGAGGCGGGCAAGCGGTTCATCCGGAACCTGCAACTCTTCTCGCACCTTGCGAATGTCGGCGATGTGCGCAGCCTCGTGATTCATCCCGCCTCCACCACCCACCAGCAACTCAGCGACGAGGAGCTGCGCATGGCAGGCATCGGTCCCGAAATGATCCGCCTCTCCATCGGGCTGGAAACGGTGGACGACTTGCTGTGGGACTTAGACCGCGCCCTGTGGAGCATTGATAAGGAGTGAGCCTATGGAACCACTGGTGTGTGCGATTCGGCTGAACACTATCCTGCCGCCTGAGTTGCAGGCGCGCTACCAGAATCCCGACACGATTCGGCGCGTGCTGCGTCAAGCGCGCACGATTGCGATTGTTGGCGCGTCCACCGACTCCTACAAGGCGAGCCACATGGTCATGAGCTACCTGCAGGCGGAGGGCTATCGGTGCATCCCCGTGAACCCGAACGCCGACGCGATTCTGGGCGAGCGGTGCTACCCTGATGTGGCGAGCATTCCCGATGCGATTGATGTGGTGGACATCTTTCGCCCCGCGCACGAGTGCCCCGCCATCGTGGAGCAGGCGATTGCTAAGGGCGCATGGTGCGTCTGGTTCCAACTGCGCATCGTGAACTTGGAGGCGGCAGAGCGCGCCGAGCAAGCGGGGCTGACCGTGATTATGGATCGCTGTATCAAGATGGAACATGGGCGGTACGCGGGCAGCCTGCACTGGGTCGGCATGAATACCGAAATTATCACCGCCCGCAAGATGCGCCGCTGGTTCTAACGCGAAAAGTGAGGTATACTGCTTCCGAAACGCCTGCTGCCCTGAAGAGTCTAAATTCGCAGGGCAGGGCTGCGAGAATGCGGTGGATGGACGAGACGATCGAGTTTGAAGCGCTCGTGGCGACCTATGAGCGGCGCATCTACAACCTGCTCTTGCGGATGGTGAACGACCCCGAAGACGCGGCGGACCTGACGCAGGAGACCTTCTATCGCGCCTTTCGCGCTTTCGATCGCTTTCGCGGTGACTCGCAGCCCTACACTTGGCTGTACCGTATCGCGGTGAACTTGGCGAACGACCACCTCGAAAAGCGCGCCCGCATCCGCAAACGCGAGGTGGAGTTAGCCGCGCTGGAGTTCACCGACGACGGCGAGCCAACAGGCTGGGACCCGCCCGACCCAGCCCCGACGCCCGAAGAACATCTGCTGCAGCAGGAACTCGTCGAAAAGGTGCGTGCGCTGATTCAGCAGATGCCGCCTGACTATCGCGAGATTATCCTGCTGCGCGAGTACGAAGAGATGTCCTACGAGGAGATGGCGGAGGTGCTGGGCATTACGCTGGAAGCGGTGCGGAGCCGACTGGCACGCGCCCGCGCCTGGCTACGGATGCGCCTCGCGCCCTACATGCAGGAGGAGGAACGCTGATGTTCACAAGGAGCGCTGCCCGCTACGGAATGGCAGGAGTGATGCTGTGCTTGAGTGTGCTACTGGGGCTGGCGCAAGAGCGGCGCGTCGAGAGCGTCGCCGTGCGTGGTCTGCGCAACATCTCGGAAACCGCCGTGCTTACCGCGCTGCGTCTCAAACCCGGCGAGCCGTTCTCCGAAGCGACCTTGGAAAGCGACCGCCGCACGATTCTTGCGATGGGGCTGTTCAGCGATGTGCGCCCGCGCGTGGAACAGACCGAAACGGGCGTGCGCGTCGTGTTCGAAGTGGTCGAGAACCCGCTCATCCGCGAAGTGCGCTTCACAGGCAACACGGTGTTCAGCGCGGAGCAACTGCTGGAAGTGATGCGCAACAAGCCCGGCTTCGTGTTCAACACCAACTTCGCCGAGTCGGACATCCGCGCGATTCGCGACGCCTACGAGCGCGCGGGCTATATCGTGCTGCCCGAAGGCTACACCCCGCCCGACTACGAGAACGGCATCCTGACGATTGCGCTGAGCGAGCTGCGCGTCGGCGAAATCCGCGTCGAAGGCAACACCAAAACGCGCACGAATGTTATCTTGCGCGAAATGCGCACCAAGCCAGGCGACCTATTTAACACGCAACGCTTCCAACGCGACATCAACCGACTCTACAACACGGGCTACTTTGACCAAATCACGCCTGAAGATTCGCTCGCCGCACCGGGTGTTATTGACCTGACGCTGAAGGTCAAAGAGCGACCGACGGGCAGGCTGAATGTCGGGTTTGCCATCGATTCGCGCCGTCGGCTGATTGGGCTGGCGGAGATTTTCGAAACCAACTTTCGCGGTACGGGGCGCACCGTCGGACTCAACTTCCAAAGCACAGGCGGGCGCAACGGCAGCAGCATCGAGGTGCTGTTCACCGAGCCGTACCTGGATCGGCATCGCACCTCACTGTCCGTGTCCGCCTACAATAAGCTGGTCTACCGCTTCACCTCTACCTTTTTTGGTAGTCAGGTCGACCCGACCTTGGAGCAGCAGTACGACGAGCGTCGGCGCGGGGCGTCGATTGCGCTCTCGCGCCCGCTGAACGACCTGATTACGGCGTCGGTCGGGCTGCGCGCGGAGGATGTGAACACCAATCGCGTGGCGACGGATCAAGGCGGGGGCTTCATCCGCCAAGACGGCACGCTGACCAGCCTCAGCCTGCGCGGCGTCTACAACAACCGCGACCTCGACCTGAACCCCGCTATGGGACAGTACCTTGCGCTCACACTGGAGCCAGGCTTTACCAACATCCGCTCCGCCGAGCAGCAGTTCATCGACTCGGGCGTGGTGAAGCTGGGTCAGTCCAGCTTCCTGCGTGCGTCGATCGATTACCGCCTCTACTTCAGCCCGCAAGGGCGGCGCACGCAGCCCAGCGACAAGCGACAGGTGTTCGCGTTCCGAGCGTACTACGGCACGATAACAGGCACTGTGCCGTTTTTCGAGCAGTTCTTCATCGGTGGCGCAGAGACCCTGCGCGGCTACCCCGAAGACCGATTCTGGGGCAAACACGCTGCACTGCTGAGCGTCGAGTTCCGCCAGCCCATCGAGAAGGCGTTCACGGCGGTCTTTTTCGTGGACATCGGACACGCTTGGGGTGGCTACCCCAGCGTGAACGACTTCACCCAGCGCAGCAGCTTCCGCCCCGAAGTCGGCTACGGAGTGGGCATCCGCGTGGATACCCCGCTGGGACCCCTGCGCATCGACTACGGCATCGGACGCGACGGAGGACGCACCCACTTCAGCGTGGGACAGGTCTTTTAGCGACCGACAAGGAGTACACTCATGACACGGAGGTTAACATGAAAACTCTCTTCGGATGGCTACTGATCATCGGATGCGTGCTGACCGCGCACGCACAAGCGTTCGGCGTCGTGGACTATGAGCGTATCATGAACGAGTCCACCTATGTGCAAACGAATCGCGACAGGATTCAATCGCTAAGGGCACGCTACCTCAATGTGCTGCAGACTTTGGAAGAGAACCTTGTGCTGACTAACGAGGAGCGTCAGGAGCTGACGAATCTCCTGCTGGCAGAAAACCTCAACGACGAGCAGCGCAAGCGCGTAGACCAACTCAAGCAAACGGCACGCCAGCGGGCAGCCGAACTGCAGCAGCTGCGCCAGAAACCACAACCCACCGAGACCGAGAAAGCCGCGCTGGAGCGGTTCACACAGATGGAATCCGTGGGGCGAGAAGCCCTTCAAAGCCTCGCCCAACAGCTGAGCCAACAACTCGAACAGCAAGCCCAGCAGATTGGCAAACAGGTAGACACAACGGTACGCGAGACGATTGCCCAAGTTGCCAAAGAGAAAAAGCTGGCGCTCGTCTTTAGCGCTGGGGCAGTCCTCTACGCGGAAAACGACATCACCAGCGAAGTCATCAAGCGGTTAGACAGTCGGAAGTAACCCCCTAACACGCCCTCCCTCAAACGGGGAGGGCGTGTGGCGCTCCGCTTCTACCGTCGGCGGATGACCTCGATGGCTTTGTCCAGCTGAGGGTCGCGTCCCACTGCCTCATCGTCGGGCGTGAACTCCACAACATGATCGGGCATAGCACCGTTGCCTTCCAGGTTGATGCCCTTGTCGATGGTATACCAGCCACGCCCGGGCGTGCTGACGGTGCTGCCGTCCATTAGGCGGCGTTGCCCTGTGCTAATCACCCCGCCTGCGGTCGGCATGCCCACCAGTGGTCCGCGTTTGAGGGTCTTGATGGCGTGCGCGAAGATTTCGGCGTTGCTGAAGCTGCGCTCGTTGCACAGCACGGCAATCGGCTGATGCCAGCCAATCACGGGCAGACGGTCTTGGGGGTAGCCGCGCGCGCCGTTGCGCCCGATGGTGTAGGCGTGTCGCACAGGATGGAGCATCGTCAGCAGGTAGTCGGCAGTGCGACCTCCGCCGTTGAAGCGCACATCGATGATTAGCGCGTCCTTGCCATAGGCGACGGCGTACAGGTCGCGCTCGAACTCACGCAGGCTCGCCTCGCCCATTGCTTGGATATGCACATACCCGACGCGCCCGTTCGTGCGCGTCTCCACATACCGCCGATTGCGCTCCACCCAGTCGCGATAGACAGCGTTGTTGAACTCGGCGACCGAGATGGGGCGTAGATAGACCGTACGCTCGTTGCCGTTGGTGCCACGCACCTTGAGTTCGATCCGCTTGCTGACCGTGTTGTCCAGCAGTTGGTAGAGGTTCGTCGTGCGCGTAAGCGGCTTGCCATTAACGGCGAGGATGCGCTCGCCGGGCTTGAGGTTCACCTCGCGTCGCGCAGCGGGCGTGTCGGGCAGCACGCGCTCAATCAGCAGCCCGTCGTCGTCGCGCGAGTCGCTGAAAACCACGCCCAGCATACCCGTGTTGGACGGCGCGTCCGTGCTTTCACCCCGCGCCAGCGAGAAACTCAGGTGCGAGGCGCGCAACTCGCCCAGCATCATCAGCACGACCGCCGTGAAGTCGCGGTCGCTCTGGGCGTAGGGCAGGTAGGGGCGGTACTTCTCGCGCATCGCCGCCCAGTTCACCCCGTGGAAGTTGGGGTCGTAGAAGGTCTCGTTGAGGGTACGCCATGCGGCGTCGTAGAGGTACTCGCGCTCGCGCGGGAGGTTGATGACGATTTCGGCGTCGGTGCGTGTGGTCTGTGGACTGCCCCCCGACGCCGCGATGCGCTGCAGGCGTCCCCGACTGAGGTAGTAGACGGTCTTGCCGTCCTTGCTCCAGCGCAGGTTTTCGGGCGATGCGCCACCTGTGGTGAGGCGTCGCTCGTCGCTGCCGTCCCACTTGATGACATACAGGTCAGGCTGCCCCTGATACGCGCTGCGGAAGGCGATTTGCTCGCCGTCGGGCGCGACGACCGCCTCTTGCACGCCCGCCGCGTAGCGCGTCACAAGGCGCACACGCAGGTGGATGTCCTCGAGGTCAATCTCAACGCGCACGGGGTCTTTTTTCTCGTTGGCTTTTTGGGGCGCGTCGTGCTTGTCGTCTTCTTCGTCTTCGCGGTCGGCGCGAGTGCGCTCATAATCCTCGCGGCGCAGCCACACATGGCAGATGTTCAGCACATCGGTCTCGCGCTCCGAGAGGAACACCAGCGCGCGTCCGTCCGCCGACCAACTCGGCGCGAAGTCGTTGCGCGGGTGGCGCGAGATATTGTAGACGACGGGCGCGTCGTCAACGGCGTCGCCTGCGCCTGAAGGCTCTTGCATCTCCTGTTTCGGCTCAGCGTCGGGCTGAGGCGTCTGAAACTCGGGCACGCGCACGACGAACACATCGGCGTTGTAGTTCTCGTCGTAGCGGTCAAAGGCGATCCAGCGGCTGTCGGGCGACCATGCGATGTTGCCCAAGTTCCACGATTCGGTGAGGGTGCGCTCCTGCTGGGTCTCTAAGTGGCGCACGACGAGTTCGCCCTGCCCGCGCTGGTACGCCAGCAGTTTGCCGTCGGGCGAGAGGCGCGGCTTGCTCGCGCCTTGCGGCGCGTTTGTGAGTGGCTCGATCGTGAGTGTGCGGGCGCGGCGCAGACGCGGCTCGTCCGTGTCGCCCGATGTGAGGCGGTAGATTTGCACCATCCCGTCTCGCTCCGCCGCAAAGTAGAGTGTCTTGCCGTCGGGCGAGAGTTGCGGGTCGCTCTCTGGCTCCACCGTCTCGGTCAGGTTGCGCGAGGGACCGCCGTCGGGGAAGCGTGCAGCGAACAGCTCCCCGCGTACGGCGAACACAAACTCCTTGCCGTCGGGCGCGATTGCGTAGTCGTCCACATTCGCGCTGAAGGTGCGGCGCACCTGCTCGGCGGCGCGGGCGTCCTGCGCGGGAACCTGCAGCGGGATGACCTGCATTGCGCCCGTTGCCGTGTCCAGCCGATACACCTCCATGCCCTGCTCGAAGGTAATCACCGCGCCGTTCGCGCTGATTTGGGGGAAGCGCACGCCGTCGTCTTTGAAGCGAGTGAGTTGGCGAATGCGCCGCGTCTGGGTGTCCAACGCGTAGAGATTCGCCGTGCCGTCGCGCTCGGAGACGAAGTAGAGGGTGCGCCCGTCCGCGCCCCACATCGGGAAGGTGTCGGGCGTGTCGGTGTTAGTTAGGCGCACATAGCGGCTCGTGTCGCGCTCCAGCAGCCACAGGTCGCCCTGCGCGCTGCCTTTGTAGCCCTTGCGCCACCACGCGCTGTCGCGCCGCACGAACGCCAGCCGCTTGCCGTCGGGCGAGAGGGCGAACGGCGACCCCGATGCCTTGTGCAGGCGGTAGGGCGTGCCCCCGTCCAGCGGGGCGACATACGCGCTGAAGTCCGCCCCATACGGCTCGCTCTCGCGTCGCGATTCGAACAGCACGGCGCGGCTATCGGGTGTCCAGCCCCACGCGCGGTCGCGCCCCGAAAAGTAGGTCAGCCGCTGCACTGTGCCCGTGTCCAAGTGCAGCACGAACACATCGTCGTTGCCGTGTCGGTCGGAGGTGAAGGCAATCTTTTTGCCGTCGGGCGACCAAATCGGCGCGAAGTCATACGCCGCATGCACGGTCAATCGCTGCGCCACACCGCCCGTGATCGGGGCGACCCACAAGTCGCCCTGCCACGAGAACGCCACCTGCTTGCCGTCGGGCGATGGGGCAGGAAATCGCGCAAACCGTATCGTCGCTTGAGAAACGCTGCTGCAAAGCAGACTGCCGCACAAACTCGCCAGAAGGAACGCACGAATCCACATATCGGGAGCATAGGTTCGCCCCCGCGTGCGGGAGTCCTGCCCCTTGCTGTACCCCATAGGGTGCAGGAGTTATGCCTGCTGCCCGTTTCTGCTTAGGAAGCGTCGTCTCGTTTCCTCTGTAAGCACCACAACAGTCGCGTTGTCTTCCCCTTCCCGACGAGTGTACCAGGCGTCATTTTCCGCTCCGAAAATATGCTCCAACGCAGGCTTGACGAGTCTGTACGCTTCCTGATCGGCGTTAGCAAGGGAGTTGTCTTCAGCTTGGAGATGTACCTGAATTCTCCACTTGAAGTAGCCCCACTTGATGGGCGTTCCTTGCTGCACCCGATTGTACAATTCACGATCGTTGCGCAATCGCTCGAAAACGCGCTGCTGGAGGGTGGTCAGGTAGTCAGGCTGGGGCGGGACAGTGGACTCGTCGTCGCCTTGCTCATAGGCGGTCTCGTCTATGGGTGTAGCCATCTGGCGCAACTGACGCGCGTAGGTTTGCTCGGCAGCACGGTTATAGTACGCATCTTGCACGGTGTATCGCGCCTCGAACGAGAGGATGCGCATCGGCAGCGGATATGGCTTGCCGCCCGCGCTGGACCAGAAGACGCAGTGTCCGGGAATCGGCTCGTTGAGCAGCGCGCTGAGCAGGTCTTCGCTGAAGTGGGCGTTGGCGCGTTGCACCGCCTTCAAGTCGCCTTCCGAAAGCAGGTGGAATACGAACCACACATCGCCTTGGCTGAGCAACTCTTGGGGGATACTTCCTGGTTGCTGGGTAATCATCACGGCGCCAAGGTCGTACTTGCGTCCCTCTTTGACCCAGCGCACGAAGGGGGCGTAGGCGGTTTCCTCGCCGCGCCCCAGCACGCTCTGGGCTTCCTCAAGCACAGCGATAATCGGAATCGTGCGGGCGTCGCGCTTGATGAATTCATCCTGATTGCGCGTAAAGAGGTGATCCAGCAGGATGCCTGCCATAATTCGCGCCGTCTCGCCGCTCATCCGCGACAGATCGACCACGCATAACTTGCCGTCCCGCAGTGCTTGCTCTAACTGATCCAGCAGGCGGCTGTTCGGGTCGTGGAGCATCTGAATGATGGTGTGCATATTGCTGCGGGCGGCGTTCGCCTCAACTAAGCTCATCCCACCGCTGTCGCGGTCTAAGCCCATGAGGCGGCTAACTTCCTGCAAATCAGCGTTCAACCGCTCCTGATAGATTAGGTCTACGAGTCGCTTCCAATCCTGGTAGTTTAGCCCTTTGAGTTTGCGCACATTCTGCTGGTCTTGGCGTTCGAGGGGCAGTGCGGCGCCCACAACCATCGACGCAGGCAGCCGCCGAATGTCCAGCTTAACTTTGCCTGCGACGAAACTGCTGTAAAACCCCGAAGGCGCTTCGCGGTCCGTGAACACCACGAGATGGTCTTGCAGGTGTGGCACATCGCATAACCCAGGTCGCCCCTTGTCGTCGGGCCAGAAGTATTCGCCGTCGCGGTCGAAAATCAGCGTGCCGACAGGTTCGGTGCGCCCTCCACGCTTTTCGATGGTTGGAGTTGTGCGGTACAGCTCCGAAAACAGGAGTTTGACGAGGTTCGATTTGCCGAAGCCCGACTGCGCGAAAATAAAGGTGCGCCGCGCCACCAGATTTTTTACGGGGAAGCGCACCAGCACATCGGGGCTTAGCAGGCGCATCCAGTCCTGTCGCGGCTGGAGGTCGGGGTGTACCGTGTCATCGTTCTTGCGTGCCCAGATGAACTCGCCCATCGCTAAAAATCCCAGCGCGGCGCCTGCGTCTGGGCTGTCGCTGTGTCCTGCAATCTCGCGTAGCACGCGCGGCGTTGGAATCGCCACAGGGCTTCCGACATTCGGGAGCCGACGGTGCGAGGGCACGAAAGTCAACCGCCTATCAACCTGACGCAGCACGCCCAGCACGCGGATATTTACGCGGAACTTGAGGTACTTATCGCGCAGGTCTTCGGGAACCTCACGGTTGCCTATCACTTGGCGCAGCAGGTAATCTTCACCCTCAGGGTCTACGAGACGCCCTTCCGAGCGCAGCGCAGTAATTCGCCCCAGCACGACCTCGTCGTCGTCCGTCAGGCGCACCAGCAGAAACTGCCCGTGCATCGGCTGCTCGGCGTACTCCGCACGGTAGGGGAGCACCAAGTCGGCGTGGAACTCCAGCCCACCCTCGCTGAAGCCACGAAAGATGCCAATATAGCGCTCCTGAGTGATGAGCCTATCGTTGCTCATAGCCGCCACCTCGCTTCGCTTTGCTGAGCAAACGGAACACTTCTAAATTGCTAAGTTCGCTTGCGGTACTCGGCTCTCCTGCACACACGGCATCTCGGATTGCCTCCACCACTAACTCCTGCAGCATCTCTCCCTCGAATCCCGAAAGGTTCGCCTGCTCGTGTGCCTTTTGCAGGCAGAGGGGGTAGAACGGCTGGGGAAAGCCCGCTTGCGCGTCTGCCAGGAGGTAGCTGAAGACCTCGTCTACCTCGTTGCGCTCCTCATGGTAGACCCAGACATCGACGGGATAGATGGGGTCGTAGGGGCGGTCGCCGAATTTCGCAAAGTGCAGTTTGCCAATCACTTCGTAGTGCGCCTCCCCAGTTTCGGTTTCTGCCTCGGATTCTGGTGTGCGTCCGTATTGCGTCCAACGGTAGACCTGCTCCTCCATGAAGCGAGGGACAGGCAAATAGCAGGCGTCAGGACGCACGAGAACCCCCTCCAAAAACATCACCAAGTGGTACCGATCCAGAATGCGGCTTTGTTTGGCGATGCCGACGAGGAACACACGGCGACGCTCCCGCTGCCGCAATTCGTCGACACGGGCGCGGATACGCGCCCACATCTGCCTAAACAAGGCAGGGTAGAAGATAAGGCTTCGCAGGAAGCCGTCGCGCACCAGCACGGTGTCGGTCGCAAAACTTTGGTACATCACATAGGTGTATAGCACCGCCCACTCCATAAGGTCGCGATACTCCTGCACCCAGCGTCGGCGAATCTCTTGGGGCGGGGTATCGGGGTGGGGAATGAAGCGGCTGAGGTTCCACAAACCGTCCACTCCGAGGTCGCGCATGAGAATCCCTAACGGCGTTCGGTTCTCAAGGTGGAATTCGTTCAGCTGTGCGATGTTTGTGTAGGGGGAGACTGCTCCCACATAGTGGGGTTTACCGTAGGAGTCGACGATGCGCACAGGCACAATCAGGTAGGGGTCGAACCGAATGTAGTTTTCGCCACCGTCGGTAGCCATCAGCGCGACCGCCGTTGCGTTGCGCGGGCGGATGGGCTTCACGCGGTCGCGAAGGGAGCGCACTTGGCTTCGAATCTCCTCTAAATGCGCGTTGTCCAACTCCGTCATGCGACGGATGTCTTGGCGCAAAGCTTCGAGTTGTTCGCGATCCAGCATGATACATCAGTATACCTCAACTTCCGTGTATGTGCTACGCCACGAGCCTTTGGGCGCGACACCGTTTATAGGCATCGTGCATCAGCCCAGAGATTGGGCGCGGGTTTTGCGAGTATAATACATCATGGAGGCGGAATCGGATGCGAATCTTGAAGTATCACGCGGGCGTTGTCTGCGCTACGATTGTAGCGGCTGTGATTGGTCTGACCAGCTGCCGTCCTGCAGGTTCCCCAAACAGTCATAGCGCGAATTCCTCGTCTACCCAGCCCACGCCGTCAACGCCGCCGCCTGTGTTGGCGCGTCATCCGCAATTGCAGGAGGGATCGGCGAAATTCGCGGTTCGCCTGCTGCAGCAGGTTCTTGAGAAGCGTCCTAACGACAACTTCTGCGTCTCGCCGCTTGATGTCCAGCTGGGGTTGAGCCTGCTTCTGAACGGCTTGCAAGCGCAGGGATACCAAGAGGTCGCCGACGCGCTGGGCTACGGCGAGCTGCCCTTGGAGGAGGTCAACGCTTTCCAGCGGGCGGTTTGGGAGCAGTTACACGCCGAGGGCGACGCCTACGAAGTGCGCCAAGCACTCGCGTTGTATACCGTCGCCCCCCATCGCTGGACAGCCGCCGTCAAGCAGCAGGCTCAAGGCAGGTATCCAGCGGCGTTCTACGAGCTGGAGTCCGCGAGCCTCCCACAGCAAATCGGTCAGGTGCAGTCGTGGCTGCAAGAGCAGACCAAGACTCGCGTGGCGCTGTCGCCTGAGTTGTGGGGACAGATAGCCGCATATCCAACGCTTGCGGGAGTCGTGAGCGCGCTGTTCCTGAAGGCGGAATGGGAACAGCCGCTGGGGATTGCGCCGCCAATTGAGTTTCGGACAGCGGATGGGCGCAAGCGATTAGTCGATGCGATGGCGCGCCGCTTCGAGCGGTTGCCGTATTTGGAAGAGCGCGATTTCGAGGCAGTCGCGTTGCCGTATCGGGGCGAACAACTGTGGTTCTATCTCTTCTTGCCGCGTGAGGGCGTGTCGCTGCGGCAGTGGGTGCGGCAACTGGACGCGGCGCGTTGGCGTGCGTGGCGCAAGCAGTTCAAAGAGCGCGAAGTGGAACTGCACATGCCCAAGTTCGAGATTACCTCAGAGCATGACTTGCGCGACCCGCTGCAGCAAATCGGCGTCCGACAGATTTTTCGAGATGGCGGCTTGCGCGGCGTCGTGGAAGGCGCAGAGACGGCAGGCTACATCGGGCTGTGGGCGCAGCAGGCAACCGTTCGCGTGGACGAGCGCGGCACGGAAGCTGCCGCAGGGTCTGCAATCACTGCTTTCGTACTGGATTACGGCACTGTTCAGATGCGGGTAGATCGTCCCTTCCTGTTCGCCATCGTTCACGAGCCGACGGAGTTAATCCTGCTTATGGGCGTGGTGCATGCGCCGCCCGCATCAGCGCAGCGGTAAAACGGGCAGCAGGGGGTATCTAGCCCAACAAGTCAGGTATACTCTCTCCGCCTATGACGCTTGCGGACTTTGGCTGGGCGATTGTGCGAATCGCCATTATGCTGGGCTTTTTGCTGAGCGTACTGCCGCTGCTGATTTGGCTCGAACGGCGCGCGCTGGCATGGTTCCAGAACCGCATCGGACCCAACCGCTTGGGACCGTTCGGGCTGCTCCAGCCGATGGCGGACGCGGTGAAGCTGTTTTTCAAAGAGGAGATTGTGCCTGCAAACGCAGATCGGTTCATCTGGGCGCTCGCGCCTGCGCTGTCGCTGTTCCCCGCGCTGGTGGCGGCGGCGACCATCCCGTGGGGACCGAACCGCCTGCTGACCCCCGTGGCGGATGTGGACATCGGGCTGCTCTACTTTTTGGCGATGTCGTCGCTGGCGGCGTATGGCGTGCTGCTGGCGGGCTGGTCGTCGAACAACAAGTATTCGCTGCTGGGCGGGCTGCGCTCGTCGGCGCAGGTGATTAGCTACGAACTCGGCATGGGGCTGGCGTTGGCGACGGCGGTGCTGGCGGCGGGCAGCTTTCGCATGACGACGATTGTGGAGGCGCAGGCGCAGCCCCTGTGGGGCGTCGTGCCGTTTCTGCACAACTGGCTGATTTTCACGCCGTGGGGGCTAATCGGCGGCGCGCTCTTTTTCGTGTGCATGCTGGCAGAGACCAACCGCGCACCGTTTGACCTGCCCGAAGCCGAAAGCGAACTCGTGGCGGGCTACCAGACCGAATACAGCAGCATGAAGTTCGCGGCGTTCTTTATGGGCGAGTATATCGCGATACTGGCGATTTGCGGCGTGATGACCACCTGTTTTCTGGGCGGCTACCTCGCGCCGATTAACTGGTCGCCGATTCAGGCGTTGGGCGAGGGCGGCGGTTTCTGGAGCGTAGTGGCGGCAATCACAGGCGCGCTGATGCCCCCGCTGTGGTTCATCGGGAAGCTGTTCGGGCTGTTTTTCTGCTTCCTGTGGATTCGCGCGACGCTGCTGCGCTTGCGATATGACCAGCTGATGAACCTCGGCTGGCGGTTCCTGATTCCTGTCGGGCTGGTGAACCTGGCGCTCCTAACGGTCTATGTGATTTGGGGCTGGGTTCCGTCGCTGATTGGCTACGCGCTCGCGATTGCGGTCTACTTTGTGGTGTTCGGTGTGCGTCGTCCTGAGCGGCGCACGGTCATTTTGCTGTCGGAGGCGCAGCCGTATCGTCCGAAGGAGGCGCAAAGTGGCTGAGCGGGTGCTGTTTTTCATCCTGGCGATTGTGGCGATTGCGTCGGCGGGCGGCGTGGTGTTTTCGCGCAACCCTGTGCGCAGCGCGCTGCTGCTGGTGCTGAACTTCTTCACGCTCGCGCTGATCTACTTCATGCTCTCGGCGCAGTTCATCGGTGCGTTGCAGGTGATTGTCTACGCGGGCGCGATTATGGTGCTGTTTTTGTTCGTGATTATGCTGCTCAATCTCGGCTCGCCTGAGGCGGTGATGCAGGAGCGCGATTTGAAGCGTCCGCTGGCGTACCTAATCGGCTTCGGCATCTTGGCGACGCTGGTCGGTCAGGCGTTCGTGTTGCTGCTGCCGATGACGCCGCAGCCACCGTCGCAGGCGGGCACAGCAAAGGTGATTGGGCAGGCGCTGTTTACGCAGTGGGCGTACCCCGTGCTGCTGATGGGCGTGCTGCTGACGGTGGGCGTGATCGGTTCGATTCTGCTGGCGCGAAGGAGGGTCTCGTAGCATGGAGGCGGTGCCGCTGAATGCGTACTTGGTGCTGTCGGCGTTTTTGTTCACGATGGGCGCAATCGGCGTGGTGGTCAAGCGCAACCCCATCGTGATGTTCATGTGCATCGAGCTGATGCTGAACGCGGCGAACTTGGCGTTTGTGGCGTTCGCGCGGTATCAGACCGATTTGCTTGCGCAGGTATCGGGGCACATTTTTGCGCTGTTCGTGTTCGGCGTCGCGGCGGCGGAGGTGGCGGTCGGGCTAGGCATCATCGTGGCGATTTTCCGCCTGCGCGAGAGCATCGATGTGGACGAGGTGAGCCTGCTACGCGGGTGAGGGCAACCGCGCCTGCAGGAACGCCCGCGCCCAAGCGTCTGCCTGCAGCGCGTTCTCCAGCGTCGCAGGCTGGGGCGCGTGCGCTGCCATCGCCTGCTCCACTAAGCGCGGGATGTCCGTGAACCGTATCTGTCGCTTCAGGAACGCTCGCACCGCGACCTCGTTTGCCGCGTTCAGCACGGTGGGCATCGTGCCGCCCGTGCGCGCCGCCGCATACGCCAACTCCAGACACGGGTAGCGCGCGGGGTCGGGCGACTCGAAGGTCAGTTGCCCCACCTGCTCCAAGCGCAGGCGTGGGAGTTGAATGTCGGCGCGGTCGGGATACAGCAGCGCGTACTCGATGGGCAGGCGCATGTCGGGCAGGCTCATCTGCGCCACCACCGAGCCATCTACGAACTCCACCAGCGCGTGGACGATGCTCTGCGGGTGAATCAGCACCTCCACCTGTTCCAGCCGCAAGCCGAACAGGTGCTGCGCCTCGATGACCTCCAGCCCCTTGTTCATCATCGTGGCGGAGTCGATGGTGATTTTCGCGCCCATGTTCCAGTTCGGGTGCTTGAGCGCCTCCTCGACGGTGATGGCGTCGAAGGTATGCAGCGGGCGCGTGCGGAACGGTCCCCCAGAGGCGGTGAGGATGAGTCGCGCGACTTGGCGAGGCGCGCCCGCATGCATTGCTTGGAACGCGCCCGAATGCTCGCTGTCGATGGGCAGGATGGGTGCGTTGCATTGGCGTGCAGTCGCCATGACCACCTCGCCTGCGGCGACCAGCACCTCTTTGGTGGCGAGCGCGACGGTCTTGCCCGCCTGCAGCGCCGCCAAAGTGGGCTTGAGGGCAATCGCTCCGCCGAGCGCGACGACGACCACATCCACATCGTCGCGCTGCGCAAGGGCACACAACCCCTCCACGCCCGTGTAGCGCACCGCCGCGAGCGTACCGTTGCTGGGCGGCTCCAGCAGCCCCAACGCCTGCACGCCGAACGCCTGCGCCTGCGCCAGAAGCGTCTCGGAATCGCGATAGGTCGCCAGCCCCACCACTTGCAAGCGTTCAGGCAACCGCTGGATGACCTCCAAGGTCTGCTTGCCGATGGAGCCTGTGGAACCCAGCACTAAAACGCGCCGCATGCGCCGAAAGGATACCCCAAATGGCACGAAATGTGCTATAATAGCCTTACGGCGTGCGCCGACGCGCGTCGTACAGGTTATTGAGTGCATTTACGCAGGAGGTCAGTGAATGGAAAGAGCCTATCGCCTCTTTGGATGCTTGGCAGGCATTTTGATCATCGGTCTCGCCCGCGGGGATTCGCGACACTCATATACCCCCCTGTTCGTGAACAAGCCGATTTTACCGTCGTGGGCGCCGTTGTGGGAGTGGGAGCAGCCGCGCGATTGGGTGTTTCAGCACCGCGTGGTGGAGCATCTCACGGGCGCGCAGGGCGTCGGCTCGTGCTGTGCGGAGGGCGTGACGCACGACGGCTATGCATTACATCTGTGCTTTGCACCAGGCACGCCCGAATGGTATGTGGACTACATCTCGCGCCTAATTTTCGGCGATTTTCTGCCCGCTTATGACGCGGGCGGGCGGTGGAGTTCCACTTCCTATGGCAGCACAGGGTCCACGGGCAACCCGATTCAACTGCGCTGGAGCTTCGTGCCTGACGGAACACTCGTGCCAGGGTTAGACGGTAACTATGCGCCGAGCAACCTAATTGCCAGCATGAACAGCAAGTTCGGCGGCAACACGACGCTGTGGCAGAACCTGTTCCGCGACTCGTTTGCCCGTTGGGCGCAGGTCGCAGGACTTCGGTACACGGAAGTCAGCGATGACGGCGCGGCGTTTCCCAGTAGCCCTGGCTCCGCTAATCCCCAACGCGGCGATGTGCGCATCGGCGGACGCTACTTAGACGGTGCAGGCAGGGTGCTGGCGTTCAACTACCTCCCGAATGTCGGCGACATGGTCATTGATACCAGCGAAAGCTGGCAGTCCAGCACGAACAGCTACCGCTTCCTACGCAATGTGGTGATGCATGAGCACGGGCACGGCATAGGTTTGCTCCATGTCGTTCCCGTCACCGAAACCAAGCTCATGGAGCCTTACCTTAGCTTGCGTTTTGATGGTCCCCAAGACGACGACATTCGCGGGGCGCATCGCTACTACGGCGACCCCTACGAAGTGAACGGAACCGTCGCAACTGCCACCCCGATTGACCTGACCAACACGAATCTGGCGACGCTCAGCTTTGCGAGCCTGGATCGCACAGGGGATGTGGACTTCTACCGACTGATTGTACCGCCCAGTCGCCGAATCACGATTACCGTGACGCCTGTCGGTGGCGTCTATCAGGTCGGGGGCGAGGACGGCAACCCGCCGCAGACCACGATTGACACCCGCGCGATTCAGAACCTGCAGCTGGAGCTGCGCGCCCCGAACGGCACGACCGTGCTGGCATCCGCCACCTCCAACGGCGTCGGACAAGCCGAACAGATTGCCAACTTCGTGCTGTATCCCGCGGGCGGCAACTTCTATGTGCGCGTGTTCTCGGGCACAGGCTCCACGAACGATGTGCAGCGGTACGAGCTGCGCGTGCAGACCGTGACCTTGCCCACAGGCGATGTGGACGGCAACGGCTGCGTGGACGACGCCGACCTGCTGGCAATCCTGTTCAACTTCGGCGGCAACGACCCACGCTACGACCTCACAGGCGACGGCATCATCGACGACGCCGACCTGCTGACCGTGCTGTTCAACTTCGGTAGCGGGTGCTAACCCTCACCCCAAACCCCGCTTGAATGCCCTCTTACCCTGACCCTCTCCCCTTGACGAGGGGGAAGAGGGCAGGGCAGGGGGGATCCTGTCTGCGAAAACCCATCCCCCTCGCCCGCCAGATGTGCGTGGCTGGTGTACCCTTGTCAGCAGTGTTCCCCTCGCCCGCCTCACAGGCAAGGGGAAACGCGCCGCAGGGCGCACTGCCGTGCGCTCCTACAACCGTTTCCCTGACAAGCACCCACCCTTGGGGGTGAATGCTACTGGAACCTTCTAATACTAATCGCCGAGCCAAAGTTTGTAAATGTGTCGGCTTCGAATCCCCCCTCACCCCGACCCCTCTCCCCCCTTCTCAAGGGGGGAGAGGGCAGGGAGTGGGGGGATTCTGCACGCGCAGCAATTTGTGAATTTTGTCCGCGCGATTGGTATAAGACTTGTTTCACTTATAGAAAAGATGTTTCAATGGGCACCCACCCTTGGGGGTGAATGCTACGCCCAACAGAATATCGAACGCTTGCGCCACCAGAAGTGCATGTTTCAATGGGCACCCACCCTTGGGGGTGAATGCTACCGAGACTACCGGATTCGTTCGGATTTGGGTCGTGCGTTCCCATCCGGTTTCAATGGGCACCCACCCTTGGGGGTGAATGCTACTTGTTCGTTTGGAAGCCGTTCTTTACATTGGCAACTATGTGTTTCAATGGGCACCCACCCTTGGGGGTGAATGCTACAATCTTTGTTGATGGAGGGTGATGGATTTTATGTGAATAGCGAGTTTCAATGGGCACCCACCCTTGGGGGTGAATGCTACGGTATAGTTTACCTCATCACACCCCCCCTTTGTCAAGGGGTCAACGCGCTTCATAACAATTCCCAGCGATTTTGAACTCAACGCTTCGCGCGAACCTCGGCGCGATTTGAACTCAAGGGCGAATTCGGGGGAGGTTCGCGCAAAAAGTGTGTGTGGGCGGCGGGGGTGGTGTGGAGCGTTTTTGGGAGCGGTTTTGAGTTCAAAATTGGGCGGTGTTTTGGGGTGGTGTGGGGTGTGTTGTGGCGTCAGGTTCAACTATTTAGCGTGGCTAACTATTGCGCGAAGGTCGGTAGACATTTGATTTGAGTTCAAGTGGGTGGGAGGTTCGCGCAATACTTAGTGTAGCTAAGGGATTGAGGTGGTTTGAGTTCAGCGTTTCGCGGGTCAAATTTGAGGTTGTGGTTGAGGTTTGGGTGTTGTGTGGGTGTTGGGCTGGGGGGTTCGCGCAATACTTAGCGTGGCTAAGGATTTAGCGGCGCGGGTTGGCAGGAATCGCGGCGCGCGCGTTGAACGCCTGCAGGCGATGAAGACTGCGGTCATCCTATGCGCAGGGCACGGGGCGCGCTTTTGGCCCTACAACGAGGTGCGCCACAAGTCCGCAACGCCCGTTGTGAACCGCCCGAATGTGCGCCGCTTAGCCGACTCGCTGCAACAGGCGGGCATCGAGCGGCTAATAGTGGTCGTTGGCGTGCATGAGGCGTCGGTGCGCGCCGCGCTGCACGATTTCGAGTTGCCCGTCGCGTTCATTCGCCAGAACCCGCCTGCAGGCACGGCGTATGCGGTGCTGAGCGCGCTGCCGCTGATCGGCGACGAGCCGTTCCTTGTGGCTTACGGCGACATCGTCACGCCGCCCGAAACGGTGCGCCGCTTGGTGGAGGCGTTTCAGGGGTCGGGCGCGCTGGCGGCGGTCGTCGCGCAGCCCTACCTGCCCGAACACGACCCGCGCGACTGGATCGGCGCGGTGGTGCATCAGGGACGCCTGCGGCGCATCGAAGGGCACAGCGCGGACACGAACTACCGACTCGGCGGGCTGTATGCGTTCCAGCCCCAGATTCGCGACGCGCTGAACGCCCATCCGGGACTGATGACCAGCGTGCCCGTCGGCGGCATGCCCCCGCTGGAAGCCGAACTCGCGCAGACCCTGCAGACCCTGCTGGAGCAAGGGCATGACATCCCCTTCGTGGAGCCTGCGGGCTTCCTGGTGGACATGGACAAGCCGTGGCACCTGTGGGAAGCGAATGTGCGCTGGCTGGAGTACGAGGCGAGCCGACTGGAGAGCGACCGTATCAGCAAGACCGCCAAGATTGACGACTCCGCCGAAATCTACGGCAAGGTCGTGGTGGAAGACGGCGCGGTGATTGGCAAGCGCGTGGTGATTCGCGGCAACTGCTTCATCGGGCGCGAGTCGCACCTGACGAACGGCGCGATGCTGATGGGCACGACGGCGATTGGCGCACGCAGCCACCTGCGCGACTACTGCCACCTGTCGGGCACGACGGTGGTCGGCAACGGCTGTATCGTCGGGCACGGTGCGGAGATGGACGGCGTGATGCTGGACGGCAGTTTCCTGTTCCACTACTGCGAGATTATGGGCGTGGTAGGGCAGCGGGTGGACATCGGCGCGGCGACGGTGTGCGGCACGCTGCGCTTCGACGACGGCGACACGATACACACCATCCGCGGGCGACGCGAGCGACCCGACTTCGGCGCGAACGGCACCTACTTCGGCGACTTCTCGCGCACAGGCGTGAATGTCATCACCATGCCTGGCGTCAAAATCGGCGCGTACTCGTGCGTCGGCGCGGGCATCGTGGTCTACGAGGACATCCCCAGCCGCAAACTCGTGCTGCTGAAGCAGGAGTTGGTCTACCGCGACTGGGGACCCGAACGGTACGGCTGGTGATGGAGCGGTTCCTGCTGGCGCTGACCGCGACTGGGATTGCGCTGTTCGCGCTGATCAAGCCCGTGCATATCGACGACACGGTCGTGCTGCATGTGGCGGCGAATATTTTGCGCGACCCGTTGCGTCCGTTCGCAGGCGAGTTTTTCTGGCTGGAGGAGCCGCAGCCACTGGCGAAGGTGACGACGAACCCACCGCTGGTGAGTTATTGGCTGGCGCCGTGGATTGCGCTGGCGGGCTATCGCGAGTGGGTGTTGCATCTGTCGTTTGCGCCGTTTGTGGCGCTGCTGATGTGGGGCATGCATCGGTTGGCGACGCGCTGGCTGGGCGCGGAGTGGGCGTGGTGGGCGGTCGGCTGGCTGATGCTGTCGCCTGCAGTGCTGCCGGGGATGAACCTGATGCGCGATGTGCCTGCGCTGGCGTTGCTGGTGGGCGGGCTGGCGTGCTGGGTGGAGGGTGTGGAGCGGCGGAGGCAATCACACGGAACAGGGCAACCACAAGGGTTGCCCCTACTGGTGATTGGCGCGCTGCTGGTCGGGCTGGCGGGGCTGGCGAAATACACCGCGCTGATTGGGGTGCTGTTGGTCGCTTTGTATACGCTGCAGCGGCGGGCGTATGGCGCGTTGGGCTGGCTGACGCTTGCGCTTGTGCCGATTGCGGGCTGGTCGGCGTTGAACCTGTGGGCGGACGGCGAAGTGCATCTGCTGTATCTGTGGCAGGAGCGTCGGGGCAGCGCGCCGCTGGGAGCGAAGTTGCTGCCTGGCGTCGTCGGGCTGGGCGCGAGCACGCTGCTGTGGCTGGGCGTCAGGCGGCGGTTCAAAGCCGCGCTGGGGGACGGCTGGCGGTGGAAGGTCGCGCTGGTGGTGTTGGCGGTTGCGGGCGCAATCGGGTGGCACCTGACGCAGTTCGCGGGTCAGCCGATGTACCTGCAGTCGCTGCTGTGGCTGGTCGCGGGCGTGATCGTGTTGGGGTTGGCGTTTGTTGCCCTCACCCCCTCTATCCCCCTCTCCCGCGCTGCGGGAGAGGGGGAACCTAACTCCCCTCTCCCACGAAGTGGGAGAGGGGCAGGGGGTGAGGGCATAAATTTCCTCCGCCTCTGGCTGCTAATCGCGTTGGCGGCGGCGGTGTGGGGCGTGCCGTTTCAGGCGATGCGCCACCTGCTGTACGCGCTGCCCCCCTTGATCCTCATCCTCACGCCGTGGGCGGGCAGGAACGCGCCGTTGCTGATTGCGCAGGGCGTGCTGTGTCTGGCGGTCATCGCGGCGGACTACGACTACGCGGTACGCTACAAGCGGGGCGCGGCGGCATATGCCGAACAGTTCGCGGGCGAGCGCGTCTGGTACGCAGGCTCGTGGGGCTGGATGTTCTACGCCGAGCAGCACGGCTTCCGCAAACTGTTGCCCGATGGCAAAGGTCTGCAGCGCGGCGACATCGTGATTATCCCTGAGCGCGTTTACAAGGGCAAGATGCCCCCCGACCTGCACAAGCACCTGATACTGCTGGACGAGACGCCTTGCTACCCGCTGATGCCGCTGCGCACGATGGATTTTCGCGGAGCCGCCTACTACGCGCTGATTCGCACGAACGCGCCGTTCCGCTTCACCCTGCAGTGGGACGAACCGCTGGAGATACGCCGCGCCTACCGATGGATGCCCCCACGCTGAGCCTGATTGTGCCCCTGTATAACGAAGCGCCGAACCTGCCGCGCCTGCTGGAGGCGTGCGCCGCCGCGCTGGAGCGCACAGGAGAATCGTGGGAGATTCTGCTCATCGACGACGGCAGCGACGACAGCAGCTGGGCGGTCATTCAGAGGGCGACGCAGGCGGACGGACGCATACGCGGGTTGCGCCATCCGCAGCGGCTGGGCAAGACGCAGGCGTATGCGACGGGCTTCCGCGCCGCGCGCGGGCAGTACCTGTTCACCATCGACGCCGACCTGCAGGAAGACCCTGCGGCAATCCCCGCGATGCTGGAGCGGCTGCGCGCAGACGCCGACATGGTGGTCGGTTGGCGCAGGCGGCGGCGCGACCCGCCCCTGAAGGTGCTGGCGTCGTGGGTGTTCAACGCCGTTTTGCGCTGGGGTTGGGGGCTGCCCCTGCACGATGCGAACTGCGGTTTCAAGGGCATGCGCCGCGCAGTCGCTGACGCGCTGCTGCCCTACTTGGAGCGCGACTTCCACCGCTACCTTGCGCTAATGGCGTATCGGCTGGGCTTTCGCGTGGCGGAGGTGGTTGTGGCGCATCGCCCGAGGTCGCACGGGCGTTCCCGCTACGGGCTGGAGCGGTACGGGCGCGCGCTGGCGGACCTGTGGGCACTGCGCCGACGGCTATAATATGGGGGTGTCTAACTGGGACGCGCTGAACGCGCAGATTGTCGCTTGCACGCGATGCCCGCGCTTGGTCGCCTACCGTGAACAGGTCGCCCAGCAGAAACGGGCACAGTACCGCGACTGGGCGTATTGGGGCAAGCCTGTGCCGAACTTTGGCGAGCCGACCGCGCGGCTGCTGATTGTCGGGCTGGCGCCTGCGGCGCACGGGGGCAACCGCACAGGGCGCATCTTCACAGGCGACGCTTCAGGCGATTTCCTGTTCGCCGCGCTGCACCAGATGGGCTTCTGCAACCAGCCAACCTCCACGCATCGCGACGACGGGCTACAGCTGTACGATGTCGCCATCACCGCCGCCGTCCACTGCGCCCCACCCGACAACAAGCCGACCCCCGACGAGCAGCGAGCGTGCTTCCCCTACCTGCAGGCGACCTATCGGCTGATGCCCAACCTGCGAGGGCTGCTCGCGCTGGGGCAGATAGCGTTCAACGCCTGCGTGCGCTTGGCGCGTGCGGAAAACCTGCTGCCCGACGGCGTACGCCCCCACTTTCGGCACGGCGCTATCTACCCTCTCGCAGGCGGGCGGTTCCTCGCGGCAAGCTACCACCCCAGCGCACGCAACACCTACACGAAGCTGCTGACACCCGCAATGATGACCGACCTACTGCAGCGGATTCGCGCACGGCTGGAGACGAACGCTATCGCGACGCCAGACGATTCTGGGGCTTGAGGCGCGCGACGCGGGCGTCGTACACCGACGAGTCTTCGTAGACCACCAGCAGGTTCGTGAGTTTGCGTTTGGGCAGCACCTTGACCTCGCGGCGGTAGTAGAGGAACGACGAGCCGCCGCCGTCGAGCGCGATTGCGTCGGTCGCGCCGAGCGCGCGCAGCACCCACGCCAGCTGACGCAGCGTAATCGGCTGTTCCACCACGACCAGCAGCAGCTTGTTGTGCTTGGTAACGCCGACCGCCACGCGCTTACCCCGCGCGTAGACGCGCTTGTCGCGGAAGCCCTCGCCTGGCGGATAGAGCGCGACCTTGCCCCCCTGCAGCAGGCGCGGTCCCGCCCCCAGCACCAGCCGATAGTCGCTCCAGTCGCGCTGGCGATGCAGTTTCTGGCGGATGAAGCGCACCTGATTGTCGTAGGTGATGCACAGCGCGGTGCCAACCCCGCCGAAATGCACCCGCTCGCCCTCAATCACGATGTCGCCCACGGGCAGCTTGCTGGTCGTGCTGAAGTAAGTGCCCGTGACGGCGGCAGTCGGCTGCGAACGCGCCAGCAAGTCCCAGATCGATTCATCCCGACCAAGCCGCCGCGCCGTCACGACCCCCACCCGCACAGAGGGGTTGTTCAAATCGGCGACCACATAACGCACGGGAATGCCGTTCACCTTGCGGTAGAGCAGCTGCACCGAGTTGCCTGAAGCTTGTCTCGGCGATGCAGCCGCGTGCGCTGACAACAGCGTCGGCTCTACCCAGCAGCCCTGATACAGAAGCGATCCCAGAAGACCAATCAGCAGCAGCGTTAGTCGCACTAAGCGTCACCTACCCGATACTCCCCCACCCCCACCCTAACCCTCCCCGCGTGCGGGGAGGGAACCCTTTTCCTCCCCCCGTCTACGGGGGAGGTTAGGAGGGGGGCAAGCCTACCCTTAAATACGACTCCCGTGCCCGATTCCTGCCTGAAAATTCCACCAGTTTTGCCCGACGGGTATACTTTCACCGTATCTCAACGCAGGTTCCACCGAACTATGGAGGCAACGCTATGGCATACCGCGACTTTCAGGAGTTTTTGCTGCGCCTGGAGCAAGAGGGCGAGCTAAAGCGTATCCGCTACCCGTTAGACCCCTACTTGGAGATTACCGAAGTTGCTGACCGCGTGATGAAGTCGGGTGGTCCCGCGCTGCTGATTGAGCGTCCCAAGGGCTACGATATTGCCGTCGCCATCAACACGATGGGTTCCAAGCGGCGGATGAGCCTCGCGCTGGGGGTGGAGGACTACGAGACGATAGCACAGGAGATTGATGCACTGCTCAAGCCCGAACTGCCGCCGTTGGAGGGCGGGCTGCTGGGCAAGCTACGCGCCCTGCCTGAACTGATGCCCCAACTCGGCAGGCTGCTGCAGGTCGCCCGAAGCGTGCCCCCCGTCACTGTCAAGGAGGGCATCTCGCAAGAGGTGGTCAAGACAGGCGACAAGGTTGACCTGTTCGAGTTCCCGATTTTGCACTGCTGGCCGCAGGACGGCGGGCGGTACATCACCCTGCCGCTGGTGTTCACGCACGACCCCAACACGGGCAAGCGCAATGTCGGCATGTACCGCATTCAGGTGCTGGACAAGTGCACAACGGCAATGCACTGGCAGATCCACAAAGTGGGCGCGGAGCATTATCAGCACGCGGAGAAGCGTGGCGAGCCGATACAGGTCGCCGTCGTGCTGGGCGATGACCCCGCGCTGACCTTCAGCGCGATCGCCCCCCTGCCACCCGCCATCGACGAGCTGATGTTCGCGGGCTTCCTGCGCAAAAAGCCCGTCGAACTCGTGCCCGCCAAGACGGTAGACATCAAAGTGCCCGCCAACGCCGAAATCGTGATTGAGGGCTACATCAACCCTGGCGAGCGGTGCTTGGAAGGACCCTTCGGCGACCACACGGGCTACTACAGCCTTGCCGACTACTACCCCGTGTTCCATGTGACGGCAATCACGCACCGCGCTAAGCCTGTCTACCCCGCTACGATTGTAGGCGTCCCGCCGATGGAAGACGGCTGGATGGGCAAGGCGGTGGAGCGCATCTTCCTGCCCCTGGTGCGCCTGACCGTGCCCGAAATCGTGGACATGAACCTGCCCGTCGAGGGCGTGTTCCACAACTTTTGCTTCGTGAGCATCCGCAAACGCTACCCTGGGCACGCCTTCAAGGTGATGAACGCCATCTGGGGGCTGGGGCAACTGATGTTCAGCAAGTTCATCGTGGTCTTCGACGAAGATGTGAATGTGCATGACTTGGGCGAGGTGCTATGGCGCTGGGGCGCGAATGTTGACCCCGAACGCGACACGCTGATCGTCAAGGGTCCCGTCGATGTGTTGGATCACGCCAGCCCGTATGTCGGCTACGGCAGCAAAATCGGCTTCGATGCCACCACCAAGTGGAAGGAAGAGGGCTTCACGCGCGAATGGCCCGATGTGATTCGCATGTCGCCCGAAGTGAAGGCGAAAATCGACGCGATTTGGGACGAGCTGGGGCTATAGCAGGACGAGCGACTTGGGATACGGGCGGCTGGCTTGCCGTGCGCCCTGTCTGCCGAGGTGCTCGCTTGCTTCGTCTGCTGCTGCCCGCGCCGCCTTGCGCGCCCCGCCTGTCGGCACAAGCGTCGCATAGCCCGCCCACTCGCTGCCGACCGCCAGCAAGCGACCCAGCGCGTTCAGACCAGCAAGGAAACGCTCGCCCTCGCCAGCAGCAGGGTCGCCTATAGTATACCCTATTTAGCGCAACTACCAAAGGTCGCCGACAGCTCTTTGATGGTTGCCTAAACCACCTCTCGGCAGGGCGCTTCTGATAGACGCAGCAAGGTCTGTTCTGCACTTTCAAGCCAGCCTCGCGGGAGATGAACCTGCCCCGCTTGGGCGTTTCTCACAAGCTGCCGTATCTGGGGCACAAGCTCTCCCGCATTTAGCAACTCAATCAGAGATAATGCGGCGTGGAACTTGTATTCGTCCCCGCTTTCCAGCCATTTGACCAGAGCTTGCAGGGCAGCAGTTCTGAGATGGGGCGCAAGTAGCCTTATCTCCGCCGCCACGCGCATCAAAACCTCTTCGCCACTTTTAGCATAGTAGGGGTGGGCACTGAGTTCGTCTACCAGATTCTCTAACCACTTCAGAGCCTCTTCAGTCATGGCACTGTTCATCATATCCCCGCAGAAAACGAGGTTCCACACGCGTGGCGTGAATCAGAACCTCGATTCCGCCTCCAGGCATATTATACCACCGTCCTACGAGCCGAGGTCCTGTCACTTGGACGCCCTCCGCGACCAATCCTGCAAGGTCAATCTCGAACAGGGCGTCTGGCAAGCCTCTGTTGGGCGGCAGTGCAAGATCGATTTGCGCTTGAAGGGGTGACAGATTTGGGTCAGGCGTTGTGTAAATCGTGCCTGTTCTGGATAGCAGCCCGTATCGTTCAATTAGTGGTGCTACACTTGAGCGCGTGTAATGGTAAACCTTCGCAGGAAGTTTCACCGCTTGCTTTGCTCTCCTTGCAACCGCTGCTCCGCCGCCTACGAGGGCGTCGGCACCATTCAGTATACCCACGCCCAGACCGCCTAACGCTCGTGGGAGGGCGGTGAAGCCCCCTTCTGTGGCTTAGGGATTCCTGCTCATTCTACCTCTCATACCCTGCGCGCCGTGTGATGGGGATTGGCTTTGCAAGTTCACGGGCGACTCAACGCAGCGCGTTAGCGATGGCTTGATAGGCTTGGCAGGTTTTGCAGTCTTGATTGCCAGCAGGCGGGTGAGGCTGAGACAGGATTGCCCACGCGCGTGCCAGCAGCTCGTCAATCCACTCGTCGCGCCGCTGGATGGGAACCCAGTGCGCATGGAACTCCATGAGGAACCCGCGGGTGTTGATCTTATCGGGGTGGTCAACCTCCGTAAGTGGGTCATAATACATCAGCCCCAGCGTCTGCACGCGGCAGGGGAAGGGGTAGCCGTTGCGCGGGGGGGTAAGGTTCTCGGCAATTCGCGCGTAGACATTTAGCTGCACCTCATACAGCGGGCGTAAATGGTCTTTGGGGTTATAACGGGCAGTCTTGTAATCGATGATGATGAGGCTGCCGTCGGGCGCAAGTAGAATCTCGTCAGGTGTGCCTGATAGTTGGAGCGAGCCGTGCCCCGTCGCGATTTTGAACCAGCTGTGGTGAGGCGAGGGCAACGGCTCGCCGTGCAGCCCGAATCGCTCGAACCAGTGGGGCAGGCGCTGGGCATGCTGCAACGCTGCCTGAAGCACTTTCTTGGAGTAGGAGTCGATACTGCTGAAGATACTTGGAAACGGGGAATCGGGCGCGCCGATTCTCTGATGCAACCAGAAGCATCGCTCGCAGGCGTCGGGCAGCGCAAGTGCGCCGAGCGTCCGTGCGCTCAGAACATCCCAATTTGTGCGCATAGTGTGCGGGGAATACGCTACGGCGTGGTCGATTCCTGCTGTCGTCCCGTACGCAACACATACCATGCGAAGCGGGGCAGGTTGCGCACCTTTTTGATTTTACGCGGGTCTTGGATGAGTCGCCAGAGCCACTCGCAGCCGATGCGCTGGAGCCACTTGGGCGCGCGTTTGACCACCCCGCCGTACACATCGAAGCTGCCGCCCACGCCAATCATCACGGGCACGCCGAGTTGCTGCCGATGCCGCCACGCCCACTTCTCTTGGCGCGGCATGCCCATCCCGACCAGCAGCACATCGGGCTGCGCGGCGGCGACCTGCGCGACGATGGCAGGCTCGTCGGCGGAGGTGAAGTAGCCGTGCTGCACGCCGACAATCTGCGCGTTGGGGTAGCAGGCGAGCAGGTTCTGCGCAGCGCGTTCCGCAACGCCAGGCGCCGCGCCCAGCAGGTAAAGCCGATAGCCCTTCGCGTGGCTCAGGTGGGTCAGTCGCTCCACCAAGTCCACGCCCGACACGCGCTCAGGGAACGGCTGCCCCAACCGCCTGCCTGCCCATAGCAGCCCAAAGCCATCGGGGGTCACCAGCGCGGCAGTCTCCATCAATGCGCGAAACTCGGCGTCCTCCAGCGCGATTAGCACCGCGTTCGCGTCGGCGGTAATCACCAAGCTCGGCTCCGCGCGGCGGATAAGCCATTCGATGTGCTGCAGCGCATCGTCCATCCTAACACGGTGCACGCGCACACCCAAAATGCGCGCTTCCAGCAACGGGGTCGCTCTCTCCTCCTGCAATGCACGCTCCATGCGTTCTATAAGATACCCATCCGCTGGGCAGATGTGCTATAATAGAGGGGGTTCGCCCCGAAAGGAGTTTGACTATGCGGACGATTAGCGGAGTGATAGCGGGTTTTGCGCTGATGATTTCGGCTTATGGGCAGGCATTTGTCCACCAGAAGTTAGGCGAAGGCTTTACGCAGATCGGCACGGGTATCTTGACCGAGGAAGGGCTGCCGTTCTGGTCGGCAGTTGCTTCGGGCAGCAACCTGGACATCTTCCGAATCACGGGCAACACCAACTTTACGGCGGCGATTTTGGGGAGCAACCGAAGTGCGTATCCCGTTGCGTACCACCCGACGGCGGGGCTGCTTTGGGAAGGGCAGGGCAGCGCGCTGGGCAGCGGGAATGCGGATGTGTTTGTGGAGACGACCAACATCAGCGCGTCGGTGCTGGGGTCGGGGCGCACGGCGTTTGGCTTCGGGTTCACCAGCGCGGGGCAACCTGTGTGGTACGGCACGGGCAGCGCAAACGGTGGCAATCTGGATATCTTTCTCGGTAGTACGAACATAACGGCTTCGGTGCTGGGCAGCGGTTCGCGTGATGCGGTTCCGATGTCGCTTGTGAACGACCGCTTGCTCTGGGACGGCGCGGGACCGAACACGGACGGCAATCGCGATGTGTTCTGCACCGATTTGGTCAACCTCTCCACGACGAATATCTCCCAGTCGCCTCTGGGCAGCAACCGTTTCGCAGTGGCTGCTGCGCTCAACGCGAACGGCGACGCGGTCTGGTACGGCAGCGGCTCGGCGACGGGCAACTACAACGATGTGTTTTTCAACGACATGAATGTGAGCTTCCCTGTGATTGGTGGTGGGAACATCAACAACCCGCGCGACGCCGTCGCGTTCGATGTGAGCGGGAATAACCTCATCTGGCAAGGGCGCAGCGCCGCCACGAGCCAGTTCTTTGACTCATTCGTAACCACCATCGGCGGCGGCACGGTGAACATGAGCCGGTCGCCTCTGGGCGCGGGGCGAGACAGTCAGCCTATCGATGTGGAAGGTGCGTCCGTGTTGTGGAGCGGAATTGGCGATAACACGGGCAACATCGATGTGTTCGTGACTCGTCCGGGTACAACGCGCAACCTTAGCCAGCTGCGCTTCGGCGGTGGCAATACCCCGAATGTGCGCGAGGGCGATGGCATCGGCGTGTTCGCGAGCGGCAACGCCTTCTGGCTCGGCAAGCACAGCTCCACCAATCAAAAGACCCACCTGTTCCACTACAACTGGAGTGCGAACAGCAGTACGAACCTCGTGCAGGAGGCAGTGAACCGCGATGTGGATGCGACCTACCTTGCGCACAACAGCGCGGAGCAGGTGCTGTGGGCAGTTCCCACCAGCAATGGCACCTACGAGGTCTACCTCTCCACGCCGAACATCGCGACCAGACTACAGGGCACGGTGACCATCGCGGGGTTCGTCGGCAACACGAACCAGATTGCGCTCACCATCCGCCAGATTGACCCCTACACAGGGACTGTGGCGGCAACTCATACAGGCAACATGAACAGCGGGTTTACCTACTCGATTCCGGTGACGCCGGGCTTGTACAACGGACTGCGGATCACTGCGCCGCGCTGTCTGGCGCGAAACATTCCTGGGCTGCGCCGCCTGCTGGGTACAACGACACTCAACTTCAGCCTGACGCTGGGCGATGTGAATGGCGACAACATCATCGACGATGCCGACCTGCTGGAGGTGCTGTTCAACTTCGGCAATAGCACTACTGCGCCTGCTGACCTGAACGGCGACGGCATCGTGGATGACGCCGACCTGCTGATTGTGCTGTTCAACTTCGGCGCGCAGGGAGACTAACGATGCGCCTCAGCTGCGCTGCCTACTCGTTCCGAGAGGCTCTGACCAAGCGGGAGATGAGCCTCTCGGACTTCATCCGCCTGTGCGCCGAGCTGGGGATGGACGGGGTGGAACTCACGGGCTACTACTTCCCCGACACGACTCGCGCCACGCTGAACGCGCTCAAGCGTGAGTGCTTTCGGCACGGGCTGGCGGTTTCAGGCACGGCGACGCGCAATCACTTCACCCACCCCGACGCTGACTTCCGCAAGGCGCAGGTGGAGCATGTGAAACAGTGGGTGGATATTGCGGTTGCGCTGGGTGCGCCGATGCTGCGCATCTTTGCGGATCAGGGGATTCCGCAGGGCTATTCGGAGGCGCAGGCGTATGAGTGGTCGCGCGCGTGTATCGAGCAAGCGTTGCCATATGCAGAAGCGCAAGGTGTCGTGTTGGCGCTGGAGACCCACTGGGGGCTGACCGCCGACGCCGAACGCACGCTGCGATTCGTGCGCGACCTCAAAAGCGACTACTTCGGCATCCTACTGGACGGCGCAAACACCCGCGAGAACCACTACGAGATGATTGAAAAGCTTGCACCCTATGCGGTTAGCGTCCACGCCAAGACCCACTCGCGCAACGCCCGCGACGAGTTTTTCGAGCTGGACTACGAGCGTATCTTCCGTATCTTGCGGGCAGCCAACTTCAAAGGCTATGTCGCCATTGAGTACGAATACACGGAGCCTGCCTTGCCCGCCGTGAGCCGATTCGCCAAAAAGCTCCTTGCCTTGCGCGACCGCTTGCGCTAAAACGGCAGGAAATTGGGACGCCGTGTCGAAGACTGCTACGGGAGGCTATCTATGAGAGCATGGATGATGCTGACGGCAATCGCGCTGCTGTGCGTGGGTCTGCTGGCGCAGCAGAAGCCCGCGCCGAACCCACTTAAGACGACGGTCGCCGCGCTGATTGAGAACCCCGACAAGTTCCACCGCAAGATGGTGCAGGTGGAGGGCAAGGTGAACGACCTTAAGAAGAAAACCTCACGCGCGGGCAACCCGTACACGACCTTCAAGCTGGACAGCGGCGGAAAGCAAATCACAGTGTTCAGCTACGGGCATCTGTCTGTTGAGGAAGACGACAAGGTGGTCGTGGTGGGCAAATTCTACAAGGAGCGGCGCGTTGGGCGCAGCACCTTCAAAAACGAGATCGACGCCAGCCCGAAAGAGGGGGGAAGTGTACGAAAAAAAGAGTAGTGCCTACGAGTCAGGACTACCGCCAGCAAGAGGCGTTCCATCGCCTGACCGACATCCTACGGTGTAAGTGGACGGTGGCAATACTGGACGCGCTGGGTCAGGGCGTCAACCGCCCTGGACAACTGCTGCGCGCCCTGCCAGGTCTCACGACGAAGGTGCTGTACGAGCGCGTGCATAAGCTGGAGCGCTACGGCTTGGTGGAACGCCGAGCGTATCCTGAAATCCCCCCGCGCGTCGAGTACGAGCTAACAGAGCGCGGGCAGCGGCTCATCCAGCTGATTCGGCAGATGCGGGCGTTCGCCCAAGAGTGGGTTGACGAATCTGACGCGCAGACGATGCTTACCGAAAAGTGAATACTTTCTTTTCGGTAAACCTCTTGCGCTGCGACGCATAGGTCGGGTAGAAATCTTCGCAGGAGGTGATAACCATGCGAGGATTTCTCATCGGAATCGCGTTATGCATCGTGTTAGGCGTTGTGGCGTTCGCTGGGCAGTCCAAGGTGCCCACCCCTGATAAACTGCCCGCAGGGTGGCGCAACTGGACCCACATCACGACGGGCGTCATCTATAGCGAGAAGCACCCGCTCTTTGGCGCGTTCGGCGGCGTACACCACATTTATGCGAACGCGGCAGCGGCGGAGGTGTACCGCAAAAACGGCGCAAAGTATCCCGATGGCAGCCAGATTGTGTTCGTCTTGTATGAGGCGAAGGATGCTAACGGGATGTATATAGCGGGCAAAAAGAAGGTCACCGCGCTGATGGTCAAAGACAGCCGCAAGTACCGTCAATCAGGCGGCTGGGGCTGGCAAGCGTGGGACGCCAACGGCAAGGCACTCGTTACTGATCCCGTCGGGCAGTGCATGGGCTGCCACCAGTCGTCGCCGAACCGTGACTTGGTGATTAGCAAGTGGATGCCGTAGTGCATCGGCTGGGGCGGCGGCGCACTGCCCCAGCCCTTATACCAATCGCGTTGCCAAAGTTTGTGAATGCGCAGGACTCGAATCCCCCCTCACCCCGACCCTCTCCCCCCTTGACAAGGGGGGAGAGGGCAGGGAGTGGGGGGATTCTGCACGCGCAGGAATTTGCGAACTCTGGCTCGGCGATTGGTATTACACAGGCTCGAAATGGCAACTGAAGTGGCGCAGAAACGGCGTCTGCCAAGTGATGCGGTAGCCGCGTAGCTGCTCACGCCGGCGGTAGACCTCCAGAATCACCTCCACCACATAGTCTATATGGCTCTGGGTGTAGACGCGGCGCGGGATGGCAAGGCGCACTAACTCGCGTGGGGCAGGCTGCTCCGCGCCCGTGGCGGGGTCGCGCTGGGCGAACATCACGGAGCCAATCTCGCAGCTGCGCACCCCGCCCAGCCGATACAGCTCCACCACCACCGACTGTCCTGGATACTGCAGCGGCGGAATGTGAGGCAGCATGCGCCCCGCGTCGATGTAGATGGCGTGCCCACCTGGAGGCTGCACGATAGGCACGCCTTCCCGCGCGATATGCTCGCCCAAGTATTGGGTGGAACGAATACGGTACTGCAGGTAATGCTCGTCCAGCACCTCGCGCAGCCCAATCGCCATCGCCTCCAGGTCGCGCCCTGCCAGCCCGCCATAGGTGGGGAAGCCCTCCGTTAGAATGAGCAGCTCGCGTTCCTGCTGAGCAAGTGCGTCGTCGTTGGTGCAAAGAAAACCGCCGATGTTCGCCAAGCCGTCCTTCTTGGCGGACATGGTGCAACCATCGGCGTAGGAAAACATCTCGCGGGCAATCTCCAGCGGAGTCTTGTCGGCGTAGCCTGGCTCGCGCAGTTTGATGAAGTAGGCGTTTTCGGCGAAACGGCAGGCGTCGATGTAGAAGGGGATACCGTGCTTGCGGCAGATTTGGCTGACGGCACGAATGTTCGCCATGGAGGCTGGCTGTCCGCCGCCAGAGTTGTTGGTGAGCCTCATCATTACCAGCGGAATGTTCTCCGCACCGACCTCTGCAATCAGTCGCTCCAGCGCATCAGTGTCCATGTTTCCCTTGAAGGGGTGAGGCGTTGTGGTGTCGCGCAGTTCGGGGCAGGGGAGGTCTACCGCGCGCCCGCCGAGATACTCAATATTCGCGCGAGTTGTGTCGAAGTGGGTGTTGTTGGGGATGACGCAGCCCGGCTTGCACACCAGTGAGAACAGGATTCGCTCCGCCGCGCGTCCCTGATGCACGGGGATCACATGCCGAAAGCCGAAGATCTCGCGCACGGTCTCTTCAAAAGTAGTAGCTGCGGCTACCTGCGTATGACTCGTCGCCACGCATCACGCCCGCCCACTGTTCGGAACTCATCGCCGAAGTGCCCGAATCGGTCAAGAGGTCAATAATCACATCGTCGGCGCGAACGAGGAACAGGTTGTAGTGCGCTTGGCGCAGGATGGCTTCGCGTTCCGCCTGCGTGGTGAGACGGATGGGTTCCACAACTTTGATTCGGAACGGCTCGATGATGGTTCGAAATTGCATCGGTAGCCCTCCGAAGTGGGATTGTACCTTCACTGGCCCCCTTTGGACACCGCCGCGCCATCTGTCAACCCCAACATATGGCGAATTCCCACCCAAATTACCCCAATTTTAGGGCTAAGTGGGGCTTCAGCCCTTGACAAATCGCTGACGATGCGCTATAATATATCTCAGTGGAGACCCAGTGGTAGCTGAGTGGAGACTCGGTGGTAATCGCGGTGGAGACCGATGGCGATCTTGCAGGGCGGTAGTACGATAGCGGTGGACGACAAGGGGCGCGTGGTAATCCCCATGCGCTTTCGTGCCAACCTCGGCGAGCGGTTCATTATGACCCGCGGGTTCGAGGGGTGCGTGCTGGTGTTCACCCTGGACCGCTGGCAAGAGCTGAGCCAGAAGTTCGAAAACGGTGCGACCTTCGATCGGCAAAAGATGCAGTTGCAGCGATTTCTGTACAGTGCGGCGACAGAGGTTGCCCCCGATAGTCAAGGGCGCGTAGCGATTCCGCAGGAGCTGCGTGAGTGGGCGGGGATTGAGCCGAACTCGGAAGTGGCTATCGTCGGGTGTTCGAACCGCGTGGAAATCTGGGAGAAACTCGCCTTCTATGACCATCTGCGCGAGATAAAGAACGCTCCGGACTTGATCGATTACGCGAGGGACTTGGGGATCTAAGATGCACAAGCCTGTAATGGTGCGTGAGGTGCTGGAGTACCTGAACCCGCCGGTAGGCGGTGTCGTGGTGGACGCTACCGTCGGGACAGGAGGACACGCACGCGCGCTTGCTGAGCGGATAGGGCGCGAGGGGCTACTCATCGCCCTCGACCGCGACGCACAAATGCTTACACTCGCCCAGCAAAACCTCGCTGATATCGCTTGCATGGCGCACTACATCCACGCCGACTACCGAAATTTACCTGAAGTATTGCAGGAATTGCAAATAGACGCTGTGGACGCGATTTTGGTGGATATGGGCGTTTGCAGCGCGCAATTAGACGACCCTGAGCGCGGGCTAGCGTTCCGCTACGACGCGCCACTGGACATGCGTCTCGACAGGGAACAGCCCACCACCGCCTACCACCTACTGCAACGCATTCGGTTGCCTGAGCTGGTGCGAATTCTGCGCGAGTACGGAGGCGAGCAATGGGCAAAGCCGATTGCCCGCGCAATCATTCGCAGGCGCGACCAGGGACGCATGAATACCACGGGCGACCTCGCCGCCGCCGTGCTGGAAGCCATTCCGAAAAAGTTCCAAGAGAAGCGCATCCATCCCGCCACGCGCACATTTCAGGCGATACGGATTGCCGTCAATCGCGAGTTGGACGACCTACAGCCTGCGTTCGAGGCGATGGCGGGCTGTCTACGGGTGGGAGGCACGATCTGCGTACTGGCGTACCACTCGCTGGAAGATCGTGCGGTCAAGCACGCTTTTCGGAACCTAAGCCAGCGAGCCCGTGCGCCCGTCGGAGCGGGCGCGCCGACGCCACCAAGCGACCGACCTGTGCTGGAGATTTTGACTCCAAAACCGTTAGAGCCGAGCGAAGCGGAGATTCAGAACAATCCCCGCGCACGGAGCGCGAAACTGCGTGCTGCCCGCCGCGTGGGGTAGGGAAGGAGGATGACCATGCGAGTAGCCACAAAATCCAGAGCCAGGCAGGAGAGACGACAAACGCCACCAGCACGCATAATACCGCCAACAGTACAGCCTGCGCGTTCGCGTTGCAAAAGGTGCTCGCGCCGGTTGCCCCTGCTGCCGTTGGCGATTATCGCAGCAACGCTAACGAGCCATATGACCGCCGTGGCGATGCTGAACTACGAGTACGCGCGGCAGGCAAGCCTAACCCGTGAGATTGACCGCACGCAACTGAACATCGATCGTCTGCGCGGGCAGATTGCGGCGCACACCGACGAGATTGCCCTGCGCCAATGGGCAGAGCAAGCAGGCATGGTACGCGTAGATGAACTGCCCGAGCTGACAGTGGTCAGACTGAACGCGCCTGAAACGCCGACCACCAAGCCTGTGACGATAAGCGATTCAAGCCTGTGAGGGAACCCATGGCGAACGCGCGCCCGATGTATCGGCATGCGACCGTGCGCTTGAAATCGCAGGAGCTGCGACGGATGGGCTGCGTCGGCACAGCGCTGGCGCTCGGCGGCGTGCTGGTGACCGCGCGGGTGGTGCAACTGCAGGTGTTCCAGCACAGCACGCTATACGAGGAAGGGTTGCGTCGTCGACTGCGCCGTCGCCCGCTGCTGGCAAAGCGGGGCGCGATTCTGGATCGGCACGGGAAGCCGTTAGCGCAGACCCAAATCTGCTGCCATATCGCAATTGACCCCATGAGCGTGCGTGAGCCCGAAACGACGGCGCGTATCCTCGCCAGACGACTGAACTGCGACCCCACCGAGCTACAGGCGCGGATTGCGCAAGCCCAACAGTCGGGACGCCGCTACCTGCGCGTGGCGACCCGCGCGCCGATGGAGCACTACCAAGCCCTGCGCACGGACCTTGAGAATGCGTTCCGCCACTTGAAGCGCGACGAGCGACCTGTGCTGACGCGCGAACAAGTGCCCACACGCGCCTACCCGCAAGGCTCAATCGCCCCCCAAGTGATTGGGCTCACGCAACTCCAGGAAGATAGCCTTTTGGGCAACAGGCTGGTCGCCGTAAGCGGCATCGAGAAGAGCTACGATGCGGTGCTTTCGGGCAAAAACGGCGTTGAGGAAGGCGAAATTGCGCCAAGTGGGCTACTGATTCCCGAAACCATCCGCCAGCGCGTACTGCCTACCGACGGCGCGCCCGTGCGCTTAACGCTGGATACAGCCATCCAGACGGTCGCCGAAGACGCGCTGGAGCAGCTCTGGCGCAGGCATCGCCCCAAAGGCGCGCTGATTCTGGTACTGGAGCCGCACACGGGCGACATTCTGGCGATTGCGAACCGCCCGACTTTTGATCCTGCCACACGCAAGGGGCTGCAGTCACCTCGCAACGACACGCCTGCCGAGCGCAACCGTGTGATGGAGCCGCTGCGCAACCGCGCGGTGGAGTTCCTGTACGAGCCAGGCTCCACGATCAAACCGCTGGTGGTCGCGTCGCTGTTGGCAGAAGGAGTGATTAGCCCCACGAGCCGCTACTTCTGTCAAGGCATGTTTCGCGTGGGCAAGAAGTCCATCCGCTGCGTGGTGCATGGGCGGGGCAGGGGGCACGGAACGCAGACGCTGGAGGAGGTGCTGTGTCATTCGTGCAATGTGGCAATGGCGCAGATGGGGCTGCGGGTCGGATTGGAGGGTGTGTACCGCGCGCTGCAGCGGTTCCACCTCTTTGAACCGATGGAGGCAGGCTTGGCAGGCGAGCTGGTCGGGCGCACTGCCCCGCCTGACAAGGTGCGCTGGGGCAGGGAGTTGCGTGCCACGAACCTTGCGTTCGGGCAAGGGCTGCTGGTGACGCCGCTGGCGTTGGCGGCGGCATACGGCGCGCTGGCGAACAATGGGCTATGGGTCGCTCCGCGCATCGTGCTGGAGCCTGCGCTTGCGCGCCGCGAACCCGAGCCTGTCGTTCCGCCCGAACACGCACGCCTTGTGATTCGCGGGCTGATACAGGCGGTGGAGGAGGGCACAGGCAAACTCGCGCAGCTGGAGGGCTACTGGGTAGCGGGAAAAACGGGCACAGCGCAGAAAGCGTTGGAGGGTGGGCGCGGCTATGCGCAGGGCAAGTATATCGCTTCGTTCGTGGGGATAGTGCCTGCAGACGCGCCCCGCGCAGTGATTTTGGTGCTGGCGGACGAGCCGCAAAACGGCTACTACGGCGGCGAGGTTGCCGCACCCGCGTTTCGCCAAGTGGCGCAATACCTGATGTGGTACTGGCGCATCCCACCATCCCGACGCGGAGCGACACGCACCTCGCCAACGATTTTCAATCCGCGCACACAGGCAGGGTGAAGCGATGCGACTGAGCGAATTGCTGCACGGTCTGCCGTTTCAAGAGGCGCGCGGCGACGCCGAGGTTAGAGGCGTCTGCGTCGATTCGCGGCGCGTGCAGCCCGGCGACCTATTCGTCGCGCTTGTCGGTCGGCAGCAGGATGGACATCGCTTTGTCAGCGACGCCCTTCAGCGGGGCGCGGCGGCGGTGTTATTGCAGCGCGACGCCGAAATGCTGCCACCGAACACCCCCTATGCCCGCGTGCCCGACACGCGCGAGGCACTCTGGCGCATCGCGCAGCGACTGTACGGCGACCCAACCCAGCATATGCTGACTATCGGCATCACGGGCACGAACGGCAAGACCACCACCACCCACATGCTGCAGAAGATACTGGTCGCGTGGGGCAAACCGACAGTGCTTATCGGCACACTGGGCGCATGGATTGAGTATCCCGACGGTCAGCGCGAGACACTGGCGGACGAAGGCGAGTTTACCACGCCCGAAGTCTACCAGGTGCAGTCGCTGCTGCAGCGGGCGCGTGCGCTGGGCGCACAGGCAGCGGTGATGGAAGTCTCGTCGCATGCTTTAGACCAACGGCGCGCGGACGGCGTTCGCTTCGATGTCGGCGTGTTCACGAACCTGACGCAAGATCACCTGGACTATCACGGCACGATGGATGCCTACGCTGCAGCGAAACTGCGCCTATTCACCGACCTGGCGGAGCAGTCGGGCAAGCCCTACCGTGCGGTCATCAATATCAGTGATGAGTGGGGCAGACAGTTCGCCGCGAAGGCGAAAGGCACTGTCTACACCTACGGCGAGTGCGAAGGCGCGCTGGTCAGAGCCGTGCGTGTGGAGTACGGGCACGATGCGCTGCGCTTCTGGGTGCGAACGGCATTAGCGAGGCAGGCTACAGACGAATACCTGCTCCACACCCCTCTGATTGCCCCCTACAACTTAAACAACGCGCTGGCGGCGACAACCGCAGGGCTGGCGCTGGGCATTCCGTTGGCAGTGATACAACAGGGGCTAACAAGCCTGTCGCGAGTGCCAGGGCGGTTCGAACGCGCGCCGATAGACGCCGATTTTACCGTAATCGTGGACTTCGCACATACGCCTGATGCGCTGGCGCGGGTGCTTCAGGCAGGGCGGCTGCTGAACCCGACGCGCCTGACAGTGCTGTTCGGTTGCGGCGGCGACCGCGACGCGACCAAGCGTCCCACGATGGGCAGAATCGCCGCCGAACTTGCCGATCGCGTAATCCTAACTTCCGATAACCCCCGCACGGAAGACCCGAACCAAATTCTGCAGCAGATTCTCGCGGGCGTGCCCGACGAACTGCGCCACAGAGTCGCGCTGGTGGAGCCTGACCGACGACGCGCCATCGAGTATGCCGTGCATACAGCACAGGCAGGTGAGCTGATCCTGTTGGCGGGCAAGGGGCACGAGCCATACCAGATTATCGGCACGGAGAAGCACCCATTCAGCGACATGGAGGTCGCGAAGGAGGTGGCACAAGCGAAGCGATGAGACGAGCCATGCGACTCTCTGAGGTCATCGAGGCGACAGGCGCGAAGCCTGTGAACATCCACGCGCCTGAAACAGTTGCCATCACGGGCGTGTGCATTGACAGCCGTGTCGCTGAAGCGGGCGACCTATTCGTCGCGCTGCGGGGCAACCGCACCGACGGACACCACTACCTGCAGGAGGTGTTTGATAAGGGCGCAGTTGCTGCGCTGGTGGAGTATGTGCCGCTGGGTGCGGAGGAGATGCCCCTGCTGCGCACGCCGAACACTGTTCACGCACTCGGGCAACTCGCGCGGCACTATCGCAGACAGTTCGACACGACCGTCATTGGCGTAACGGGTAGCACGGGTAAGACCACCACCAAAGAGATGATCGCCACCGCGCTGGAGGCGGGCTACCCGAATGCTGTGCAAAAAAGCGCAGGCAACCTAAACACGGAACTTGGCGTACCGCTGTCGCTGTTCGAGCTGGACGCCGACTCCCGATACATGGTGCAGGAGATGGCGATGCGCGGACGCGGGCAAATCGCCCATCTTGCGGAGATTGCCGAGCCGCGCGTTGGAGTGATTACGCAGATCGGCTGGTCGCACATTGAGCAGTTGGGCAGTCGTGAAGCGATTGCCGAGGCGAAGTCGGAGCTGGTGCAGGCGTTGCCACGCGATGGGATTGCGATCCTGCCACGCGATGACAAGTTCTACGAGTTCCTACGAACTCGATGCGCCTGCGAGACCGTCTACACCTTTGGGCGTCATCCTGAAGCACACGCACGCCTGGCGGAAGTGCAGCTGGGCGAAGATCACACGGCGGGTGTTGTGGTATTGAACTTGCCACAGGTGCAGGCACAGGTGTGGGTGGAGCTGCCTTATCTGGGCGAGCATCTGCTGATGAACGCGACGGCTGCGCTGTTGACGGCGGTCGTGCTGGGCGTTGCCCCCGAAGCAGCGGCGCGCGCCTTGCGCCACACCCATCTGCCTGAGATGCGGATGACGGTGCAGCGGCAGCCCGAAGGATGGACACTCATCAACGACGCCTACAACGCGAACCCCGACTCGATGCGCGCCGCGTTGGAGGTGCTGATCCACCAAATCCCTGCGCGGCGGCGGATTGCTGTGCTGGGCGATATGAAGGAACTGGGCGCGTACAGCATGCGATTGCACTGGAGCTTAGGACGATGGCTGGCAACACAACCGCTGGACTATGTGGTTTTAGTTGGAAGCGAAGTGCTATGGACGGCGGCTGCCGCCAGGGAGGGCGGATTTCCCCCCAGCCGACTGCTGCACTTCGAGACGCCCCAGCAAGCGCGCGCGTGGCTGTTACGCAATGTGCAGAAGGGGGACTGCGTGCTGCTGAAAGGCTCGCGTGCGCTGGGGCTGGAACAGGCGGTGATGCGATGACCGACGCGCTGGTGTTCCTGACGGCGGCGCTCGCTGCCCTGTTGCTGGGTAAGCCTGTGATTGGCTGGCTGGCGAGCATCCGCGCGCGGCAGACCATCTACGCCTACGCGCCCGAAACGCACCGCGCCAAAGAGGGCACGCCTACGATGGGTGGGCTGCTGATTATGCTGGGAGTCGCCGTGGGGCTGATGGCGTGGGCGGGACTGACGCGCGAACCGCTGGTTCCTTTACTGGTAATTTTTGCAGGCGCGGTGTGGTTCGCGCTCATCGGGCTGCTCGACGACCACTGGATTCGTCGCTGGACAGGGCAGCGCGGGCTGGAATGGAAGCAGAAACTCGCACTACAGCTGATTGCGGGGGGCGTGAGCGTCTATGTGCTGTGGCTGGCAGCATCGGGCGTTGCCGAGCCGCTGCTGGGGAGTGCAGAGGCGGGCGGGGCACAACTGCCGCTGACCCCCGCGACCTTCGCGCTTGGAGTGTTTTGGCTGGTCGGCTGGGTGAATGCGTTCAACTTGACCGACGGACTGGACGGACTGGCGGCAGGGTTGACCGCGCTGGCGATGCTCGGCGTCTATGTCATCGGCACAGGGCAGGGGAGCTGGATTGCCTATGCGCTGATGGTGGCAGGCGGATGTGTGGGATACTTGTGGTGGAATGTGTATCCCGCGCGGGTGTTTATGGGCGATACGGGCTCGATGTTTTTGGGCGCAAGTTTCGGGCTGCTAACGCTTCGTAGCTTGCTGGATGCGCCCGCGTTGCAGCAGTGGGGCGCGTTCGGGGTGGTCGGACTGGTGTTCGCAGTGGAGATTATTAGCGTGATCGTGCAGCTAAGTTCGGTTAAGCTGCGTGGAGGCAAGCGCATATTTCGGGCGACGCCGATACACCACCACTTCGAGCTACTGGGCTGGACGGAGCCGACGATTGTGATGCGGTTCTGGCTGGCGGGAGCAGTGGCGGCGGCAAGCGGCGTCGCCATCAGCCGTTGGTGAGGCAACGATGAGCGAGTTCGCGGGCAAACGGGTAGCGGTCATAGGCGCGGGGCGCAGCGGAGTTGCGGTGGCAGGCGCGCTGATGCGGCGCGGCGCACAAGTAGAGGTTTTTGACCGAAAATTGCATGCTGAGCTGCCCTCCGCGAACGCGCTGACCGAGCTGGGCGTTGCCATACACACGGGAACCGACGCGCCCCAAAGCCTGTACGGGTACGACCTTGTGGTGGTCAGCCCAGGTTTGCCGCCCAGCCACCCGATTTTCGCGCAGGCGGAGGCAGCAGGCGTGCCCGTGTGGAGCGAGGTTGAGCTGGGTTACCGTCTCGCGCGTGCGCCGATTATCGCCATCACCGGCACGAACGGCAAGACCACTACCACGCTGCTGATTCACCACATTCTGCGCACGATGGGGTTGCGTGCGCACCTGTGCGGGAACATCGCGGGGATTGACGGCGAGCAGACGCTCACAGAAGCCGCCGAGCGCGCCGCGCCCGACGAGTGGCTCGTCACCGAAGTCAGCTCGTTCCAACTGCTGCACACGCACGCTTTCCGCCCCAAGATTGCGGTCATCACGAACATTCGCCACGACCACTTGGACTATCACGGCACTTGGGAAGCCTACGCGCTGGCGAAGGCGAAGATTCTGGCGAACCAGACACCCGACGACTGGGCGGTGCTGAATGGCGAGGATGCGGGGGTGGGGTGGGTGTTGGACTATTTGGGTTTGCCCCCCTCCTTAAGGTTCCCCCCGCTTCGCGAGGGGAACCGAGAAGCAGGGCAGGTATCTCCGCTTCGCGAGGGGAACCGAGAAGCGGGGCAGGCATCTCCGCTTCGTGAGGGGAACCATGACGACTCGGTTCCCCCTGCAAGCAGGGGGAACCTTGAGGAGGGGGTTGGGCGATTTCAAGTCAAATTCTTCGCCGCCTCCCAGCCGTATGTAGAGATTTCAGGCGAAACCTTAAACATCGCCGACTTGCCCAAACCCGCCCTTTGGGGCACACACGGCTTGGAGAATGCACTTGCGGCGGCAACGGTTGCCAGCATTCTGGGTTGCACGGGCGACCAGTTGCGTGGAGCGTTAGCGAGTTTCGCGGGTGTGCCCCATCGCATGGAGTTCGTTGGCGTGTGGGACGGTGTGCGGTACATCAACAACTCGATGTGTACGAACGCCGACGCGCTGGAGAAATCGCTCCAGGCGACGCCGAAGCCATGCATCGTGATTGCGGGCGGGGTGGATAAAAACGAGAGTATCGCGCAACTGGCGCAGTCGCTGGCGCGGCATGCGGCGCAGGTGCTTTTGATCGGGCGGGACGGTGGGGCAATCGGCGCGGCGTTGGAGGCGCTTGGATACACACACTGGCAGTATACCGGCGACTTGGCGCGGGCGGTTGCGGAGGCGTGTCGGGTGGCGCACGCGGGCGACACGGTCATCCTTGCGCCCGGGTGTGCAAGCTTCGACCAGTTCCGCAACTTCGCAGACCGCGGAGAGCAGTTTAAACGCTTGGTACGGGAGGTGCATGGATGCGACAATCCTCCGCCCTAAGAGACGCTCGCCGTCCGATTGAGCCGCTCCGCCAGACACCTGTGCAAGGAAGCGCAAGCGCAGTGCGGGTACATCCTGCGCTGCTGTGGGCGCCATTTGCGCTTGCACTGGTAGGGCTGCTGTTTCAGGGCAGTATTGCAATCAGCGAGCTGAATCGCCTGACGCGCGACGGTTACGCCCCTGACCCGCTTGCCACGCTGCGCCCTGTGCTGATGCAGGCGTTGTGGTTGGTGGTGGGCGCGGGCGTGCTTTGGGGATGCAGTCGCACTCGTGGGCGGTTTTGGCTGGCAAGCGCATGGCTGTGGCTGCTGCTGAGTTGGGGTGCGCTGCTATGGCTTGCGCTCAAACTGCCTGGCACGCTCACGCTCAACGGCGCAACGCGCTGGCTCGGCGTGCCCATCCCCGCGTTGAAGGGAATAACTCTGCAGCCTGCCGAGTTCTACAAACTGGCGACGCTTCTTTGGCTGACGGCTGTGTGGAGCGCGCCCCGCCTGCGCCCGACGCTTGGGTTATGGCTTGGTGCGCTGCTATGGTTCTCTGGAGTTGGGCTGATTGCGTTGCAGCCTGACAAGGATACGGCGATTTTAGTGTTCCTGTTGGGCTTCGGCGTCAGTTTCGTGGGAGGAATGCGTGCACAGTGGGTGCTGTTGGGGGGACTTACTGTGGCGTTTCTTGTGGGCGCGGTGGTTGCGACGCCACTGGTGCTTGGCGCGCTACGCAATCAGCCTTGGGAGACCCAGCCAGGCGCGTATGTGGTCAAGCGGATACAAGCCACCCTGAACCCGTGGGCATATGAACGAGATGCAGGCTACCAGATGGTACGCGCACAGATCGCTGTCGGTAGTGGCGGGCTGCTCGGCGTCGGTCTGGGCGTTGGACGCGAGAAGCGCAATCTGCCTGCTGTGGAGAGCGACTACATCTTCGCGGCGATTGCCGAGGAGGCTGGGCTGGTTGGCAGTCTGGGCGTTATCGTGCTGCTGGGGGTGCTGGTGTGGGCGTGTTTTCAGAGTGCGGCGCGTGCCCCAACACGCGCAGGCAGGCTTTACTTAGCAGGGTTGGGCGGATGGATTGGGCTGGGCGCGCTAATGAACCTGAGCATGGCAGTGGGGTTGATGCCGACGATGGGGTTGCCGCTGCCGTTCGTAAGCGCAGGTGGCTCGGCGCTGGTGAGCCTGATGGCTGCCATCGGTATCGGAGTCGCGCTGATGCGGGAGACGCCATGAGGGTCGCAATCGCGGGCGGGATCACGGGCGGGCATCTGTTCCCTGCGCTGGCGGTGGCACAAGCGTTGCAAGCGCGTGGGCACGCCGTGCTGTACCTGGGGGCGCGGCACGGCATCGAAGGGCGCCTGCCACTGCCCGTCCCGCACGCGCTGCTGGAGATGAGCGGGCTGCGCTCCACGCGGCGCACGCCGTGGTCGGTTGCGCTGACCCTGTGGCGGGCGCGACGCGAAGCGCATCAGCACTTGCGGGCGTTCGGCGCGGAGGTGATGTTCACCACAGGCGGCTACGCCTCCGTGCCGATTGCGATGGCGTTCCTGCGTCTCAGCCGACGCTTAGTGCTGCTGGAGCCAGACGCGCTGCCTGGCAAGGCGAACCGCTGGCTGGCGCGGCGCGCCGTGCGCATCTGCGTCAACTTCGACGAGGCGATGGAGGCGTTTGGCAACACGAAAACCGTGCGCACAGGACTGCCCGTGCGCCCCGAAGTGTACTTGCCCGAAGTGGAACCCGACGACGCACGCGACCACTTCGGACTAAGGCGTGACAAGTTTTGCGTGCTGGTGGTCGGGGGCAGTCAAGGTGCGCAGGCGTTGAACGAAGCCGTGCTGAACACTGTGCAGTACCTGCCGTCAGGCGAACTGCAATGGCTGCACCTGACGGGTGAGGCACACTTCGAGTTGGTGCGCAGCACAGCGGAGCGGCTGGGACTGAACGGCAACTATCATCCGCGAGCGTTTCTGACAGGGCGCGAGATGGGGCTGGCATATCGGGCAGCAGATGTGGTTGTTGGGCGTGGCGGGGCAGGCAGCCTGACCGAGTTCGCACTCAACGGCTTACCGATGGTGCTCGTCCCCTACCCCCACGCAGCGGGGGAGCATCAGCGGTATAATTGCGCCGCGTTGGCGGAACGGGGCGTAGCGGAGGTGATTGACCAAGCCGCGCTTTCACCCCAGCGACTCGCGGAAACACTGCTCCAGCTGCGCGATTGCCCGCAACGACGCGCTCAGATGCAAGCGGCTGGGCGAGCATGGGCGATCCCGAACGCCGCCGAGCGCATCGTGCAACTGCTGGAGGAGGTTGGATCGTGTACACACCCACAGGCATCCGTCTGACGACGAATCGGGAGCCAAGCCTGTCGATGCGGTTCCACTTTGTTGGGATCGGCGGTGCGGGGATGTCTGCACTCGCGCGCTGGCTGCGGTACAAAGGCGCGATGGTTAGCGGCTCAGACCTTGTTGAGTCGCCTACGCTACATGCCCTACGCGCAATTGGCGCAGACGCCTATGCCGCACACGACGCCCGCCGTATGGGGCAGCCCGACTGGGTCGTGGTCTCCGACGCCGTCCACCCCGATAACCCCGAAGTGATCGAGGCGATGCGACGCGAAATCCCTATCTGGCGACGCTCGCAACTAATGGGCTGGCTGCTGCGCGACTACACGGTAATCGCCATCGCGGGCACGCACGGCAAGTCCACCACGACCGCAATGACCGCCACGATTCTGGAAGCCGCAGGGTACGACCCAACTGTGCTCATCGGTGCAGAGGTGCCCCTGCCTGAGCCTTGGCAAGGCAACCTGCGGCTGGGCAAGAGCAAATGGGCAATCGTGGAGGCGTGCGAGGCATACGAATCGTTTCTGGACATCCAGCCGTACATTGCGCTAATCACCAATGTCGAGGCGGACCACCTGGACTATCACGGCACTTACGAGCGATTACTGAAAAGCTTCGTGAATTTCGCGAAGCGTGTGCCGCGCGAGGGTTACCTGATTGCCTGTGGCGACAGCCTCGGCGTGCGCGAGATGCTCAAGATGCTGCACCACATCGGTGGACACGAGCGACCACCGATGCTGTATGGGCTGGCATCGCACAACGATCTGCGCGCAGAGATTACCGAGTGCACGCCGACTCACACCGCGTTCCGCGTCTACAATAGCCACTGGCTTTCGGACACCGAGCCAACGCTGCGCATCCCGTACTTGGGCGAGCACAATGTGCAGAACGCGCTGGGGGCAACCTGTATCGCGTTGCTGTTGGGGATACCGACGGAGGTGATTGCAGGCGCACTCGCAAACTTCCGCGGGGTCAAGCGCAGGCAGGAAATCGTCGGCGAGGCGATGGGCATCACGGTCGTGGACGACTACGCGCACCACCCAACGGAGATTCGCGCCGCGCTGAGCGCGCTACGCCAGCGGTTCCCCAATCGCCGCATGGTGGTGGTCTACCAACCGCACTTGTATAGCCGCACGCGCGACCAACTGCACGGGCTGATTGACAGCCTTAGCACAGCCGATTTCGTGGTCATTACCGACATCTACCCCGCACGCGAGCAGCCAATTCCAGGCGTGAGTGCGGCGCTGATTGCCGATGGGCTACTGGAACGCGAGAGACCACCCACGCTCTATGTGCCCGTCAAGGAGCAGATCCCGTCGCGCTTGATCCCGCATCTGCAGCCCAGCGATGTCGTGGTGGTGATGGGTGCGGGAGACATCGAGAAGGTCGCACCGATGCTCCTTAGTCGGTTGGAGGCGCGCGGACAGGCGCGTCGGCTCACGGTCGCCGTGCTGATGGGCGGCGACTCGCCCGAACGAGATGTGTCGCTGCTGTCGGGGCTGCGCGTAATGCAGGCGTTGAACCCCGAAAAGTACCATGTCGTTGCGGTAGACCCTGCCCTGATGACGGGCAAAGAGGGCTACTGGGGCTTGCAAGAACTGTTGACGCGCGAGCGACCCGATGTGGCATTTATTGCGTTGCACGGTAGGCACGGCGAAGACGGCGCGGTGCAGGGGCTTCTGGAGTTGCTTGGCATTCCGTACACCGGCTCAGGCGTGCTGCCCAGCGCACTGGCGATGAACAAGTATGTCGCCAAGATCGTGTTCCGCGAGGCGGGACTGACCACGCCGAACGCGCTGCTGCTGAGCGATGCGGACGAAGAGAGCCTCGAGCGTGTGCAGCGTCACCTGCGCCTGCCGCTCATCGTTAAGCCGAATCAGGGCGGCTCGACACTGGGCACTACGCGCGTATTCGAATGGGATGTGCTACCCCGCGCTCTGCGCAAGGCGTTCGCCTACGACGAGAGCGCGCTCGTGGAGGAGCTTATCGAGGGGGTGGAGGTCTCTGTACCTGTGCTGGGCAGACGCGAGCCGTATGCGCTGCCCCCAGTGGAAATCGCGCCCAAAAGCGGCTACTATGACTTCCGCGCCAAGTACGCGCCCGGCGAGACCGAAGAGATTGTACCTGCCCGGTTGCCCACCGAGGTGTTGCAACTGCTGCAGCAGACGGCGATTACGGCGCATCTTGCACTCGGCTGTCGGGGCGTGAGCCGCGTGGATATGATCGTGCGCGGGACAACCCCATATGTGCTGGAGGTGAACACGATACCGGGCTTGACGCCGACTTCGTTGTTGCCGCGCAGCGCGGAAGCAGCAGGGCTGAGTTTCGCTGAACTGGTGGAGCGCATCCTGCGCGACGCGCTGGAGGAGGTGTAGGGATGCGATTACGAGAACGAGGCAAGCGGGTACGGATTCGGAGCCAAGCGGTGTCTTCGCGCCTTGTACCTGTGCTGGAGCCGACGAGCAACTTCTTTTTGCCTTCGCGTGTTGCGGCGCAGGTGCGTCCAAAGCGTCGCATGCGGTGTGCATACCCGATTTGGAGCTGGCTCTGGCGCAACGCGGAACCGCTCTTGTGGGGCGCGGTGGTGAGTGCGCTGACGCTGAGCCTGTGGTTCTCGCCGCGCACGCAACTGGCCCGCTTGGAGGTGGTAGGCGCACCGTCGGAAGCGCACGCCGAACTGTGCGCACTGCTAAGCCCGCGCCTGCAGTCACCGATTGCGCTGCGCGACGCTCCCCGCCACATCGAGCGCGCCGTGCAATCGTTGGACTGGGTGCAGCAGGCACGCTGGCAGCCAACAGGCGTGGGGCATGCACGGCTGACTATCATCCCGCGCACACCATTTGCTGCAATTCAGGGCACAAATGGCGACCGCCTGTTCGCCGACCCCACAGGAGTTTTGTTCCGCCCGCCGAATCGTAATCTGCAACCAACTTCGGGCATGATTCGCCTTGCGCAGGAAGACCCGTGCCTGCGCACGGGTAGCTATGTAGAGGGCGAGATGCAAGCGGCGCTGACGATACTGCATGCGGTTAGCCATCGCGCGGATGTCCTTCGCCCGCGCGTGCAAGTGTCCCGCACGCACGGCATACGACTCTTCGCGCAGATCCAGCGAGGGTCGGAGCCACCCGTCGCTGTGCAGTTACGCTTCGGCGACGCAAGTGCGCTCGAGCAGCAAATCCTCACGATGCACTGCTTGCTCGATTTGCCACTTGACGACCTGCGCCAGTGGGAATATGTGGACATTAGCGCGCCAGGGTCGGAGGCAGTCAAACCGCGCGAGACAGTGGGGGGTAAGCGATGAGCGAGAGCAAACTGAAGCAAATGACCGTCTTCTTCGCGATCTGGCTGGTGGTAGGGCTGCTGCTGGGCATGGCGTTCAAGGAGCAGACACGCATCCGCACAGCAGAACTGCCCAGCGCACGCCTGCCTGACTTGGCGCGCGCTTATGTGCAGGAGAAACGCTCTAACGCTATGCTGGAAGAGGAAATCCGCCAGCTACGCCAGCGCATCAATGAACTGGAGAACGCGTTCATTAGCGGCACCAAACAAGCGCAAGTCCTGAGCCAGAGCCTCCAGGAAGCGAAAATGCTTGCAGGCTTGCTGGAAGTGGAGGGACCAGGCATAGAACTGATTCTGCAAGACAGCAAGAAGCGTCCATCGAGCGACTCGCCGGAGCTGTTACCAGAACTCTACACAATACACGACTACGACCTGCTACGCGTGGTGAACGAGTTGCGTCAGGCGGGCGCAGAGGCGATAAGCATCAACGGGCAGCGCATCGTTGCCTCAACGGCTATCCGCTGCACGGGACCTGTGGTGTTCATCAATGATGTGAAAACGGCTTCGCCGTTTGTGGTGCTGGCGATTGGCGACCCGAAGACGCTCATTGGCGCGTTGGAGATGCCTGGCGGCGCGTTAGCGGATCTCAGAAGTGTCGACCCAGAAATGGTGAAGATTCGCCGACTGGATACCGTGCGTATTCCTGCCTACAGCGGCTCGACACAGTTTCGCTATGCGCGTCCTGTGACAACGGGGGAAGAGAGGAAGCCATGATAGCAGTTGGCTTTATTGGCTTGTTGCTGGGCGTTGTAATCGCCTCGCTTGTGCTGGATATCCCGCTTCCTGAGGAGTGGGCGGCGTATCTGTCACTGGCGGCGTTGGCGGGGCTCGACACGGCGTTCGGAGGTTGGCGCGCCGCGCTGGAGGGACGCTTCCACACTGATGTATTCGTGTCGGGCTTTATCGTGAATGCACTGCTGGCGGCAATGCTCGCCTACTTAGGCGACCGCATCGGGGTGGATCTGTTTCTCGCAGCAGTAGTGACGCTTGGCGGGCGCATGTTCTTGAATCTCTCGCTCATTCGTCGCTACTATCTCAATCAGCTGGCGCTGAGGCGGCAACGAGGATGACACTGATTACAGGGCTCGATATCGGCACGACGAAGGTGTGTTGCTTTGCAGTGAGGCGGTGTGCGGATGGCACGCTGCAGCCCGCGGGCTACGGCGTCGCGCCGTGCCGTGGGCTTAAGCAAGGACAAGTGGTCGATATGGAGCAGACCGTGAACGCAATCCAGCAAGCCGTTCACGAGGCGCAAACAATGGGCGAACTGAGCATCACGGGTGTCGTGCTGGGCGTCACGGGTGAACACATCGAATCGATGCCGCGACGCGCCGAAATCACCATTACGCGCCCCGACCGTGAGGTCACCCACGAAGACCTTGAACGACTGCGCCACAACCTGCAGCAAATCCACTTGCCGCCCGACCGCGAGCTCATCCATACGCTGATTCGGCAATACATTCTCGATGGGCAGTCGGGTATCCTTAACCCCCTCGGCATGAGCGCGTCGCATCTGCAGGCAGAGGCGACGCTCGTGACAGGTGGGCTGACCTTTCTGCAGAATCTGCGCCGCTGTGTGGAGCGCGCAGGGCTGGAAGTGCAAGCGATGGCGCTGGAGCCGCTGGCTTCAGGCTTGGCAACGCTGACCCCTGAAGAGCGCGAGATAGGCGTCGCGCTCATCGACATCGGCGGTGGCACGACTGATGTGGCGATTTTCATGGATGGCGCGCTGGTCTACACCAGTGTGGTACCCTACGGCGGAAATCAGGTCACCCGCGACTTATACATCTTGTTTCGCTTGGCGGACCCACAGGAAGCTGAGCGATTGAAACACGAATTCGGGAGCGCGCTGGCATCGCGTGTGCCCGAAACCGAGCGGGTATCCTATCGGGAGATGGGAACCAACGAAGAGCGTCGGGTGCCCCGACGGCTGTTCACGGAGGTTATTGAGGAGAGGATGCGCGAGATCTTAGAGCTTGCTCGCGAGGAGCTGAAGCGCTCTGGGCTGTACGACCGTTTGGCTGCAGGGGTCGTGTTGACCGGAGGTGGCTCGTGCTTGCCATGCACCGCCGAGCTGGGGCGGCAGGTGTTCGACGCCCTGCCCGTGCGCCTGGGGACGCCACAGCCGCGCGAGATGGCTCTGCCCAGTGCGCTACAAAAGCCCGCTTACGCCACTGCGGTCGGACTCGCGCTCTACGGTGCCCAAATCCTCCCCGAAACCGACAGCCCGATGGTGCCCAGCCGATTGTGGAAACAACTCGCTCGAACCGTTCAACGCTGGTTGCACCGCAATCGATAACCTCATCGTTTCAGGAGACGCGTCATGGCAAAAGAACGCACGACTCATCGGGAGAATGAACTGTTAGAAGTGCAAGCCGTGTTGAAAGTGGTTGGCGTCGGCGGTGGCGGCGGGAACGCCGTGAACCGCATGATCGAAGTCGGCGTGCAAGGCGTGGAGTTTATCGCCATGAATACCGACGCGCAGGTACTCAACAAATCGCGTGCGCCAATCAAGATACAGCTGGGCGTCGGGATTACCCGCGGGCTGGGGGCGGGAGGAAATCCCGAAGCGGGACGAAGCGCTGCCGAAGAGAGCCGCCACGAAATCCGCAAGGTGCTGGAAGGCGCGGACCTTGTGTTCATTACCGCTGGGCTGGGCGGCGGCACAGGCACAGGCGCCGCGCCCATTATCGCCGAAATCGCTAAGGAACTGGGCGCACTCACCATCGCTGTCGTTACCAAGCCCTTTAAGTTCGAAGGACCTCGACGCTGGAAAGTTGCCGAAGAAGGCGCGCAACTGCTGCGCAAACATGTGGACGCGATGATCGTGGTGCACAACGACCGCCTCATCGACGTGTCGGAACGCACCACTACCATGACCGAGGCATTCCGGATGGCGGACGATGTGCTGCGCAGCGGTGTGCAGGGCATCTCCGACATCATCAACTACCCAGGCGAGATTAATGTGGACTTCGCTGATGTGCGCACCATCTTCGAAAACGCGGGTACCGCGCTGATGGGCATCGGCAAGGGCACAGGCGAGAATCGTATGATTCAAGCCGTGCAGGAGGCGTCCACCAGCAAGCTACTCGAATCATCGATCTACGGCGCACGCCGATTGCTGGTGAACATTACGACAGGCGAGGACATCGGCATCTTCGAGGTACAAGAGGCGATGAACTTACTGTACCAGATGACCGACCCCGAAGAGGCGAACATCATCTTCGGGCATGTCATAAAGCCCGGCATGACCGATGTGGTGCAGGTGACGGTGCTGGCGACGGGCTTTCCTGAAGAGCCACTACAGCACCGTGAGGCGGCGGTGAATCTCAAGTCGCAGTCCGAGCCGCACCCGTTGGACTTTGCCCGCGCGCGGACGGACACCTCCACACCCCTACGCACGCCTGCGCCTGAGCCGCCCCGCACAGTGAACCCAGCCTCTGAACGCACAAAGCCCGAACCGCGTCCATCGCGCGAAGACCTCGATATCCCGGCCTTCTTGCGTAAACGTGGGCTGTAAGTCTTTCTGCAGCCGACACACCGAGCCACAAAGCCCCCGAAGAGTTTCGGGGGCTTTACTATTGGCATAACGGAGCAGACGGGGTACAATCCTCTGCGCAGGGGGAACACGATGGAAATGCGCGAGCCCTTCGACGCCGACGAGCGGTTCACGCCCGATGAGGCGGTGGAAATCCTCAAACGAGCAATCGCACTGGAGAAAGACCAGTTCTCCGTGGAGGACCTGTACACAATGGGAGACGAGGCGGGCGTAAGCCGTGAAGCGGTGCAACGCGCCATCGCCGAGTATCGCGAGGAACAGCGGCAACTTGAGGAAGAACGCCAGAGACGCGAACAACAAATCGAGGCGGAACGCCTACGGCGCAAGCGCGAACAGGAACTGCAGGAGCGGGAATTTACTCGCTTTGGGTATCAACTTATCCAGACGATTATTTTGATAGTCGTGTTTTTCGGGATTTTCGCGATGATGTCCACTTGCATGCTCGGTCAGTTTGAACGGACAACAAGAAGAATGATGCAACCGCCCTCGTGGACGACCGATCCCCCGAAGCCTCGTCCGATTATAGTGTTCCCGAGAGGGAATCCTGAGCCGATGCCGCAGGAGCCGTGGGGACGATAGCCGTCTAATCCTTCGAGGTACAATACGGCGGGGAACGATGTCTAAAAACGGTACGACGGACGCGAAAGCGCACGCCGAGCAACTGATGCGCGAAGCGGTCGCGCTGTTTGAGCAGGGGCGGCTGGAGGAGGCGTTGCTGGCGTGCGAGGGCGCGTTGGCGCTGGACGAGACCTACGCGCCTGCGCTGTCGCTGAAGGGGCTGATTCACGAGCGGCGCGGGCAGGTCGCTGAAGCGATAGCGGCTTACGAGCGCGTGCAGGCAGTGAGCCCGCTGAGCGTTGCGGAGCGGGCGCGGCTGGACGCCCTGCGTCGTCAGGCGCGGGCGGTGGTGCGCCCTGCGCCCGCGCACCCGCTGTGGGTAGAGACACTGCCCGTCGCGCTGGCGTTTCTGGGCGTCGGGCTGGTGTTGCTGATTGGCTTCGCGCTGGTCTTGCGCTGGAGCGCGCCGCCCGCACCTGCGCCGAGCCAACCCGTGGCTTCTACGAATGAGAGCGTTCCCTCGCCTGTCAGCCCACTGCCCAGCGCAACAGTCCCTGCGCCACCCGCCGAGACACCCTCGCCCAACCCGTCACAGGCAGTCGTGCCTCCTGTGATGATTGACCCGTCGCGCCTCGCGCTTGCACCCGCGCAGTCTAATCCCCCGCGTGGCGAGATTCCGACCCTGCCTGCCCCTGAACCTGAAACGAAACCCGCGTCTAAGAGCGAAACACTCAAGCCAGACAGCAACGCCCCTCGCGACTCTGAGGTGATGCCCGATGTGAAAGTCGAGGAGACCCAGCGCGGCGTGTACGAAATCCGCGTTGAGCGCGCACCGTCCCAATCGCCCAGTCGCAGCGCGACCACTTCGCGGGCAACGGATGCACTGACGCAGGCGCAGAACCTGCAGCGCGCGGGCAACTACCGCGAGGCGATCCAAGCCTACCTGCAGGCGTTGCCTACCGCGCCGAACCCCGCCGAAGTGCATCAGCAAATCGCCACCTGCTACCTGCGCCTCGGCGACAAGGCGAACGCGCGCACCCACTTCCTGCAAGCCATCGCCGAATACGAACTGCAGATTCAAGCGGGGCGCGATGTAGAAACCGTGCGTCAGGGTATCGCTGCATGCCAGAACGGGCTGCTGCTATGCAACGAGTAGCCGCGCTGCTTGGGGTCGCGCTTCTGTTCCTCGCAGGCGGTTGGGCACAGCCGACCTTGCTGATATTTGCGGATCCCGCGCCCCCGATTCAGCACGACGGCAAGCCCTACGACCCGAATATCGACCTCAAGCCGCACCTAACGCCCTTTTTGCAAGAACTGCGCAAGGCGCGCGTGGAGTGGTACAGCCCGACGCATCCGATTGCCCATCAGTTTGCCCAGCAGCGAGGGCTAAGCGCGGAGCAACTCGCTAACCCGACGCCTGCCCTGCGCGGGCAACTGGCGCGTGCGTGGGGCGCAGAGTTCGTGATGACCGTGCGCTGCACCCGCGCCCCTGAGCAGAACAACTTCGAGTACACCATCAAGGTCTGGCGGCTGGGCGCACGCGCGCCCGTGTGGGAAACCGAGGGCTTCCAGCAGGTCGCCTCGCGGCAGGGCAAGTCGGACGATATAACCGCGCTGCAGACGCTGGGACGCACCGTCGCGCTGCGCTTGGACGCGGAGCTATGGGACACCCTGCCGCGCCTCGCCGAGCAGCTGCAGACGCCCACGCCCTCGCCCCCGCGCGCGCAGTCGCCCCAACGGGTTGAGCCGCGCCCGCTTGCCGAGCAACTGCTGCGCGAGGGCAAACTCGCCGAGGCGCTGCCCCACCTGCGCGCTGCCGTGAATGCGCAGCCCGACGACGCCGAGCTGCGCATGGCGCTCATCCGCCTGTACCGTCGGCTGAATCTCGGCGAGCTGGCGCAACGCGAGCTGACCCGCGCCGTACAGCTGTACCCCAACGACGAGCGGTTCGCGTTGGAGTGGGCTGCGCTGCTGCAAGCGGAAGGCAAGCCTGCCGAGGCGGTGAGTCGCCTGCAGACCGCGCTACAGGCGCAGCCCGACTCGGTCGCCCTGCGCCTCGCGCTGTTCGACGCGCTACTGATGCAAGGGGATGCGCCCGCCGCCGCGCACATACTGCAGCCGATTGCCGAGCAGAACGGCGCAGAGGTCGCCTACCGACGCTATCTGCTGTTGGGCGCGACCCGCGTGCTGGAGAGCCTGCCCGACGGCAGCTATGAACTCACCGACGCGCGCGCCGCGCTATGGTTGCAGGTTGCCAGCGGGCTGCTTACCGACCTCGTAGGCGAGCTGTTGGACTTGCGTCGCCTCGCCAGCGCCCCCAGCCCCGACTGGAGCGCGCTGCGCACGCGCGGGGAACAAGCCGTGCTGAACGCGCTGCGCATCGGACAGTGGCTCGAACGCGCCCAGCCCACCGACTCCACGCGCCGCACCGTCGCCCACACACGCTTCGCCAGCCAAATGCTCGTACAAGCCGCGCAGCAAATGGCACGATACTTGCTGTCGCGCAACCCGGAGGAGGAAGCGCGCGCCAGCCTACTACGCATAGAAGCCATACGCGAGCTGGAAGCCGCACGGAACGCGCTTCCGAAACTTGCGCCATGACCGACTGGACCGCGTTGGGAATCGGGTTGGGATTCGCCCTGCTGGGAGGCATGCTGATTGCGCTGGGGAGCCGCCGCTGGAGCCTGTGCCCGCTGCGGGAGTGCCCCGCGCTGGAGGCAGGGCAGCGTGTGGAGTTTACCGTCGCGGGCAAGCGATACGCCACCGTGCTAACAGGGGTGGGCGGCGATGCTTTGCGCCTTGCGCCGCCGCTGGAGCGCGGTCTGCCCGTCTCGTTCGAAACGGGTGTATTCGCCGAGTTGCGCCTGACAACCTCCGCAGGCGTCCACGAGGCGACGGTACAGTTCATCGGACGCCAGACGCACCCGCAGCCGTGCCTGATTGTCCGTCTCGCCTCGCGCTGGCGACACACCCAACGCCGCCGCTACGAGCGCATTCTGCTGCCCGACGAGGTGAATGTCGCGCTGCGCTTCGCGAACGACTACTGGATCGCGTGGGCGCACGACGCCAGTCAAGGGGGGCTGCGCCTGTACGCGCCCGCGCCCGTACCCTTGAACGCCCACCTGCGCGTGGAGATGCCGCCTGCCTTACGCGGCATCACTTGCTGCGACGGGGAGTGCCGCGCCCGCGTCGTCGCCTGCGAACGCGCCCCGACCCGACAGGGCTACGCCTACCAAATCCGCCTCGCCTTCCTCGATGGGCACACCACCTGAGGTTTCTGTCATCATCGTCAGCTACAACACGCGCGAACTGCTGCGCGAGTGCATCGAGTCGATTCTGTGCGAACAGGGGGACGGGCTTGGGGTGGAGGTCATCGTCGTGGACAACGCCTCCGCCGACGGCAGCGCGGCGATGGTCGCCGAGCGGTTCCCCCAAGTGCGCCTGATTGCGAACCCCAACAATCGCGGCTTCGGTGCAGCGTGCAATCAGGGGCTGGAGATTGCACAGGGACGCTACGCGCTGATTCTGAACGCCGACATCCGCGCCCAGCCTGGTGCGCTGCAGCGGCTGGTGGCGTTTATGGACGCGCACCCCGACGCCGCCGTCTGCGGCGGGCAGTTGCGCTACCCCGACGGGCGCATCCAGCCCTCCTGCGCCCGCGACCTCACGCTCTGGTGGGTCTTCTGCGAGCAGAGCATGCTGGCGAAACTGCTCCCGCGCACGCGCCTGTTCGGGGGCTACTGGCGCACCCACTGGGACTTCAGTGCGACCATCGAGACCGAGCAAGTGATGGGCGCGTGCATGATGCTGCGACGCCCGTTCCCGCGCTTCGACGAGGACTACTTTCTGTATTGCGAGGACACCGACTTGTGCTACCGCGTGCGCCAAGCGGGAGGCAAGATTTACTATGTGCATGACGCCGTGTTTGTGCATTACTTGGGTGCGAGTGGCGAGCCGCAGCGGGCGCAAATGGTGATCTACTACAATCGCGGCAAGGAGCGGTACTTTCGCAAGTTTCACGGCGCGTGGCAGGCGCGGGTGTGTCGCTGGCTGAACAAAGGCGGCGCGTTGCTTCGCGTGCTGCTGGGGCTGGCGGGCGTCGTGCTTACGCTGGGCAGGCACGCGGGATTTCGGCGCTACGCGGCGACCTTCTGGCAAGTGTGGCGCAAGTCATAAACCCAGCGCATTTCGGACAGCCCCGCGCATCACCTCTACAGGCGCAGGGCTACCTGTCCAGCGTTCAAACGCGAGCGCGCCCTGATGCACCAGCATGCCCAGCCCGTCAATAGTCTTCAGCCCGCGTGCGGCGGCTGCTTGAAGCAGGCGCGTTTGCAGCGGGCGGTACACCAAGTCGCACACCCACGCGCCTGCAGGCAACGCCTCAACGGGCACGGGGGGCATCGTGTCGGCGTGCGGCTCCATGCCGAGCGAAGTGCAGTTCACGACGCCGTCAGCGTGCGCCGCGCACTCCGCGAGCGCGTCGTGTTCCAGCGGCAATATCCCCGCACAGCCAAAAGCGTCCGCCAACGCCTGTGCGCGTTCCTGCGAGCGGTTCGCAAGCCACACTGTACAGCCTTGCTGACGCAGCGCGTACACCACCGCGCGCGCCGCGCCGCCCGCGCCCAGCACCAGCACCGCCTGACCCGCGGGGTTCACCCCAGCCTCCGCCAGCGCACGCAGGAAGCCCTCTGCGTCTGTGTTGTCGCCGATGAGCCATTCGCCGTCCCAAAACAGCGTGTTAACCGCGCCAATGTGCCGCGCGGCGTCCGTCAGCCCGTCCAGCAGTGGGATGACCGCCTCCTTGTGCGGAATCGTCAGGTTCAGCCCGCGAATGCCCAGCCCGCGCATCCCTGCAATCGCCTGCGCGAGCCTGTCGGGGGCGACCTCGAACGCCAAGTAGACCCAGTTCAGCCCCAGCGCACGGAACGCCGCGTTGTGCATTGCGGGGGAGAGCGAGTGGCGCACGGGGTAGCCCAGCACGCCTGTCAGGACAGTGTGCGCATCGATCATCCGCCGTCCTCGATGCGGTAGGGTTGTAGCCGCTTGAGCAGCCACTTCTCCACTTGGCGGCTGAGCTTCGTGCCGATAAACTCGCGCGGGTGCATCGGGCGCACCCAAATTGTGTAGATGCCCAAGCGGTTGCCCCCCCAGATGTCGGTAAACAGCTGGTCGCCGACAATCGCGGCGTGTTCGGGTTCGACATTCAGCATCTCCAGCGCGCGGCGGAGCATCGCACGGCGCGGCTTCATCGGTCCCCGCGCGTAGGGGATGCCCAAAGTCTCGCTGAGCCACTGCAGCCGCCCCAGATTGCGCGTGTTGGACACAAAGCAGAGCTTGATGCCTGCCGCCTGCATCTGCTTAACCCACTCGGCAACTTCGGGGGGCACTTGGCGGCTGCGCCACGGCGTGATGGTGTTGTCCAAGTCCAGCAGCAGTGCGCGAATGCCCTGCGCCTGTAGGCGTTCGGGCGTAATCTCCGCCACGCTTTGCACATGCTCGTCGGGGCACCAGCGCCGTATCCAGCGCGGCGGCGCGTCCTTCTGAAACCGCATACTGTGTATTATGGCATGGCGTCGTATGCCTTCGCGAGTATCTCCATAGGGTGCAGCACTTCGATGGGCACGCCCGCCTCCTGCAAGCCTTGCCGTATCCAGAGCGTGCAACCAGGGTTCGCGCTGGCGACAATCGTTGCGCCCGTCTGCTGGATGGCACGCACCTTACGCTGGAGCGCGTCGCGGGCGAGCTTGGGCTGCAGCAGGTTGTAGATACCCGCCGAGCCGCAGCACATATCCGCGCCGTCCATCTCCACCAGTTTGACGCTGGGCAGTCGCTTCAGCATGGCGCGCGGCTGCTCGCGAATGCCCTGCCCATGCACCAGGTGGCAGGCGTCGTGATAGGTGATGCACAGCGAGTCGTCGCGCGCAGGTTCTGGCAACTCGGCGTCGGCGAGCAACTCATGCACATCGCGCACACGCTGGGCGAGGCGTTCGGCTTCGGCGTGGTCAGGTGTGTCGCGAAACAGCAGCCCGTATTCCTTCATCGTGGAGCCGCAGCCCGCCGCGTTCACGGTGATGTAGTCCACCTCGCGGAACGCTGCGAGGAGCCGTCGGGCGTTGCGCCGCGCGTGGTCGGGATAGCCGTTATGCACCCACAGTGCGCCGCAACAGCCCTGATTGCGGGGGATATGCACCTCGTAGCCCGCCAGCGTGAGCATGCCGACCGTGGCGCGATGCACCCGCCCGAACAGCACCTGCATCGCGCAGCCGAGCAGGAGCCCCACCCGCGCCTTGGGCGGCTGCACCTTCGCGGGGTACACCGTCTGCGTCGGTTGCCACGGGCGGTCGGGCAGGCGCGGGAGCTGCACTGCCGACTCGCTTGCGCCCAGCAGGCGCGCCATCCAGCGTGGCGTGCGCCGAAAGCCCAGCGCGCCCGCCACGCGCAGCATTAGGCGCAGCTGCATCGGGTTCGTGAAGCGGGCGATCGCCTGCTGGCGCACCCACCGCTGAAACGGCGTGCGGGCGTGCTCTTCCACTTCGGCGCGTGCCCCCTCGATGAGCTTCGCATACGGCACGCCCGACGGACACGCCGTCTGACAGCCCAGACAGCCCATGCAGGAGTCAATATGCGGTCGCGCCTGCGCCCACTCGATACGCCCCTCCAGTGCTTGGCGCATCAGGTAAATCCGCCCGCGCGGCGATTCCGCCTCCTGACCTGTGGACACATAGGTCGGGCACGCCTGCAGACACAGACCGCAGTGGATACACTTCTGAAGGTCGCGCTGGTCAAGCCGCATGCGTGCAGTATACCCTCGCTGCGCGGTATAATTCAGGGTGGTGGAACCCGTGCAAGAGCGGTTCGAGGAGTTGTTGCGCCTGCTGGATGAGAATCCAGAGTTTTTGGAGGCGTTGCAGGATCGGATTGTGGACGAGAAGGCGATTCTCCGCGCGTTTCAGAAGCGTGCGGAGGTGCGCGAAGCCATCCGCCGCCAAATCCTGCACGACGAGCTTTTGCAGCTGCCCGAGTTGGTGCGCCAATTGGTTGAGGCGCAGCAGCGCAACGCGGCACAGCAGCAGGAAAACAGTCGCCTGATACGGCAACTTATCGAGAGCCAGCAGCGGCACGAGGCGATCCTGCAGGAGCATAGTCGCTTGCTGCAGCAGTTGATAGAGAGCCAGCAGCGACACGAAGCCATCCTGCAAGAGCATGCCCGACAACTGCAGGAGTTGACTGCACAGGTGCGTCGGGTCGTCGAGGTGCAAGAGCAGATGGCGCGCGACCTGCACGACCTCAAGGAGTGGCGGAAGGGCTTCGATGGGTTGCGGCGCGGCGCAGAGCTGGAGAAAGAGGTGCGCCAACGCGCTCGGATTATCTTCGCGGGCGGACGCGGCGGACACCCCGAGTCGCCCTTCGTGAGCCGACTCCTGAAAAACTGGCTGCGCACGGTCAACGGAGACGATCCTATTCTGGAGGCGGCAGCTGACCCGACCGCCGCGGATCTCATCTGGAGCAAGGGCGGGAAGGTCATCGTAGTCGAGGTGTCTGTGAAGGTAGACCGCGACGATGTTGACCGCGCCTTCGCACGCGCGAACACCCTGCGCGGCGCAGGCATCGACGCCGTGCCCGTCGTCATCGGCGACCGATGGACAAGCGACAAGGTACGCACACGCGCCGAAATGCGCGGCGTCGAGTGGTATGTCGGCAAGACGCCTTCGGAGGGCTTCATCGCGTTGCGTCGCATCCCCGATGACGCCGAAGATTCCGAAGTAGACGAGTAATCGCCCCTGTTAGCCGCAACAGGGAACTTTCTCGCGCTCCGTGCGTATCGATATATGCACATCGGTCTATGAACGAGCGACGCGAGCTAACGGAGCGCGAGGCGACCCAAGTCGCGCGGGCGCTGGCAGACCCCACGCGCCTGAGCATCCTGCGCACGCTGCTGCAGCACGGCGAACTCTCGTGCGGCGAGCTGGCGGAGCGGTTCCCCATCGCACAATCCACAGTGTCGCACCACCTGAACACGCTGATGCAAGCCGAGCTGGTTGCCATGCGCAAGCAAGGACGACACCACTACTTCCGCGCCGTGCGCGACACCTTGTGCGCCTTCGCACATTGGCTCGCCACACTCGACCAGATCGAGTGCGATACCTTCCACTCTAAGGAGGAGGTTGATTATGCGTAAACATTCACGCTGGTTAGCGTACTTAAGCATCGCGGCGATGCTGGTCGGCTCTTTACAGTCTGTACAGGCACAACCAGTGACTTACCGAATTGACCCTGTCCACTCGTTCATCATCTTCCGCGTGAAGCACCTGAACACAGGCTTCGCTTACGGGCGCTTCAACAGCTTTTCGGGCACGATTATCGTGGACGAGAAGAACCCCGCCAATAGCTCCATCGAGCTGGAGATTGACGCGAACAGCGTGGACACCGGCAACAGCCAGCGCGATGAGCACCTGCGCAGTCCCGATTTCTTCAACACACGGCAGTTCCCGAAAATCACCTTCAAGAGCACGCGCGTGCGCAAGATTAACGACACGACCGTCGAGGTGCAGGGCGACCTGACCATGCGCGGCGTGACGCGCCCGATTACCGCGCGGGTAACCTACACAGGCAAGGGGCGCAACCAGCGCGGGCAGGAGATTATCGGCTTCGAGACCACCTTCACCATCCGCCGTAGCCAGTTCAACATCAACTACGGCTTGAACGGCGGTCTGGCGGATGAGGTGCGCGTCACCTTCGCGGTGGAGGGCATTCGTCAGTGAGCGTCATTCTTGAGAGCGCGCTAACGGCGGGGCTGGCAGCGCTGGCGGCTGGGGTGTTCTGGCTGCTGGGCTGGCGGCTCCGCCGCGCCCACGCGCTGCTGAGCGCGCTGGGTGTCAGCGTGGGCTTTGCCGTGCTGTATTGGCGCGTGCAGGGCCGCCCCGACTTCCCGCCGATCGACGCGACGCAGTGGGTATTCTGGCACGCGCTGCTGGCGTTGCCGCTGGGTTGGCTGGCGGGGATTACGCCTGCGTATCGCTGGGTGTGGGTGTGGGGCGCGCTGCTGGGCGTGCTGTGGCTGTTTGTGCCGCCGTTCCGCCCGCTCATGGAGTCGGGCTTCTGGTCGCTGACGGCGGGCGTGGCGTATATCGTCGGCTTCGCGCTCGCGACTTGGCTGTTGATGACGCTGACCGCGCCGCTGGGCGAGGAGCGCGGGCTGGCGACGCCGTTCCTGATTGCCCTGCTGGGCGGGGTGAGCGCAGGCGTGTTGTTCTACGGCGCGAAGAGCGCGTCGCTGGCGCAGCTGTCGGGCACGCTGGGCGCAGTGGTCGGCGTGGGCGTGCCGTTGGCGTTCCTGCGCGGGTTTACGATTGGGCGCGGAGCCGTCGCGCTGGCGATACTGTTGTTTATGTCGCTGTGGACAACTGCGCTGGGTTTTGCGCAACTGACGCTGGGGCAGCTCGTCGTGCTGTACCTGCTCGCGCTAACCCCTGCGCTGCGCCTGTTGCCCGCGATGCAGCGATGGTCGCCTGCTGTGCGGTTCGCTCTGCCGCTGGCAATCGTGCTGGTGGTGGGCGCGGCGGCTGTGGGGTTGACCTACCGCGCGTACATGGCGCAGAGCGGTGACTACTACAGCTACTGAATGAAAACCGTGTGAAAATCTCGCACTTCTGGGCACACGGGTATACTTGAGGGCGTCTAAGCTTCTGGAGGCGACTATGCGAATCGTGGTGAGTTGGACACTTGTTGTGGCAATGTGCGGTGTATTAGCAACGCAGAGCGTGCGCGAGGCGGTCGCACTGGCAAATCAGGGCAAGATCCAAGAGGCAATCGAGATGTTCGAGACCCTGTACCAGCGCGACGAGAACAATCCCACGGTCGCCAACTGGCTGGGCTACTTGTACCTGAAGACGGGCAAGTACGCGGAAGCGGTTCCTATGCTGGAGAAGGCGACCCAACTCACGCCCCGCAACGCCGAAGCGTGGAACAACCTCGGCAACGCCTACCTGCACACCAACCAGCTGGAGAAATCCATCAACGCCTACCGCAAGGCGATTGAACTCAAGCCCAACGACGCCGACGCGCACTACAATCTGGGCAACCTCTACACCAAAATGAGGCAGTACCAGAAAGCGGTGGAGCATTACCAGAAAGCAATCCAGTTGAACCCGCGCGACGCGAACGCACACAACAATCTGGGCTATGTCTATCAGATGATGAAGCTTCCTGCGCGGGCAGCGGAGCATTACAAGCGGGCGACTGAGTTAGACCCGAACAACGCGACCTTCAAGTTCAACTACGCACTGGCGTTGGCAGAGCAGGGGCAGTGGCAACAGGCAGCGAGCCTACTGGAGCGCGCCATGCCCCAGATGCCTACAGAAGCCAATGGCTGGCTGAAGCTGGGCGAGGCGTACACGCGCCTACGCCAGCCCGAAAAGGCGATTCAGGCGCTGGAGCGGGGCGTCGCCGCCAACCCCGACAACCCCGACCTGCACTATAACTTGGGGGTGGCGCACCTTCTGCGCGGCAACCTTGCCGCAGCAGCGACCGCCTTCGAGAACGCGCTGAACTTGCGCCCCAACGACGCCGATACCCTGAACCAGCTCGGCTTCGTGCAATTGCGCCAGCGGCGACTGGACGACGCGGAGGCGACTCTGCAGCGCGCGTTGGAGATTAACCCGCGCCTGACCAGTGCACGGCTCAATCTCGCCACGGTGAAGCGCCTCAAGGGCGAGAGCGACGAGGCGTTGCGCCTCTATCAGCAGGTGGTCGCCGAGAACCCCAAAAGCCAGGAAGCGCGACTGGCGATTGGCGACCTGTTGATGGAGAGGGGCGACCTGCGTGGCGCAGAGGCACAGTACCGAGCCGTGCTGAAGGAGAACGAACGCTCGCATGTGGCGTGGAACAATCTCGGTCTTGCGCTGATGCGCTCCAACCGCATTCAGGAAGCCATCAAAGCGTTGGAGCGCGCCGTCGCGCTGAACCCGCGCTCGGCGGTGTATCGCAACAACTTGGGCGCCGCCTACGAACGCGCGGGGCAGCTCGCCAAAGCGCGCACGATGTACCAAGAGGCGCTCAAACTTGACCCCAAACTGGAAGATGCCCGCAAAAACTTGCAGCGTATTGCGAACCGATAACTGATGGCGGATGTGCTGATTGTCTATAACGCGGGCAAGCCCGACGCGGCACGCCTGGCGCACGAGTCGGCGCAGTGGCTGCGCGCGGCGGGCTACAGCGTCGTGCTAACCGACCAGCCGACCGCCGCTCGCTGGGACGCACCGCCCGACCTGAACCTCGCGCTGGTAATGACGCTCGGCGGCGACGGCACGCTGCTCACAGGCGCGGTCATCGCCGCCCCTGCGGGCGCGCCGCTGCTCGGCGTGCATCTGGGCAGGTTCGGTTTCATCGCACAGGTGGAGCCTGACGCAATTCTGGACGCGCTCCAGCGGTGGCAAGCGGGCGACTACCAAGTGCAAGAGCGGCTGATGGTGCAGGCGCGGCTGGACGGCGAAACGCGCGCGTCCATCGCGTTGAACGAAATCACGCTGCTGCGCACGCCCACCGCGCCGATGCTGGATTTCACGATACGCATCAACGACCTGCTGCTGACCACCTATCCAGCGGACGGCTCGCTGGTCGCCACGCCGACAGGCTCCACAGCATACGCGCTCTCAGCAGGCGCGCCTGTGGTGCATCCACAGACCGACGCGCTGATACTGACGCCGATTTCGCCGCACACGCTGGGCGCGCGCCCGCTTGTGCTGCCCCCTACCGCACGGGTGAGCATCACCATCCACTGCGCTGCGACCAACGAGCTGAACGCGCAAGCCGTGATGACCGCCGACGGCAGACGCCATCAGACGCTTCAGATGGGGCAGACCGTTCATATCAGCGCCGCGCCCTACCGCCTGAAACTGCTCGCGTTCAACGAAGGGGAGTTTTTTGAGAAACTGCGCGACCGCCTGCTGTGGGGCGCGCGGGTGAACGAGTAGCTCGTATCCGCGCGACCTCCTGACGCAGCACCTCTACCGTGTACGCTAAGTCGTCCCAAGTGGTGTCGCGTCCCAGTGTGAAGCGGACGCCCTCCTGCGCCGCCATCTCGTCCCAGCCGAGTGCGAGCAGCACATGGGACGGCTCCAGCGACCCCGCGCTGCACGCCGCGCCGCTACTGGCGGCTATCCCCGCGCGATCCAAGGCGATGAGCAGGCTATCCGACGGCACGCCAGCGAAGCGGAAGTGCGCGTTTCCTGGCAGCCGCTCGGTGGGGTGTCCCGTCAGGAAGGCGTCGGGAACCGCCTGCAGCACGGCGCGAATGAACTCGTCGCGCAGGGCGGTCTGACGCTCGGCTTCGGTGGGCAGCATTCCTTGCGCGAGTTTGACCGCCTCCGCGAAGCCGACGATGCCCGCGACATTCTCCGTACCTGCGCGGCGGTCGCGTTCCTGCCCGCCGCCGACCATCAGCGGCTGCAGCGGGGTCATCGCCCGCACATAGAGCGCGCCGACACCCTTGGGTCCGTACACCTTGTGCGCCGAGACGCTCAGCAGGTCGCACCCAATCACTTCCACATCCACAGGCAGCAGCCCGAAGGTCTGCACGGCGTCCACATGGAACCACACGCCACGCTCCTTGCAAATGCGGGCGATTGCCTCCACTGGTTGCAGCGTACCGATCTCGTTATTGGCGTGCATGATGGAGACCAGCCAAGTCTCGTCGCGGATGCGGGCGCGCACGGCGTCGGGGTCTACCTGCCCGTAGCGGTCAACGGGGATGTGTTCCACCGTGTAGCCGAGCGGAACAAGCCACTCGGCAGCGTGCAGCACGCAGTGGTGTTCCACTGCTGAGACGAGGATGTGCCTGCGGTGAGGTGGGGCTTTGAGCGCGCAGCCGATGATTGCGAGGTTGCACGACTCCGTGCCCGACGACACGAAGCAAATCTCGGCGGGGTCGGCGTTCAGCGCGGCGGCGACCGTCTCGCGGGCAGCGTCAATCGCCATCCGCGCGCGCCTACCCCACCGATGCAGGCTGGACGGGTTGCCGTACTCTGTCTTTAGGTACGGCTCCATCGCCCTGCGCACGCGCGGGTCTACAGGCGTCGTCGCCGCGTGATCTAAGTAAACCGCACGCATCAGCGAATCAGCTTCCCTGTCAGCAGCTTGTAGATGTCCAGCGAGAACACCGTCACAAAAATCATCAGCACAATCACCAGCCCTGCGAGTTGCACGCGCGCCATCGCTTCGGGGCTGAGCTTGCGACGGCGGATGGCTTCTACGGTGAAAATCATCAGATACCCGCCGTCCAGCACGGGAATCGGCAGCAGGTTGACGATGCCGAGCATCACGCTGAACTTGGCGGCGAAGTCGGCGACCTCCACGATGCCCAGCCGCGCGGTGGCGTTGGTCACGCTGGCGATGGAGATGATACTGCCCACCTCGTGGATGTTGCCCTGCCCGAAAATCATGCGGCGCAGCCCGTCCACTATCCCGACGGTCATCCCGACGGTCATCAGCCCCGCGTGCGAGAGTACCTGCAGGAACGGCTCGCGCTTGCGCTGCACATGCCATAGCACGCCGATTTGCCCAATCTTTTGGGGCTTGCCGTCGATTTCCGCCTCCACCGCTTTGGGCGTAATGGTGACCACGAACGGCTCGCCGTCGCGCTGCAGGGTTAGCTGGAGGGGCTTATTGGCATTCGCGCGGATGATTTTGCCTGCGTCTTCCGCGCTTTTGACAGGCTCGCCGTTAATCGCCAGCAGCACATCGCCCGTGCGCAGTCCTGCGGCTTGTGCAGGCGTGTCGGGCATCACCATGCGCACCTGCGGCGTCGGGTCGTCTAACGAGGGTAGCCCCGCCGTCAACCCAATCACCACGAACAGCAGGTAGCCGAACAGGATACTCGCCACAGGTCCCGCCAGCACTGTGAGGAACCGCGCGTAGAGCGGCTTGGACTGGAAACTGCCCTCGATATGCTCCTCGTCGGGTAGCATGCCGGGGATTTTGACGAACCCGCCGACGGGGAAGGCGCGGATGGTGTAAAGCGTGCCGTCGCGCCCGCGCCACAATCGCGCCAGGATCGGACCGATGCCAATTGCGAACTCCTCGACCTTCATCTTGAACCGCTTGGCGACCCACATGTGCCCGAACTCGTGGGCAGCTACAAGCAGCGTGAAAATCCCCACCAAGTAGGCAATTGTCAGCAGTACCGTCATGGTTGTCCTCGACCTGCAGGCGTCGCGGCGTATCGCGTGCCCGCCCTTATATTATGGCACATTCCGAGCGGGGCAGTGCAGGGCACGGCGAGGGCGCCCTGCCTCTATGCCGCGTCGTGCATCAGGCGCGCCTGTGCCCGATGCTCCAGCAGCCGCTGTTCAGCGGTGCGCATAATCTGCTCGTAATCGTCGCAGTCGCCTGGGTAGTACGCCCAGCCGTAATGGATGCGGAACCGCTCCTGCATCGAGGGGCTGAAGGCGGTCTGCAGCCACTCGGTAAGCGCGCGAGCCACGCGCTCGGCAATGCTGGGCGCATGCTCGCCCGCGTAGGGCAGCAGCAAGCCGAGCGTCGTGTGCCCGTAGCGCCCCACGATGTCCGCCTTGCGCACAGTCTCGCGCACGACTGCCGACGCCTGCAGCAGCAGTTCGCCAATCGCGAACTCGCCCAGCGCGTCGAGCGCGCTCTTCTCGGCGGCGAACTCGAACACCGCAAAACCGACGCTCTGGTCGTAGCGGGCGGCGCGCTGAAGCTCCTCACGCAGGCGCACCGCGAGGTAGTCCGCCGAGAACAGCCCCGTCTGCGGGTCGAGTATCCGCGCCTCGAAGTCGCCCCGCGCCAGCGCACGCGCACGGAACCGCTGCTCGTCGAGCCACTCCGCCTCGCTGATAATCCGCCGCAGCTTCTGAGTCGCGTTGCGCAGAATGTGCGAGACATAGTTGCACGAGATTTTGAGCATGTGCGCAATCTCGGTCTGGTTGTAGCCCTCCTCGAAGAACAGGTGAAGCACCTGCTGCTCAATCTGCTTGAGTTGTTGCATAGCGGTCTCCACGACGACGCGCTCTTCGATGGGCAGGTTGAAGGTTTGGCACGGCTCGCAGTTGAGTTTCTCGAGGTCGTAGCTGTTCCATTCCTCCTCCTCGTCTTCGTAGATGGCGTCGAGCGAGCTGACCTTGAACACCTCGCGCGTCATCAGCACATCCTCGACGGCTTTGGTGGTCATGCCCAGAAACTCGGCGATTTCCTGTGTAGTGGGCGGGCGTCCGTAGCGTGCGCTGAGTTCGTTGGTGACGCGATTGATTTTGCTGTTTAGTTCCTGCAGCCACGCGGGCTCCTTGATGATCTTGCCCTTGTCGCGCAAGTAGTGCTTGATTTGCCCAATAATCAGGTGCGTGGCGTAGGTGGTGAACTTAACGCCCTTTTCGGGCTTGAACAAGTCCAGCGCGTTCAGCAGCCCCAGATAGCCCTCTTGGATGAGGTCTTCGATGGGTTCGCCTGAGCCGATAAACTTACGGGCGATGCTCTCCACCAGCCCCGACAGCTGGATGGTGATGGCGTCACGCAACTCTAAGTCGCGCGTTTGGCAATACTCCAACACCAGTTCCTCCGTATCCCGTTTTAGCATGGCACGCTCCTCCTGAGCCTAATTTGCGTGCGTGGTCATCCCGACCACGCGGAAGGGCAGGCAGATGCCCGCCCAACACACCTACTGTATCGCATTGATGAGTTTGAACATCGGCATCATAATCGAGATGGCGATGAACCCGACGATGCCCCCCAGAAACACAATTAGCAGCGGCTCGATCATCGAGGTCAGCCCCTTGATGGTCGCGTCTACTTCCTGCTCGTAGAAGTCGGCGATTTTGACCATCATCTCGGAGAGGCGCCCCGATTCCTCGCCGATGTCGAGCATGTGGATGACCATCGACGGGAACAGCCCGGTGGCGGCGAAGGGCGCGCTGAGCGGTTGCCCCTCGCGAATGCTCTGGCGCGTGCCCTCAATCGCGGTCGCCAGCACCTGATTGCCCGAAGTCTGCCCAACAATCTCCAGTGTACGCATCAGCGGTACACCACTGGCAATCAGCACGCCGAAGGTGCGGGCGAACCGCGCCACCGCGAGCTTCATCACCAAGTCACCGAAAATCGGGAGCTTCAGCTTGAGGTAATCGTACTGGTAGCGTCCGCGCGGCTTGCGAATGTACGCCTTGATGGCGAACACCACGCCCACCAGCGCGCCTGCAATCGCCCACCAGTAGCCTACTATAAAGTCGCTTGCACTAAAGAGAAACTTCGTCATCGTGGGCATCTCCACATTCATGCTGGCGAAAATCTCCTTGAACTTCGGCAGCACGAAGATAAAGATGGCAATCAGCACCAGGAACGAGAAGACCAGCACCATCACAGGGTACATCATTGCCGACTTGATTTTCTGGCGCACTTCGAGGTCTTTTTCGAGGAAGGTTGCTAAGCGGTCTAAAATCTGGTCTAAGATACCCGCCACCTCCGCCGCGCGAATCATGTTCACGAACAAGTCGGAGAACACCAGTGGGTGCTTCTCCATCGCCTCGTTGAGCGCCATGCCTGCTTTGACATCCTTGCGGATGGCGTCGATAGCGTTTTTGAGCGCGTGGTCTTTGGTTTGGGTGTGCAGGATGTCCAGACAGCGGAGGATGGGGATGCCCGCGTCGATCATCGTGGCGAACTGGCGGGTGAACAGCACCAGCGCCTGCAGCTTTGGCTTTTTGGGCTTGCCAAATCCGCTGAATAGTTGCGTCTTTGTGCGTTGCGGCTCGACGCGCACCACATGCAGCCCCTGCTCGTGCAGTTTCGCAAGCACGAGTTGCTCGTTGTCGGCTTCTATGGCGCCCTTGAGGATACGCCCCTTGCTGTCGACCGCTTCGTATCCGTAAAGTGGCATCGCTCATCCTCCTTATGCGGCTTTCAGGAGTTGTTGGAAGTTCTCCTTGTCCATCGCGCGGTTGACGGCTTCCTCATAGGTGATGTAGCCGTTGCGATGCAGATCCGCTAGTGCGCGATCCATCGTGATCATGCCCTGTCCTGAGTGGGTTTCCATGATTGAGTAAATCTGGTGTGTTTTGCCCTCGCGGATAAGGTTGCGGATGGCGGCGTTGGCGAGCATTACCTCGACGGCAGCTACGCGCCCGCCGCCGATCATTGGGATCAACTGCTGTGCGAAGACGGCTTCAATCGTGTTTGCCAGCAGCACACGAATCTGCTCCTGCTGGTGCGGCGGGAACACATCGATGATGCGGTCGATGGTCTGCGGGGCGTTGCGCGTGTGGAGGGTGGCGAACACGAGGTGTCCCGTCTCGGCGAGGGTGAGCGCGGCTTGGATGGTTTCCAGGTCGCGCATCTCGCCAATCAGGATGACATCGGGGTCTTCACGCAGCACGGCGCGTAGGGCGTTATGGAAGCTCTCCGTGTCGGTGTGTACCTCGCGCTGGTTCACCATTGCCCGCTTGTGCGTGTGAACATACTCGATGGGGTCTTCGATGGTCATAATGTGGCATGGGCGCGTCTGATTGATGAGGTCAATCATACACGCCAGCGTGGTGGACTTACCCGACCCTGTGGGACCCGTGACCAGTACCAGCCCACTATGCTTTTTGACCACCTCGTAGATGACCGAAGGCAGGCGCAACGATTCAACCGACGGGATTCGTGAAGGGATGACGCGCATTGCCGCTGCAACTGCGCCCTTTTGCATGTAGACATTGAAGCGGAATCGCCCGACATTCTTGACGGTGTAGGCGAAGTCCAGTTCATGATGGCGCTCGAACTGTTCCAGCTGCTGGTCGTTCAGCACTTCGTAGACAAGGCGTCGGGTGTCGTGCGCGGTGAGCGGTTTGTAGGGTAAAGGCGTCAGATACCCACTGAGACGAATGGTCGGTGGCAATCCCACGGTTAGGTGTAGGTCAGACCCGCCGCGCTCCACGCACTGACGGAGCAGCTCGTCGATGGTGACATCCTCCACCGACTGCTCGTCACCTGCGATTTGCAGGGTGACATCGGTTGCCTGATTGGCAGGCTGCTCGTCGTCGTCCGCTGCTTCCAGCCCTACCAGTTTTCGCCAGTCGAAGTGCTGTTCCATAGTGACCCCCTCGGAAGGTTTCGAGCCGAGAGTATTTTGGGCAGAGTGGGGCAAAAACTTTACCGTGAAATTGCCTGTGTGGGGGTTCAGAGGGGCTCGTAGCACAGCCACACGGGGCAGGGCGCGTGCTTCATGACATAAGCAACCACGCCTACCCCCAGTGGGTTCTCCATCGGCAGCAGTTTGCGGCTGTCGGTCAGCACCAGCAAGTCTGCCTCTACCTCTTCCGCTTCACTGACCAGCCCCTGACCGACCTCGCGCGCCTGCACCAAGTCGGCAGTGACCACCACGCCCTCTTCCTGTGCGAGGTGTTCCGCCTCCAACAGCATCTGCTCGGCTTCCTTCGCGCCAGGTGCGTCGGGGTCGTCCACCTCGTGCGTGTAGGCAACCGCCAGCACATAGACCAGCCGCAGGTTGCTGCGTGTGTGCTTGGCAAGACGACACAGCCAGCGCAGGATGCGCTTGTCCTGCTCGCTGCCACGATATGCCATCAGAATCGTTCGCATCGCTATCGCTCCAGAAAGTAGCGCACGGTGGCAACCACCACCTTCGGCTTCTTCATCAGTGCCAGACGCAGGATCCACGCCGACTGATTGTGCAACAGGTGATGCCACCACTTGCGCGGATAGAATTCGGGGATGATGACCGTCACTTGGTCAATCGGCTCGCGTGCCAGCAGCTCGTCGATGTAGTCCTCTATCGGCTCGATGAGCGAGCGGTGTTCGGAATCGAGAATGACCAGCGGGATGTCGGGCACGAACTTGCGCCACTCCTGCTGCATCTTTTCGGCGGCAGGGGTCACCAGGCGTAGTTCGGTCTCCTCGTCTTTGGCGCGTTTGAGCACGCGGCGGTAGACGGCGGGCGGGCGCGGGTCAAGGTTGACATGCAGCGCGACGATTTCGTCAGGGTGGCTGAGCGTGCGGGCGTAATCCAACGCCTGCAGCACACCTTGATGCACACTGGGTACCAGCACAACCACCTTATGGCGCAGCGGGCGCGGCGGCGTCAGCTTGGGCTTCAGCTGACCTTTGAGGGTTATGTAGTGTTCGTGTACTTTGAACAGCAGGAACATTAGTACGCCGATGGACACCAGCGTAATCCACGCGCCGTAGCGGAAGTTGGCGACCAGCTGCGTCATCAGCACCAGCCCTGTGGTGAATGCGCCGAAACTGCTGATTGCCATGCCGACGCGCCAACGCGGGGGCTTGAGACGGGCAAATCGGCGCGCCATGCCCGCTTGCGAGAGCGTGAAGCCAATAAACACGCCCACCGCATAGAGCGGAATCAGTGCGTGCGTGTCGCCCCGAAAGTAGACAATCAGCAGCGCCGAAAGGAGCCCCAGCAGGATAATCCCATTATTGAACACCAAACGGTCACCTAAGTTCGCCAGCTGGCGCGGCGCAAATTGCGCGTTTGCCAGCACCGACGACAGACGCGGGAAATCCATGTATGCGGTGTTTGCCGCCAGTATCAAGATAAGTGTTGTGGCAACCTGCACGACATAGTAGAACCACTCGAACGGCGTGCCTTCCAGCACCGTGCGCGCCAAGCGCGAGGTGAGCGTCTCGACAATCTCGCCGTTCTCGTTTTTAACGGGCAGCACATGGAAGTAGGAGGCGGTGTAGGTAATACCCGTCACCAGCCCCGCCAAGATGAGCGCCATTAGCAACAGGGTCAGCGCAGCGTTGCGCGATTCGGGCGACTTGAAGGCGGGCACGCCGTCCGAAATCGCCTCCACACCCGTCAGCGCGGAGCAGCCCCGCGCGAACGCCGTCAGGATCACCAGCCATGTGAGCGCTTGGGCACCCTCGCCATAGGGCGGGTAAGGCGCGGGTTGAATATCGCCCGCAAAGCCGCGTGCTAACCCTGCAAGTATCAGAATCGCGAAGGTTAGCACAAACCCGTAGGTCGGCGGCGCGAACACCAAGCCCGATTCGCGCACCCCACGCAGGTTGATTAGCGTCATCAGCGCGATAAACAGAATGCATAACCAGACGCGGTAAGGCAGCAGGGCAGGGAACGCCGAGATAATCGCGTTCACGCCTGCGGCGATACTCACCGCCACGGTCAGCACATACCCCACCAGCAGTGCGGACGCCGCCAGCACGCCCCAGAACTCGCCCAGATTCTCGCGCGAGACGATAAACGCGCCGCCGCCCTGCGGGTAGGCGTACACCGTCTGCCGATAGGAGAACACCACGATAAACAGCAGTGCGACGACCGCCAGCGAGATGGGGAACGCCAAGCGCAACGCCTCCTCGCCCGCCGACCACAGCACCAGCATCATCTCCTCGGTCGCGTAGGCGGAGGACGAGAGTGCGTCGGAAGCAAACACGGGCAGAGCCAATAGCACGGGCAGGCGTTCGTGCCGTACCCGCCGCGTGGAAAGCACCGGTCCAATCAGTAGCCGCCAAACTCTGCCCAGCATCCCTGCTCAGAGAGTATACCTGCTGTGCGCTTGCAGCCACGCCTGCGCGTAGCGGTAGTCTTCGTCGGTGTCGATGTCATACGCCAGTTCGGGCGCGGCGTTCAGGTATAGGTGCAGGCGTGCGCCGAGCAGCCGCTGGGCAATCGGGGGCAGGCTTGCCAGCGCGAGGCGCCCCGTGAAAAAGCGCGCCGCCAAGGGCATGCCTGTCGCTGCCAGATGGTAGTGGAACGCACGCAGCAGCGTCAGGGCAACCTTGCCCGCCGACTTGCGCGCCGCCGCCAGCCGCCGAAGCAGGGGCAACTGCGCCTCCAGAAAGCCCACCCGCATCACGCTTGCCGACGCCGTGAGAAACCGCCCCTCCGCAAACCGCAACGCCGTGTAGGGCGCACCAGGAAACATCTGCACAAACGCCGACTCAGGCGTCCAACCGACCACCACATCGGCGTCTGGCGGCGCGGCGTGTATCAAATCGCACAGCGCGCTCCCCGTCAGCATTGGCAAGTCCACCGCGCAGTGCAGGAACTGCGCCTCCGAAGGCAACCCCAGCCGCTCCACCCCGCGCAGCAGGTTGTCGATAGGATCGCTGCCCTCCACAGCGAACAGAATCTCGGCGTCCAGCGACGGCAGCGCGTGCAGTAGCAACTCCGAGCCGACGACGGCAATCCGCCTCACCCCCGCCTGCTGCAGGGCGTGCAACACGCGCGTGATTAGCGTTGCGCCGTGCAGCGAAAAAAGCCCCTTGACCGAGTGCCCCGCGACCTCCGACAGCGGCGCATTCGCCCGTCCTCCCGCGATTAATACGGCGTCCATCCTACCGAATTATAACGCGCAGGCGCGCCCTGCGGAATGGGACTTTAGTCCTAATTGACACTTCACCCAGCAGGAATCGCCATCCCCGCCTCGAAACCTGCCTGCAGGGGAAACGCCGATGCCCGACGCAACGAAGCGTCCTCTCTCGGAATGGCGCGAAACGGAGTGGCTGCAACACCTGCAGCGGCAGGCACAACGACTGACCGCCTGCCCCTACTCTGCCAACGACCTCGCACATACCTGCCTAATCGCCTTCTACGACCACCACCGCCGCTACCCGTGGCAACACCTCGAACCCGCCCACGCCCTGCGCTGGTGCGCCTAAAAACTGCGCGCCCTCGCTTGCGACGCCCACCGCTATGTCCAGCGCCATCCCTGCCTCGCGCTGGAGGCACTCCCTGAAAGCGTCGCCTGCGTAGACATCGCTGCGCAGGTGCAGGCAGAGATCAACGGCGAGCGGTTCGTGGCGAGCCTGCCGCCGCGTTTGCACGCCGCCGTAGAGTTGCGCTTGGCGGGCTACTCGTGGGACGAGGCAGCGCAGCAGTTAGGGGTCAGCGCCAGCACCTTGCGGGGGTATCTGCCCGAATTGCGGGCGAAATTCGTGGATTTTTTCGGATACGACCCATCGAAACGGGCTTCTGAATCGTTAATTAGGGCAGAGGGGAAAACAGCCCCCTCAGATGATAGAGGAGGAGACACAGATGAAGGCAATACTCGGATTGGTGAACGGCTCGGTGACGACACGGAACACGCGGGGGGGAGTCTATGAACGCCTACTCTATCCCAGCCATTCCACTACAGCCCTATCAGGAACTGGCGGTGCGATTTGCCCTCAACCGCTTCCTTACCCGCTATCGTACCCCCTGCCACGACCGTCACGAATGGCGCGTCGAATGCCTCCGCGAAGCCATCTGCGCAGTGCTATGTGCCGACGCGGACGAGCCTCCCACTACGCTATCAGCTTTGGGCTTGGACGCGGAAGATGGTATCTTAGTAGCACAGAACGCCGAAGTTCAAGAGTTGTGGGCGCGGTTGAGCGAGGCGGAGCGGGAGCGGGTGTTGTGGTTGGCGCGTCAGGCGGAGAATGCGCTGAAACGGTATTGGCGTCAGGAGCATCGGTTTTATGGTTGCACCGAGGCGTTGGTGATGCTGAATGAGGAAGGTGAATGGGTGGAGTGGGAGATAGAGAATCAGGAGGCGTTGGATGCGCTGGAGGCAGTGTTGGAGCAGCTTTACACCGAGCAGTTGCTGGAGCGGTTATGGGAGCGTTTAGACCAGGTGGAGCGGGTGATAGTGGCAGGTTTGAAAGAGGGCAAAACGCAGGGGGAGATTGCCCATGAGTTGGAGATAACGCAGTCGGCTGTAGCTCATCGGTTGCGGAAGATTCGGGCGAAAGCGCAGGCGATTTTGGCGGAAATGGGGGGAAAATTCGGGGTGAGCGCTCATTATTTGCGCGGCTGGATGGCGTATTAAGGGTGGAGGGGAAAACCGTCCCCTCAGATGATAGAGGAGGAGACACAGATGAAGGCGATGCTCGGATTGGTGAACGGCTTGGTGACGACACGGAACATGCTGCGGGCTAAATCCCTCGTGGCTATGGGACGCGCGAAGCGTGGTGGTTTGCGTTGGGTACGCCGTGTGCTAACAGGCAGCAAGGGGCGTTGGCTGATGGTAGCAACCTTGTTTGGCGTCCTCAGTTGTTTGCTTATGGATGCTCACGGACAAGTTGTCGTAAGTGACCCCAAGGGGAGAGCCTTAGAGATGGTCAGAAATAGCCTCAGCGCGGAGTTTGAGAAAGTGGTCGTTCTCAAACCGAAAGAGGTATTAGTGATGCGCCCCTTAGGGGATTATGCGTCACATCGAGGGATTCCCGAATCAAACGGTACAGTCCGCTTGACGAATTGGGATGCGCTAGGCGGAGATGTGGTTGCGATAGGGGAAGAGTATGTAATTTACACATCCCGATGAACCGGGCATATATCCAGTAATTTGGTCTAATGGCAGAGAAACGCTGTTCTTCTTAGTAGAGGTGGTAGAAACAGATATTGGACTCCCTGAATGCACACTGGAGCCGATAGTACCAACAGCGGGAGAAGCACCATTTTTACTTTTATCCTCGTCATATGAACCGCTCGCTGCACCTGAGGGTGTTAAGGTGTGCATCAAAAAGGGTGTGCCCTTGAATCCAGGCTCACGTCCGCGTGATAGATGCCTTGAAGGCGGTAGACGCACTGTAAGTACTACAAAGACTCACGAGGCAGATCGATGGCGAGAGGTCGCCGAAATAACGATTACGTCTCAACTATCTGCTGAACTAGCGCGAATCGGGATCAACGTGAGCGTAGGAACTACTATAAAGGTCGAAGCTCATGAGCGCGTTCACACGACCATCGATAATGAAGATTGCTACAGATGCGAGAACGGTGTATGGAAACTTGTTGGCGGAAGAGTTAGTTATACTCGATGTGTCTATGTAATAGAGTATAGACCTACTTGGGTTTGCGATGCCGTAGCATCGGGCATTATACGCCTTGATCCTTGTGGTGGTCGCCCTATTCCAGACTACAATTGTACATACTGGGGAGATTGCAAATGTCCAGACACCGTTATTACTGGCTGTCCGTGATAGTTTTGGGGATCGGGCTGGCAGTATCTACCTATGTATTCTATTTTACTGATAGCCCGACTCCCCAAAAGGACAAGACTCACATACAGGTTCCCGTCAAAAAGATACCTGCCGAGCAAGTTCTGTTCTTGCATCCAGGTCAGCAAGTTGTTTTTCGATTAACCCGTCCTGCACCCCCGAAGGTTGAGATTCAAAAGGGAGTCGTAGTATACGTTTGGAGAACCGACACTGGAAAGATTACTTTTGCAGATGACCGAGAAATACACTACATTGCCCCCAAGCAGAGTGGGGTAGCCGATTTAATCGAGTACCGCCTTCCTCAAGAACAACCTATCTTTTCTCTCATGGTAATGACTCGTGGCAATCGTCAGGTTCAGAAAATGGAGGAAGAGGCGCGTCGTGCGTCGTCTCGTTCTTCTAAGGAATATGGTGTAGGTACTGCCCAGTTCCGCTTGAGAGTTGTTCTGGATTCTGCGGCGAACTAAGGTCTGAAGGTAGCGAGGCACAATATGTGTACGATTATTATGGTGCGGACGATACGAACTTGGCGCGTCGGGGTCAGGTGAAGCGAGTGACGGTGCCTGGGGGTTATTGGCGGGAGATGGATTACGGCGGTGCAGGTTGGCTGGTGCGGCGCGAGGTGCAGACGGCGGATGGTAGTGAGTTGACGGTTTATACCTATGATGCGTGGGGTCGGTTGCGTGCGATTGACTATCCGCGCAGTGGGGATGTGCGGATGGGCTGGGACGGCGAGAGCAGGCGCGTGTGGGCGCAAGACGGCGCAGGGCGTCGGGAGTACACCTACACGGCGTGGGGTCGGGTGTCTCGTCAGCGCGGGTGTTGTGGGAGTGCGGACGGGATAGAGGTTGTGGCGGTGTCGGCGATTTATGATGAGGCGGGTAGGAAGACTTCGGAGCGTGAGGAGCGCGCGGATGGGAGTGCAGTGCGCACGATTAGCTACACCTACGATGGTCTGGGTCGGCTGAAGACCGTGGGTGACTATCGAGGCGCGGTGGTGTACCACTACGAAGCGGGCACGGGTCGTCTGCAGCGGGAGGACTATCCGAACGGCAGTTATGTGGCGTACACTTACTACGGTGCAGACAACCCGTCGCAAGTGGGTTTTGTGTGGAAGGTGGAGCACAAGCGCTCGGCGAATGATAGTCTGCTGATTGGGTACGAGTATAGTTATGGCCTGCTGGGGCGTGTGGTGCAGAGTGTGGAGCGTCCGAGCGGGGACACGACGGTTTACGCCTACACGCCCGCAGGCAGGCTGGAGAGCGAAGTGCGTGCAGGTCAGGTGTGGTACAGTCGGTACTACGGGTATAATCTGGACGGCAGTCGGGCGATGGTGATGCGGGACGATGCGCTGAACGGGACACACTGGGATGTGTATGCCTATGACCCTGTGTCAGGTCGGTTGGCGAGTGTGCAGGATGCGTTGACGGGCGAGGTGCATAGTTTTGTGTGGAACCCTGAGGGCACTTTGGCGCGTTGGTCAAGTAATGAGCCGAACAGTTATGTGCGTGTGTTTGGGTACGACGAGGAGGGTCGGTTGACGAAGATAGAGCGGGATTACGGCGGTGGGAACATGCAAATGGCGTATGAGTACGGGTATAATAGCGACGGTGCGCGGGTGTGGAAGCGGGATGGGCTGGCAGGGCAGGAGTATCGGTATCTATGCCGAATAGGGTGTGGCGGTGTACCGATGCGGGTGTATAACCGACCGATGAACGGCGGGAGTTGGGCGAGTGTGGAGGACTATTTGCCTGCAGGCAACGCGCTGGGGTATAATCAGAACTGGCAGTATCGGCATTCAGGTGGTGAGTTGCTGATGATGACGGCGAGTGGCGAGCCGAGCGCGTACTATCCGATGGACAGCAACGGGTTAGTGATCAGCCGCCTCAATCCGCCGCAGGAGGCGTAGCGCCTCGTCGGGGGTGAGTTGCGGGTTCTGAAGGGCGCGGTGCGCCTCCACGAGCGCGTCGCGCAGCGGCGAGTCGGGCGGCAGGGCTTGGATGAGCTGGAGCAGCGTCGCGCCTGCAGGCAGTCCCAGCCGACGGCAGAGCCGACGGCGCACATCGTCCAGAATCGTCTCGAAGGCGGGCTGAACGGCTCGCGTGCGCTCGTAGACGCCTGCGAGCGCGTCCACATAATCGCTGAGCGCAGGGGCACGCGATGGGGTCGGGCGGGGCAGCCCGAACCGCTTGCCCAGCGAGTAGAACGCCACCAGCGTGACCAGCATCAGGTGCGCGAAGGCGATGCGCACGCCCATCGGCGCGATGCCCCAGAAGCCGCGCGGCGCGCCCACCTCGCGCTCCAAGTCGCCTTGACCCGCGTCGTCGAAGTAGACCACGCCGCCCTTGGGGAGCATCGTGCGCACCACCGCCAGAATGAACGCGCCGTTGTCCGCCTCGCGCAGCCGCTCGTTGGTCAGCCACTGCCAGTCCGTGCATTCGAACACGACGCCTTTCTCGTAGTACCACAGCGCCGCCTCCACCGTCCCGCCCGTGTGGAGCAGGGGTACCCAGCGCTCCTTGCGGGGCGAAAGGTTCGCGCGCTGGTCGCCCAGTCGCACGCGCTGGATGCCGTCCAGCCACGGCGCGGGCAGGCTCGGCTGGGCGTCAAGCAAGCGGTCGGTGGGGAACAGCGTAATCGGCAGGCGGTTGCGACCGTCGCCGCGCAGCGAGTCGGGCAGGCGCGAATCCCCGCTGAACAGCAGCAGCCGCCCGCCCTTACGCAGCCAAGCGTCCAGCGCGTCAGCATCCTCCGCGCTCCAGTCGCCGCTTGCGCTGCTGGCGTCCAGTCGGAAGGGGGGTGGGAAGATGACGAGCATATCGGCGTCTTTAGGCAGGCGGCGGTAAGTGCGCCTCAGCGAACGCACGGTGTAGCCGTTGCGCTCCAGCAGGCGGGCGAAGCCCTTGACGCCGTAGCGGTGCTGGCTATAACTGAGGGGCAGGGGGCTGAAACGCGGGTCGCGCGCCTCTTGCGCCAGCCGCAGCGAATAGAGCAGCATCGCCGCCACCACGCCAATCAACAGCACCAGCCCCAACCGCTCACGCAGGAACTGCATGCGCCTCCAGCCTCCTGTAGAGCGCGTCGAACGCCGCCTCGAACTGGCGGTAGGTCGCCTCGTCAGGGGTCATCCCGCCGTACCAGATGGAATCGAACAGCAGCGTGATGGGTCGCAACTGTTGGTACGCCTCCTCGCGCAGGGCAGGGTCGGGCAGGGGAGCAGGGGAGGGGAGCAGGGCAGCGAGCGGCGGCTGGCGCAACCGCTGCAGATGCTCCCAGTTGGTGAGCGCGGGGTCGTAGTCCAACAGTTTCGCCTCGTGCAGCAGGCGCAGCGTGCCCAAGTAGTACGCCCGCGACGCCTGCTGCCAGTCGCCCTCGTAGGCGAGCCGTCGCGCCAATTCACGCCACTCCAGCGCGCTGAGCGACCGCGCGTCGTCGGGCAGGGCGTCCAGCGCGGCAAGCGACGCGCGTGCCCGACGGCGGAACTGCACACGCCCCGCGATGTACGAGACCGCCAGCGCAAGCGTCAGCACCAGCAGCACAATCACAAACCACTGCAGGAACTGCCCCAGCCCGCCACCGCCGAACCCGCCCAGCCCGCCAAACAGCCGACTGAGCCAGCGCACTACCGTCTCCACTGCGTTCAGGAACGCCTCCGACAGGCGCTCCATTAGCGACTTGGGTGGGATTTGCATATCCGGCTCGGCGAAGATGGCGTCCAGTTGCTGCTTGACGTGGTCGGGGGCAGGAGACGGGGTAGGGGAGGGCGCGAGCGTTTCGCGATAGGCGCGGACGGTGCGCCGTGCGCGGGCGATGTCGGATAGGTCGCCGTCGGTCGCCGCCTCGTCGAGCAACGCCTCAAGCGGTTCGCGCGCCTCTTGGGGCAGGGAAGCCAGTGCGCGTTGTGCCCGTTGGACGAAAACTTTTCGGTCGGCAGGGCGTGCGCGGGACGCCGCCTCAAGGGCGCGCTCCGCCTCAAGCAGCGCGTGCGCAGGCTCGCTCGCCCACACGCACACACAGAGCAGGGCAGCCCACAACAGGCTACACACCCGCCTCGCCCCGCTGCAGCACCTCATAGATGTCCAGACCCTCGTTGCGATAGCGCAGGTCAAAGTAGAGCAGGATGCTGGTCAAATACATCGCAGGCATCACCAGCATATACGCCACATACGAAAGCAACTCGTACACCTGATTGAGCGTGAGCGTCCAGCGCTCGAGGAGTTGCTCGAAGTCCATATAGATGCTCATGACGCCTATGACAACCCCAAGAAGTATGACTGCAAGGCTCATCACGGCAATCGAAAAGACTGCGTATATGCCCCAAAAGGCGAGGCAGCTCAGCGTGGCATGCTTTAGGTTCGGGCGCACCAGCTCCACCGCGCGGCTGAATGCTGTAATCGCATCCGTGCGCTCTTCCAGCACGATGATTTGGGGCAAAATCGTGAACCACACAGTCGCTATTGCCGCCAGCACCAGCGTCGGGATGGTGACGACCAACAGCAGCACGGACGACAGCACAATCGCAAGGGTCGGGCTACCGCCTGCCAGCGCGCCCACTCCGAAAATAACCGCCAACACCAGCAGAAAGTAGCCCAGCCACAGCACGAAGTAGATCCCACCCAGCGCAAGCATCGCCAGCAGTTGGTTCGCTATCAAGTTCCAGAATCGGGGCTTGAGACGCGCCCACAGCGCGCGCAGCGTAATCGGTTCGCCGACCGCTAACATCCGAAACGCTAGCGTGGTGAACGCCGCATGCATCATCGGCGCGACAATCAGGTACGGCAACAGCAAAAACAGCCCCAGATAGTCCAAACCTATCGCAGCCCGAAAGCCGCCTGCGTTGCGCGCGTCAATCAAGAGCATCGGAATCAACAGCAGAATCGAGACGGTGATTGGAATCAGGTAGACCCAGAGCGAAATCGTGAATAGCGGGCGGAAGTTTTCGCGGTAGTAGCTGACGGCATCGTCCATCAGTTCGAACGGCGTTGCGGGGCGCGCGAGTGTGCGGAAGCGCGACTGCAGGATTGCTGCGCCGCGCGTCGTGATACGCCAGTCGCCTGATTGTGCGTGCGTCTCCATCGCTAACTCATCAATTTTACCTACTTCACTCGTGGCAGGCGCGCGCCCTGCGCTGTCCCGACAGGCGGGCAACCTGCTCCTCCAGAAACGCGAGTTGCGCCTCCGCGCTGGGCAGGCTCAGAATCTGCTCAGCGGGGATGACTTGCCCGAAGCGCACGCGCACGACGCCGAACGCGGGCTTGGGAACCAGCTTTCCGTAGGGCAGGATTCGGTCGGTACCCACAATCCCGACGGGCAGCACAGGCGCGCGCGTCTGACGCAGAATCAGCAGCACGCCTGGCAGAAACGGCTGCAGGTCGCGCGATTCGGAGAGTTCGCCTTCGGGGAAAATCGCCAACGCCTCGCCGCTCTGCACGGTCTCGATGGCGAGCTTCAGCCCCGTGCGGTCGGGGGCGCGCTGCTTGATGGGCACCATCTTCGCCAGCCGCGCGATTGCGCCAACGATGGGGATGCTGGGGATGTCCGCGCGTCCCATAAAGCACAGGTGGCGCGGCGCGGCGTACCACAGCACAGGCGGATCCGCCAGCGAGAGATGATTCGCAATCACGATTAGCCCGTCGCGCCGCGGCATATTCGCGCGCCCTTCAATCTGCAGCCACACAAACAGCGGGAACCGAAAAGTAATCGCGAACAGCAGCTTGAAAAACACATAGGCGAGGTCGAAAACGATGCGGTTCCAGAGGGCGCGCATAGAGTCTGATAAGTGGGATTATGTTAACTAATAGTCTTCAGGCTGACCCTCTGCTTCCAGCACCGACTCTGCCATGTAGATAGGCGCGCGGAAGCGCAGCGCGAGCGCAATCGCGTCGCTGGGGCGGGAATCGATTTCGATTTCCTCGTCGCCGTGCAGGAGGTAGATTTTGGCGTAGAAAGTGCCTTGCCACAGGTCGTCGATGACCACACGGTCGATGGTCACGCCCAGCCGTTTGAGGATGTTGCGCGTCAGGTCGTGTGTCATGGGGCGCGGCGGCGTTTCGTCGTTGAGTGCAGAGACGATGGCGTGTGCTTCAAACGGACCGATGACGATGGGTACGGTGCGCCCGTAGTTGTCACGCACTTGCACCAGAAGCGCACGCGGTTGCCCATGCTCGATGCGCTCGTAGACCCCTGTTACATGCACTTCCAGTTCGCGCCCCTTATCGAATCGCGGTGCAGTGCGTTCTTCGAGCTCGCTGCTGAAGGGTTCATCACCCAGCAGTCGCTGTAGTCGCGCCTCTATCTCCTCGGCGTCAGGCTCTGCCTCTTCCGATTCGAATTCGCCGCTGGAGAAGCCCTCGAACTCGTCGTCAGGTTCTTCACCGAACGATCGCTTGTGTTCGTCATCGCGCATGGTTTGCCTCCTTATCCTGCGCGGGTGCGGGCGACCACTTCCATCAGGAACTCGCGGTTAGACTTCGTGCGCTGCAGCAGGCGGATGAGCTGCTCTGCTGCTTCCACAAGATCTTCCTGATTCGCCAGCAAGCGGCGCAGTTGCCAGATCGCTGCGATTTCCTCTTTGGAATACAGCAGTTCTTCGTGGCGGGTTCCCGACCGTTTGACATCGATGGCTGGGAAGATGCGTCGCTCGGCAAGCTCGCGCGAGAGCACCAGTTCCATGTTGCCCGTGCCCTTGAACTCCTCAAAAATCACCTCGTCCATGCGCGAGCCTGTGTCGATGAGACAGGTCGCGATGACGGTGAGGCTACCGCCTTCTTCGATGTTGCGTGCTGCGCCGAAGAAGCGTTTGGGACGGTACAGTGCGGCGGGGTCGAGCCCGCCCGAAAGGGTGCGTCCGCTGGGGCTGGTGGTTAGGTTCGACGCGCGCCCGAAACGGGTTAGGCTATCCAGCAGAATCACCACATCCTTCCCCTGCTCCACCAGCCGCTTGGCGCGTTCCAGCACGAGGTCGGCGACCCGCATGTGGTTCTCAGGCGGCTCATCGAAGGTGGAGCTAATCACCTGCCCCTTGACCGAGCGGCGCATGTCGGTGACCTCTTCGGGGCGCTCATCGATGAGTAGCACCAGCAGCACCACTTCGGGGTGATTGGTGGTGATACTATTAGCGATGCTTTTCAGCAGGGTGGTCTTACCAGCTTTTGGCGGGGCGACGATAAGCGCGCGTTGCCCCTTGCCAATCGGCGCGATGAGGTCGATGATGCGTCCCGAAATGTTGTCAGGGGTGGTCTCCATCACCAGCCGCTGGTTCGGATACAGAGGAGTAAGGTGTTCGAAGTCTTTGCGCCGGCGTGCCTCATCGGCTGGAACGCCGTTGATAGCTTCCACGCGCAACAGTCCGTAATACTTCTCACCCTCTTTTGGCGGGCGCGCTACCCCAAATACCAAATCGCCCGTGCGTAGCCCGAACCGCTTGATCTGAGATTGCGAGACATACACATCCTCGCTCACGTTCTGCAGATTCGGATGCCGCCGAAGGAAGCCCCACCCATCGGGCAGAATCTCCAAAATGCCCCAAGCATATTCGCTGCCAGGCTCTTCTGCACTTGCGCGCAGGATGTAGTAAATCAGCTCCGCCTTGTCGTCAATGTCCCCAGTGATGCCGAGTCGCTTAGCGCGCCGCCTGAGATCGCTTAGGGGCTGCTGCCAGAGTTGTTTGAAGTCGACGGTCTCCTTCGGCTTGGGTCGCATCTCTGCTTCGAGGGCGTCGCCCGCGCCGTTAGTCGAAGCCTCGCTCACCACCTCAATAGGCTCCTCGGTTGGGGTAGTGGTCTGTGTTCGTTTTCTCATCGCTGCATATCCCGTCCAAGTGTAGTCATCTACGCTTCTGCTGCATAGGGTGCAGTACCGGGAAATTTTCCACAGGTAGCACCCTAATTATACCCTACTTGGAGCCGTGCAAGAGCGCATAGACGCGCTCTTGCACGCGGCGATTACCGTGCCCCGCCTGGATACGGCACCGTGCCCACGCTGGGGGCACCTGCGCTTGGACTAACGCTCGTGGACAGCACCGACTGGTCGACAATCGCGTACAGGAACCGATTCGACGCCGCCACGAACATAAAGGTCGTGGGATTGCCCCTGAAGTCGAACTCGCCCATCACAGGCGCGATGCGGATAGGCGCGCTCAAGTAGGTCTGCCACTTGACTGTGCCGTTGGGGTTGATCGCGTACAAAAAGCCGCGCTCATCGCCCAAGTACAGCACGCCATTCCGATCAATTGTAGGTGTGCAGCGGCTCACATTCGGCAGCACGCGCACCCACTTCCCTGCCCCATCCGAGGCGCGAATCGCGTGAATTGCGCTCTGCGTCGGCGAATGGCGCACGACGATGTAGACCGTATCTTCGTTGCCGTTGTTCGGGTCTGGACCAATAGAGGGTCCGCCCATAATCGCGCCGCCCGCCTGGTATTCCCACTGGCGCGAACCGTCGGACAAAGATACGCCGTAGACACGACCACTGTTGGAGCCGCACACAATTGCCGTCTGATTGTCTGAGGTCACGGCGATCGGGCGGTCTACCGAATCGGAGGGCACTTCGGGACCGTTGCCACTGTCGCTTAGGGTGGGGATACTGGTGAACCAAGCGTAGTTGAAGATGGTGGTATCGATAGCAACAACCAGCCCATTGTGAAATCCCAGCAGTAGAAGCGAGCCGCTTTGGTTCGAAGAGACCGAGCTGAGCGCGGCGGACGGAATCTGGTCGAAAATCACGCCGCCGTAATCGGCAAACACATTTTGGATTTGCAGGGTAGATGGATCCACCACAATGAACCAGGCGAGAAAGAGTATCGTGATATTCCCGAAGTTATCGGCGAACACGGGGTAGATGTAGAAGCCGTCCGTGAATGCGCCGAAGCTGGTGCGATACGCAGGAATGCCCCGAATCGTCCAGAAAACATTTGGCACCCCAAAGACAGGGCTGGGGCTGTAGAACAAACACTCGTACTGCCCGCCTGAAAGCATGAGCGCTTGCCATTCAACAGGTGGAAGCACAAGATTGAAGTTGTTGTCAACGATAAAAACCGCCGCGTTGAGGAAGATCGGCGTGGATGGCTGTCCCCAGAAGGGACCGAACGAGCCTGCCGCACGCCCGCTAACGGGGTCATAGAAAGTATAGCGCGTGTAGCGTGCGCCTTGCGCCGGGTGCTGCGGAACCCACAGGCTGTCGCCGGGGATGGCAGGCTCCTCAAGCGCACCGCCTAAACGGAACCACAGCACGGCGGGTGTGTTCGGACCTGCCAAGTCGTCCACGAAGTGGCTACGGCGCATATCCCGTCCCCAAGTGGGCCATGGCGCATCCGTGAGGAGTGGGTCGGTAATCGGGGGGAAGGGTTGCGCAAACGCACCCAAAAGTCCCAGTACTACGGTAATCCCTATCGTCCAGCGTCTCATCGTCACAGTTCGCCTCCTGCATATTATTTTGGCATGCCCTTGCCCTTTCCTGCTTGTCTGCAGGCAGGAATTCAGACGAAGGTATTGAAATTGACAACCATGAGCGGCTTACGAATCGGCTTTATCGGCAGTGGGTTTGTGGCGCGATTCCACGCGCAATCGTTCGCCAGCGTGCGCAACGCCGAAATCACGGCAATCATGACGACCAACCCCGCAAAAGGTTCTGAACTGGCAGCGTTTTGTCGGTCGCTGGGTGTGGGCGACCCGAAGGTGTATACCGATGTGCGCGAGCTGGTGCGCGACTCAGAGGTAGACGCCATCTGGTTCCTTGCGCCGAACTATGTGCGCGTGGAACTCATCGAGGCAATCGCCGACGAGGTGCGGTCGGGTCGCGCGACGCTCAAGGGGCTAGCGGTGGAAAAGCCGCTCGCGCGCAATTTGCGCGAGGCGCGCCAGATTCTGAGCGCGGTTTCGGAGGCGGGCATCCCACACGGCTACTTGGAGAACCAGCTCTTCGCGCCTGCGTTGGTGCGCGGCAAGGAGCTGCTCTGGCGGCGTGGCGCGGCGGTTGCGGGCGAGCCGTACTTAGCGCGCTGCGCGGAGGAACATAGCGGCCCGCATCGCGCGTGGTTCTGGCGAGGCGACCTGCAGGGCGGCGGCGTGCTGAACGATATGATGTGCCACAGCGTCGCTGCAGGCTGGTACGCGCTCACCCCGCCCGACCAGCCGCTCACTGCCCTGCTCCCCTGCTCCGTCTCGGCGCAGATTGCCTGCCTCAAGTGGGCGCGCCCCGAATACGCCCAACGCCTGCGCGAAACCTACGCCCACGAAATGGAGGTGGACTATACCAAAGCGCCTGCCGAAGACTATGCAACTGCCCGTATCGAGTTCCGCACCCCATCGGGCAACAAGGCAATCGTGGAGGCGACCACCTCGTGGTGCTTCGTCGGTCCAGGGCTGCGCCTCACTTTCGAGGTGCTGGGACCCGAATACATGCTTGCCATCAACACGCTGCGCGGCGAAGGCGAAATCTTTTTCAGTCGCGCGGTTCAAGGCGAGGCGGGCGAAGACCTCGTTGAGAAACAGAACGCGGAGCAAGGGCTGATGCCTTACCTTGCGGATGAGGCGCATACCTACGGCTACATCGCTGAGAACCGCTACTTTACCGATTGCTTCCTAACGGGGCAGACACCGTTTTGCACGCTGGAGTACGGCGCGCGGATTACCGAGCTGCTGATGGCGGCGTACATGAGCGCGGAGCGCGGCGCAACGGTTACTCTGCCCTGCCCTGAACTGGAAACCTTCGTGCCTGCGGTGGCGCGGGGCGAATGGCGCGGCTAACGGGTACACTACCCAGCGATGCGGTGGCGCGAGAACCTGCTGGAGAAAATCGGCGCGTTAGTGACGGCGGTGTTGCTGGCGCTCTATGTGCAGTCGCAGCTGCACCCCGTCATCGAGCGCACCTACGAGGTTCCGATTGAGCTACTGAACGCGCCGCCGAACTATGAGGTGCGTTTAGAGGGCGCCCCACGCGCGCGGGTCATTGTGCGCGGCGTGCGCGAGATCGTTGAGCAGACCCGCGCGGAGCAAATCCGCGCCTCCGTCGACCTCAGCCGCGCTAAGCCTGGCGAGAACCGCCTCGCTCTCAAACTGGATTACCCCGCCGAGTGGCAGGAGTCGCTCACACTTACGGTTGAGCGTCCAGTGGTGCGAGTAACGCTGGAACCGCGTCTAAGCCGCCAGTTCCCCGTGCGCGTCCACCTCACAGGCACCCCCGACCTGCGAGAGGTGCTGGCGGAGGCAGTGCCTGAACCAAGCAGTGTGCGCATCACGGGCGCGGCGTCCCAAGTGCGGCGCGTGCGCAGCGTGCAGCTTAACTTCGATATGACGGGCTTACAAGGCGACTTCGAGCTGGAACTTGCGCCGACACCTATGGATGAGCGGGGTGAGCCCGTGATGGGCGTGCAGATTACGCCTGCCGAGGTGCGTCTCAAGGTGCGCCTCATTCCCCAGCCGACTTCCAAAACAGTTCCCATCAGCCCGCGCCTCGATGACCTACCCCCTTTCCCCTACCGTGTGATTTGGTTCTCTGTGGAGCCTGTATCGGTGCAGCTGCGCGGCAGCCCCGCGCGGTTGGCACAGATTAATGTTATCGAGACGGCGCCCATCTCGCTACGCAACAAGACCAGCGATACCGAGATGCGCGTGCCGCTCAAGCCCCCGCCAGGCGTTGAGATTTTAGGCGCGCGTGAGGTAACCGTGCGTGTACGCATCCAGCGCGAGGTGCAGCCCGACTCGGCGCGCCCCAAGCTGCCTGCGGAGACTGAACCGCAGTCCACACCGAAGGAGGACGATGCCTGATGGCGCAGGTCTACACGGATGCAGATGCCCCGCTGACGCCCTTGCAGAATCGCACAGTCGCCATCCTCGGCTACGGCTCGCAAGGGCACGCGCATGCACTCAACTTGCGCGACAGCGGCATTCGCGTGATCGTCGGTGCGCGGCACGGGCTATCGTGGGAGCGGGCACAGGCAGATGGATTCCCAGTATTCCCCATCCCAGAGGCTGTGCGGCAGGCGGATGTGCTGATGCTGTTGGTCAACGACGAGCAGCAGCCGCGCCTGTACGCTGAGCAGATTGCGCCCCACTTGCGTACGGGACACGCACTTGGCTTTGCACACGGGTTCAACATCCACTTCGGGCAGATTGTGCCTCCCAGCGACATCGATGTGCTAATGGTCTCGCCGAAGGCGGTCGGTCCGCAGTTGCGACGGCTCTATGTGCAAGGACACGGCGCGCCGTGTCTGATTGCTGTCCACCAAGACTACACGGGCGAGGCGAAGGCGATTGCGCTTGCCTATGCCCGCGCGCTGGGCGGTACACGCGCGGGTGTCTACGAGACCACCTTCCGCGAAGAGTGCGAGTGCGACCTGTTTGGCGAACAGGCGGTGCTGTGCGGTGGTGTACCCGCGCTTATCCGCGCCGCCTTCGAGACGCTCGTCGAAGCTGGCTACGCACCCGAAGTCGCCTACTTCGAGTGCCTGCACGAGCTAAAACTCATTACCGACCTGATTTACGAAAGCGGCATTCGCGGGATGGAGTTCGCCATTTCGGACACAGCGCACTACGGGGCGATGACACGCGGACCGCGAATCGTGGATGCCCACACGCGCGAAGTCCTGCGCCAGATCCTGCACGAGATCCAGACGGGGGCGTTCGCTCGCGAGTGGATTCTCGAAAACCTTGCGGGACGCCCCGTGTTCCACGCACTGGAGCAAGCCAGCGCACAGCACCCCATCGAGCAGGTCGGTGCAGCCGTGCGCGCACGAATGGCATTCCAGCCCGAGCGCGAGGAGTAGCGGGTATAATCTGTATCCATGCCGCGCACCCGTGAACTGATTCAGGAAATCGTTGGGCTGCTGGAAGGCGACGACGACCTGCAGCTGGAGTTCGCCCGTGCGTTTTTGACCAGCCGCACGCTTCGCCGCTTGTTCCAAGCTGACCCTGAATTGCAGGAGACTCTGCGCCGTCTTATCCTTACGGACGCTCTCCTGCAACTCCCAGAAAAGGTGGAACCCCTACTGCAGTTGCCCGAAAAGATAGAGCCGCTGCTCCAGCTACCAGAGCGTGTCGAGGCGTTAGAGGCAGCCGTGAGTGAACTTCGTGCCATCGTCAATCGGATTGAGCCTGTGGTCAATCGGATTGAACCCATCGTCAATCGGATTGAGCCTGCTGTGATGGAGTTGCAGCAATGGCAGCGGGGCGAAGTTGCACGGCGCAAGGGGGACGACTATGAGCGCCTTATAATTCAGCGCGCGGGGCGCATTTTCGGAATGGGTCAAGGCGGCTCGCCCCGCGACGATGCGTCGGTGCGCCAACAGATTCTCATGTGGCTGGACGCTGCAGGGCTGCTGGATGAAGAAGAAGACCCCGCAAGCGATCCGCTGGAGGCAGACCTGATTTGGTGGAAGGGCGAGCGCGTCGCGTTAGCGGAGATCTCGGTCAAGGTAGACCGCCACGATGTGCGCCGTGCCAAGCAGCGCGCCGAGACGCTGCGCCGCGCTGGGCTAACCGTCACTCCCGTTGTAATCGGCTCGCAGTGGGCGCATCGCCAGACGCCGAAAATCGCACAACGCGAGGGCGTTGAGTCGGTCGTCAATGGCGTCTACTCGCAGGGTGTTATAGACTTCCGCCGCTACCGCCCTACTTGAACGGCGTCTTGCGAGCGATTTGCGCCAGCGTTAACTCGCGCATCGACTGCTCTGCGTAATCGCGCAATCCCACCCAGAAAAAGTGCGCCGCACACGGCTCTGCAGCCGAACAGGCTCGGTTGCGATCCAACAAACAGTACGGCTTCTCGATAAGCCCCTCCACAGCCGAAACGATATCGTAAAAGGTGATTTCCTCAGGTGGGCGACACAACGCGAACCCCCGCTTGACCCCACGAAAGGAGCGCACAATCCCTGCCTTCGCCAAATCGTCGAAGATGTTGTAGAGGAAGTGCTGCGAAATGCCCGTCTCCTCCGCCAGCTCCTTGACCGTAACGATGGCGCCCTCGCCGCGCTGCGCCAACCGCGCGAGCGCCTTCACTGCATAATCTGTTCGCGCTCCTAAGTCTAATAGCTTCGTCATAGCGATTCATACCCTCGCAATCATCGACTGAATTATATCACTGACTCAGTGCGATCATCGCTTACGACGCCCGCCCAACATCAACCACGCGCCTGTTGCCAGAACGCCGACTGCACCCACAGGGAAAATCCAGTCGCTCACACGCTCCCAGAGCGTGTACTCCCCGCGTGCAATGCGCAGCCCACGCAGCAACTGCTCCGGTGTAAACTCCAGCCCAAACTCATAGTGGCGGATTACCCCCTCGCCATCCAAAAACACCAATAGGTTCGGGTGGTCTTTCACGATTTCCGATACATAGGTGAAGCGGAAGTCGATGGCGTCCAGCAGATTGAACAGCGCGTCGTCGTCAGGCACATAGGCAACCCGCCAGTTCGGCGCATTAAGTTGATGTTTTTGCTGAAAACTTCTCATATCGGCGAGATCTTCCTTTGGGTCGAAGCTGAAGGTCAAAACGGTATAGGTTTCTGGGTCTAAGTTTAACTCTGAGAGAGCGTTTTTCACGCTGCGACTAATGACGATGCACGCGCTGGGACAGCCCGCGTAGATTGGGCTGAGAATTACGGGCTTGCCCTTCAGGTCGCTAAGTCTGAAGATGCGCCCCTGCGTGTCGACGAACTTCACATCGGGCGGGGTGGTTCCCAGCGTCTTGCTGAGGTCGGGTGGAATGCCCTGCCCGAAGGCAGAGCATCCCAGCGTGAACGACAGGAGGTATCCAGCAAGTGGCAAGGCTCTCATGGCAGTCTCGTCTGCTCCCGTAGGGTCTGCTGCGGCACGAGGTTGTTCTCGATGCTCTGGTAGCCAGGCACTTTGGTAATGATGCCGCGCGTCATTGATTCGTAGACGGGGTAAGTGTAGGAGATGGCGATGAGCACGAGCGTCGCCGTCACCCACGGACGCAGGTTCACGACGAGAGGCGTTGGGGTGTCGTGCAGCGCTTCGGCGATGGGGAAATCGATCTCAGGCGCACGCACGGGCTTGGCGAACAGCGTGCCCACCAGCGAGACTACATAGGCGAGGAACCCGATCACCGCAATCGCGCCGCCCAGTGCGCCCACATGCGACCAGAAGAGCCAGTCGCCGCGATAGAGCAGCTCGTTGCTGGGGTCAAGGTAGCTGATGCCGAGGTTGCTCCGACGCGGTGCGCCCTGCAGCCCCGTAATCGAGAGCGCAATCTCGAAAATCACGAAGCCGAGCATCCACAGGTACGGCGCAGCCAGCGCAAGCGGCTTCGCTTTCACATCCACGCCCCGTAGTCGTGCGATCATATAGAGCGTCATCCCCAAGAAGCTCAGTGTCACCAGCCCACCGACGGTCGTGTGGAAGTGCCCCACAACCCACGCGGTGTTATGCACAATCAGGTTCAGGTTGTACGAGGCATTCACGATGCCCGTGATGCCACCGAACAGAAACAGAATCAGACCTGAGATGAAGTAGGCGAACAGCCACTTGTCCCCTTCCCTGCTCCAGTACGGCAGCTTGCTCCACCAGCCGAACAAGCCTTGTCCGCCGTTTTGACGCGCGCCATGCTCTAGCGACGCCGCCACCGTGAATGCTGTGATAAAGCTTGGCAGCGCGACCATGAAGGTTAGAAACGCATGCCAAAGCTTCCAGCCGCTGCTCAAGCCGCCTTCCGTGTACTGGTGGTGTAGCCCAACGGGAATCGAGAACAGCAGGAACAGTAGGAACGCCAGCCGCGCCGCAGGATCCGAGTAGAGCTTGCCGCCCGCCAGCTTCGGCAGCATCGTATAGAGCATGATGTACGACGGCAGCAGCCAGAAGTAGACCACCGCGTGCCCGAAGAACCAGAACAGCGTGCGCGACAACAGCGGGTTCACCTCGCTGGCAAGCCCCAGCGACATCGGCAACATCTGGAACAGCACGGTGGTCGCCAGCGGCAGGATAATCAGGAACCACAGCGTGAAGTTCACCAAGTTGCCCAGCACTGCCAGCGGCAGTTTCGCGTTCGGATTCTCCCGTCGCCACGCCAGCGTATTGGGAATCCAGTCAAGGAAATACGGTAGGATTGAGCCTATCAGCAGCAGTGTCGCGCCCACATAGAAGGTCCAGTGCGCGACCATCGGCAGGTAGAAGGTATACAGCACGGTGGCGCGCCCCGTGAGCATTGCCCACGCCGCCATCAGCGTGCCGCCCACCATCAGCAGCCACGACACCCACTGCACGCCTACCTTGAGCGGACGCTTGAGCTGGTGCAGCATAATCGCGTTCCCAAACGCCACCGCGAAAAAGGTCGTAAACACAATCGCGTTAATCACGCCATGCAGGGTCAGTCCCTGATAGTAGTTAATCCCGAAAATGTCTGCCGAGCGGATAATCCCCGCCCGCGCCAGCACTTGGTACAGCCCCAGCAGCACGCCCAAGATTAGCAAGATGAACGGGATAATCAACTGGCTGAGCAAGATAAACCGTAGTGCGCCTTTGACTTGCATGGTTCGCCTCCTTATTCCACTATCACTTTCCCTGCCATGTTCTGGTGCCCCAACCCGCAATACTCATGGCAGATAATCTGGTACTCCCCTGCCCTGTCGAACTTCACGCGGGAGTAGGTCACCGCGCCCGGAATCGCCATCAGGTTCACCAGCGTCTTGTCGATGTGGTAGCCGTGCATCACATCGCGGCTGGTGATATAGAAATCCACCACCGCGCCACGCGGGAGTTTGATCTGGTTCACAGTGCCCATATCGAAGCCCCACATGTACGCGACGACATCTACCTGATAGCGGTTGGGACCAATCTCCACGACGCGCCCGCGTTCAAATAGGCGCGCATTCGGTAAACAGGTCGGTAAGTCTGCCTGCAGTCCTTTCGCGGCGTACACCACCAGCCCGAAGAACATCATCACCAGCGACAACGCTAACGCCATCGCGCGTTTCTCGAACCGATCCATAGAATCACCTCCACTTAAGCAGCACGCCGTAAGTCGTGAGCCATACCAGCGCGTACACGAAGATCATCGTGATGAAAAATGCAACCGCGCCCATCGGCGTAAAGCTCTCCTGCGTCTCTCGCATCGTGTTGCCTCCGTCCGTTCACATGCTGTATTCAGGCTATTCAATCTCTTAGGTCTAATAGCCTAATGGGAGTATACCACACCATCAGCGGCTTTGTCAAGGGGGAAAGGCGTGTTTCGGGGGAAATTCGACGCCATTCGGGGCGATTAGGGTCTTGTCGGTAAGTCACTTGGGGTATAGTCCCTGCAGTTTTGCTTGCGAAAAACCGAAAATAGGGGGTGTGAGCCTGTTGGAGATCCGCACAGAAGGCTCAGTGGACGATTGGTCGCTGCTCCGCTGGACGAACAGCGCGGGGGACGCCCTGTACCTGCAACCGCCGAGCGTCGGCGCAGTCGCCGAGTTGCCCCCTGCCCCGTTCGGCGTGGCGTACCCTGCCCGCTTGGAGGGGGTGGGGCGCATCTACCTGTGGGCGAATGGGTTCACCGCGCGCCAACCCACGCTGACACTGGAGCCTGCTCTGCCGACGCGCTACCTCAAGGCGGCAAGCGCACTGGTCAAGCAGTACGCACGGCGCGGTGTGGCGATGGAAACCGCCCAACAGCACATCCAGCTGGCGCAGGCGCGGCAAACCGAGCAGCGGTGGGGGGAGTGCCTTGCGGCAAGCGTCGCTGCCGCCGAAGCAAGTGCGGTGAGCCTTGCACGGGCGCGACTGGAGCGGATGCACGGGCGCACGGCGTTTCTGTGGGGTGCCTGGGTGGACGCGCCTGCCACCATCCCCTTCCCTGCCCTCTCGCCTCCGCTAAACCTCGTCACCCTTCGCGCTGTGGAGCCGCGCAGGGACTGGCGTGCGCTGGTACAACACGCCCAGGAGACACGCACTGCCGTCGCTGCGTTCTGGACGGAGTGCGACTTGTGTCCAAATGCCGAGCACACACTCCACGAGACCATCGCCACCTACAGGGGCAGCGTGCGCTACTGGAACATCGCCGCGAACCTGCACCGCAGCGAACCCTCTGAGCACATCATACGGCGGATTAGCACGCTTTGTGAGGTTGCGCGAGCGACCGACTTTGGCGTTGTGCGCCTGCTTCACGGCGCACACGGCTACTACGAGCCAAGCAGCCCTTATGCCTTGCTGGAGGCGTGTACCGAGACGGGCACTCCCTACGAAGTCACTCACCTCGAGTGGCGGTGGTACGACGGCACACTGTATGACCTCGACCAACTGCTGGAGCGCTACGGCGAGTTGGGCAAGCCGATCCACCTCAGCGTTAGCCTCCCGCCAGAGGGTGGGTGGGGCGTCTTCTCGCGCACGGAACCGCTGGCGTGGCTGGAGGGCGCGTGTCTGATTGCGCTCAGCAAGCCGTATGTGATTGCGCTGCAGGTTCCACTGCGAGCGACCGAGCGGAGCGCAGGCGCACTCGACGCAAGCGGGCAGCCCAGCGCGCACTGGCAACGACTTGCGCAGGTCGCCGCGTGGAACGCTTCCCTGCTGGACTAAAAGCTCGTGCGTACGGCGTCGCTCCAGAGCAGGCGGCGGATAGCTTCGCGCACGGATTCTGCAAGCGCCTCAGCGGGCTTGCCTGCCAACTGCGCGTCCTCGTCCGTTACGCGCACCACCTCCTGCCCTTTCACCAGCACGGCGCGTCGGTCATCGCTCAGTTGCACTTCGAACAGTTGCACCCCGTCATCCAGCAGCGTGTTGAGCAGCCCCGCAATGCGCTCGGCACGCGCACGAGAACTGCCCAACTCTGCATGCGGCGCAGGCGTGAAGATGCGGACCTTCTCGAACTGCACGGTGTAAAGCCCGTCGGGCTGCTCTTTGTCTTCCATTAGGGCGTGTACCGCCAGCGCCGGGCTGACCTCGCGGCGGCGGATGGGGATGCCATACTCCTGCAGAGCGCGCTTAATGGTCTCCACGCGCTCACGGGTAATCGGGTGCGTGCGGAAGATTCCCCAGTCGATTTGGGGGCGTTTGCGCTCCTCCGCAGCCAGCCGCTCCATAAACACCAGTAGCCCTACGGGGTTATACGGCGAGCGGCGTAGGTATTCCAGCGCGGTCAGATCCGAATCGGTCTCCGCCTCCTGGCTGAAACTGCTCATCCGCGCGATGCGGTACAACTGTGCACCTGTCATCAGCCCCGCAAAGTCCTGCGACGGCAGCCGTCCGAACACCCCTACCAGCAACGCGGGCAGCAGCACACTCTGTTGCACCTTCGCGTCGTCACGGATGAGTCGCATCACATGCCGATGCGCCGCGTGCGCAATCTCGTGCGCCAGCACCGCCGCCAGCTCGTCGTCGCTGGACACAAAGTCCAACAACCCCCTGTATACGAAAATGAATCCGCCAGGTACCGAGAAGGCGTTCACTTCCTTTTCGTCAATGATGCGGAAGGTGTACTGAAACGGCGCAGGTCCCGACTCGCCGTAGCGTGCCACGGTAGGCGTCTGGCGGGCAATCTCTGCAAGCACCTGCCCAATCCGATCGACGCGCTCCACCAATTCTGGGTCGGTGACGAACTTGTAGTGTTTCTCGATTTGGGCGACGACCTTCTTGCCGAACTCCACTTCCTGCTGGTCGCGCGGCGAGAGGGTGGGCTGTTCGGGCGCAGGTTCCTGTGCCACAAGGAACCCCACCAGCGCCAAACACAGAGCCAACAGGCTCATCGGCTTCAGTAATGCTCGCATCGGTTTCTCCCCACAGCGGCGCGTCTAAATCTATAGACGATGCGCCAAGCAGTCGCGTTCCACATTATAGCACATTTCGTGCCATTAGCCGCCCTGCTGGGTCGCGATGAACTCGGCGTACCAGCGCCCGCCGGCTTTCATCGTGCGCCGCTGGGTCTCGAAGTCCACATACAGCAACCCGAACCGCTTACTGTAGCCGAACGCCCACTCGAAGTTGTCCATCAGCGACCAGTAGAAGTAGCCGCGTAGGGGGATGCCCTCCCGAAACGCACGATGCGCCTGTTCCAAGTGCGCGCGGATGTAGTCCACGCGCAGCGGGTCGTCTACCTCACCCTGCGCATTGGGCGCGTCGGGGAACGCTGCGCCGTTCTCGGTGATGTAGAGCGGTATCGGACCGTACTCGTCGTGAACCCACTTCAGGATTTCGTACAAGCCTTCGGGGTAGACCTCCCAGCCCATCTCGGTGTGCAGCTTGCCTGCTTGGTACACGGTGCGCGAGCCTGTGGGGTCGCTGGCGTCGTAGGCGATGACGCTGCGCGTGTAGTAGTTCACGCCCAGAAAGTCGACGGGCGTGCGGATAATCGCCATATCGTCAGGGGCGACATAGGGTACGAACTCGCCCGTGAAGTAAAGCACAGGGTCGGGGTACTCGCCACGAAAGATCGGGTCTAAAAAGTAGCGGTTGACGAAGTTGTGCCAGAGTGTAGCGACCATCTCGTCTTGCGGGCTGTCGCTGGCAGGGTGTTGGGGGCTAAGGTTCAGCACGATGCTGATTTGGGCGTTGGGCAGCCCCAGCCCGCGCAACGCCTGCACTGCTTTGCCGTGCGCCAGTAGCAAGTGGTGCGCCACCTTCGCCGCCGCGCCGATGTCGCGCATTCCAGGCGCGTGCTGCCCCCACAGGTAACCCAGTGTCGCCACCACCCACGGCTCGTTCAGCGTCACCCACAGATGCACACGGTCGCCCAACGCACGGAACATCAAGCAGGCGTAGTCGGCGAACCACTTGGCGCAATCGCGGTTCGCCCAGCCACCCATATCCTGCAACTCGGCGGGCAAATCCCAGTGATACAGCGTAATCATCGGCGTAATGCCCGCGCCGAGCAGTCCATCCACCAGCCGCTTGTAGAAGTCCAGCCCCTTGTGGTTGACCGCGCCGCGTCCTGTCGGTAGCACACGGGGCCACGCCACCGAGAAGCGATAGGCGTTTAGCCCCAGCCGACGCATCCACTCGATATCCTCTCGCCAGCGGTGATAGTGGTCGCACGCCACATCGCCCGTGTCGCCGTTGAGCGTTGTGCCTGGCGTGTGGCTGAACCGATGCCAAATGGATGCCCCTGCGCCGTCCGCCAACGGCGAGCCTTCAATCTGATACGCCGAAGTCGCCGCGCCCCAAAGGAAGCCTTTCGGGAAGTGCATAGCAGGTTGCAATTTCACCCCTTGCGCGAGGACTCCTGCTGCGCAAGGCGTGTGGGAAGCGGCAGGTACAGTGGTGGGAGATGGTGTATAATCTCGCTTGAGACAGCGTGCTGCCACTTGGCGGCGCGTGAAATCAGGAGGCGCACTATGGCACGGAACCTTCTCTTGCGAGTGAATGCGCTCGTAGGCGCGTTGGTGCTGTCGTTCTGGATGAACATCGGTTGGACTCAGCGGTTGACTTGGCTGGGTACTTTAGGTGGATCTGCCAGCTACGGTTATAGCATATCTCCGGACGGCTCGACAGTTGTTGGTGGGTCGTGGGCACCAGCGAATCACTATGTTCCCTTCCGTTGGACGGCATCGAACGGCATGCAGAGCCTTGGTACGCTGGTGGGCTGGGGCACAGCTACCGGCGTGTCGGCTGGGGGCACAGTCGTCGTTGGTTGGGATGCCTCTCAGGGGCGTGAGCGCGCCTTTCGGTGGACGCCCGATACAGGCATGCAAAACATCGACACGCTGAGTGGGACGGCGAGCATGGCTTACGGTGTCTCGGCAAACGGCGATGTCGTTGTCGGCTGGGTTGAGAGTCAAGGGCGCAGGCGCGCGTTCCGTTGGACGCCTGACACAGGCATGCAAGACATCGGCACGCTGGGCGGCGCGTGGGGCGCTGCGTATGCTGTCTCCACTGACGGCTCCGTCGTGGTCGGTGGCGCGTGGGATGGGGCGCACGAGCGCGCCTTCCGTTGGACGGAGACCGACGGAATGCAAAATCTCGGCACACTGGGCGGCGCGTGGAGCACAGCGTATGGTGTCTCAGCAAACGGCGATGTTGTTGTCGGCTGGTCGCACGACGCATCAGGACGAGTACGCGCCTTCCGCTGGACGCCTACCACGGGGATGGAGAACCTCGACACCCTGAACAGTTCCATGAGCGAAGCGTGGGGGGTCTCTTCGGACGGTTCCATCGTGGTCGGCTGGATGAGAGATGAACAAGGTCAAGAGCGCGCGTTCCGATGGACTGCGCAGCGTGGCATGGAAGACCTCAATCTCGTGTATGCACGCCTGCTGACCGATTACTCAGTCCTCGAATACGCGCGGGCAATTTCGGCAGATGGGCGCTACATCGTCGGATATGGCTGGAACGCGACGACCCTGCGCACAGAAGCGTTCCTGTTGGATACTGTGCCTGAGCCTGCGAGCCTGATTGCGCTTGGCTTGGGGCTGATAGGGCTCGTGCGGCGTCGCTGCAGCTGATTGTCATGCATCCTAAAACGGCGGCGCGGGCGGTTGGGCAACTGCCTGCACCGTCTGCTCGCGGGTGGCGCGATTGCCCGCGCCGTCTGTGGCTTGCACCACCACACGCGCCTGACTGACGCTGTTGGGCGTCCAGTTCGCTGTGAACGCGCCTCGGTAGCGCGCGCCGTTGCCTGTAGGTTGCAAGATGACGCTTGCCTGCCTATTGTCGGGATAGGTCACCACCGCCAGCACGGCCTGCACCCCGCTTTGCAGGTCGTAGACCTCCGCCTCGATATGCGCCTGTGTGCCCACGGTGAGCAGGCTGGGTGAGACGGCTATCGAGCCGATGACGGGAGGTGTAGTGTCGGCTGTGCCGTTGCCCCCGCCGCCACCGCCCCCGCCACCTCCACCACCGCCACACGCAATCACTGACGCGCCCGCCACAACCAGCAGCGCATAACACCAACTCCGTAATCCAAACCGAATGCGCATCGTTGCTACCTCCTGACGATAATCGGCGCGACGGCGCGTGCAACCTGACCATCCGCGCTGACGGCGGTAATTTCCGCAAGATACGCGCCCGGCGGCAGATGTACGCCTGCGTCGTCCCGACCATCCCATATGAACTCCTGCAATCCTGCGCTGCGCGTGCGCGTGTCGCTCAGCGTGCGCACGGTGCGGCTCCCAGTTCGGATTTGCACTTGTACCTGTGCTTCAGCGGTCAGAGTGAAGCCGAGCGTGAGCGTTTCGCCCGCGCGTGTGCCGCCGCGCACCGTCGGGTTCAGCACGCGCAGCAGCGTCCGTCGTGCAATCGGTTCAATCGCGAAGCGGAAGACGCCGCCTTCAGGCGGAGCCGTGAAGTTCAGCGACGCGCCTGCGCTGCGCAAAGGTCGCCGCGCGCCGCTCTGCTCGTCCACCAGCGCAAGGTTGACCCCGCGCGGCAGGTGGGTCGCTTGGTGGATGCGCAGGCGAATCGGCTGCGGCTGGTCGCTGGGCGCGACGACCACTTCAAGGCTCCAGCGGGCATCGCGCGTCAGCGTCGGGCGCACATCGGCAGCGAACACGCCTTCCGCACGGCGCACGCGCACCTGCACGGGCGACGCGCCATCGGGCGGCTCAGGCGCCAGCATCGCCTGCACCGAGCGTCCCTGCGCCACGCCTACCCAAACCGCCCCGCTGCCCTGCGCACTCGCGGCTTCTACCTGTAGCGTCCAGACACTATCGGACGGCGCGAGCGGGACTTGAACTGCACGACTGGGCGCGGCGTTCAGCACCAGCGTGCATTCCACCCGCGCCAGTATCCAGTACGCCTGCCACGGCTCCAACGCGCCTATCACACCCTGCAGTTCGGAGGCGTCATACACGAACTGGTACTGACCACGCATCGGATTGCTGGGGTCTTGACGCCACGCCCACAGGTAGCCGTCCAGCCAGCCTGCCTGCTGGGCGGCGCGCAGGCTCCTGCGCTCGCTACCCCGCTGCACCAGCACGCCGTCCAGTCGCCATTCAATCGGCGCGAGCGTCGGGTTAGCAATCAGGTTCCAGCCTGGCTTGAGCGGTATCGTAATCTCGCCTGTAATCGGCTCGCCGAAGAGGTTCGGCTGGACGGGGTTGGTCGCCTTGATGAAGTACGCCTCGCCGACGCGCAGTTCCGTCGCTTGAGCATATCGCTGGGCAGTAGCGTCCCAGCGCACGATGGACATGCCATTCAACCCCAGCGCGTTAGGATCGCCCGTGGGCGTGCGCAGGCTCAGCGCAAAGGTGCGTATGCCTACCAAGCGGCTGGGCACGCTCGTGGAGATGACAATTCGACGCAGTGCGCTCCACTCGCTGGTGTTGCCCGCGCTATCTTTCGCCCGCGCTCGCCAAGTGTAGTCGCCCGCTGCCAACGGCGGGTCTACCGATACGCTCGCCTCCGAACCGCTTGCCACAAAACCCGTCTCCAGCGTGCGCACCTTGTCCGTGCCGCGATAGACCTCAATCACCGCCTGCACTTGGTCGTTGTCGGGGTCGGTTAGGCGCACGCGCAAAGTCGGCGCGGGCGAGACCGTTGCACCATCGGCAGGCGCAACCAACTCAGGCACGGCAGGTGAGCGGTTGTTCGGCGGGGTCTGCACCGTGAACGCGCGCGTGTTGCTCCACTCGCTGGTGTTGCCTGCGCTATCGCGTGCCCGCGCTCGCCAAGTGTAGTCGCCCGCCTCCAACGGCGGGTCTACCGATACGCTCGCCTCCGAACCGCTTGCCACAAAACCCGTCTCCAGCGTGCGCACCACGCCTGAACCGTTGCGCACCTCAATCACCGCCTGCACTTGGTCGCCGTCAGGGTCAGACAAACGCACGCGCAGGGTTGGGGTTGGGGAGACCGTTGCGCCGTCGGCAGGCTCCAGCAGCTCGGGCACGGCAGGCGGGCGGTTTGGCGGAAACGGGTTGCGAGCGACCACAACCGTAGCATCCAGACGTCCGTAGCCGAACAGTTGTCCATCAGGAGAAAACGCGATTGCCAGCACACCCGTGCCTGTCTCTTGAGAATAACTTCGCAGGCGGGTTCCGTCGGACACGCGCCACAAGTTGATTACACCATCGCCGCCACCCGACGCCAATAAGTTGCCGCCAGGCGCAAAGGCAAGCGTGTAGACTGGCTCCGTGTGTCCAGCAAGCGTGGCAGTCAGTGCTCCGTCGAAGACGCGCCAGATTTTGACAGTGGTATCTACGCTGCCCGATGCGATTAGGCTCCCGTTGGGCGAGAAAGCAATGGTGTTTACTGGGGCAGTGTGCCCAGTTAGTTCACTTACCATCGCACCGTCTGCCACGCGCCATACACGAATGACGGCATCCTCGCCTCCTGACGCCAGCAGGCTCCCATCGGGCGAAAACGTTACGCTGGCGACATAGCCCGCGTGCGCGTTGATGGTACGCTGCAGCATGGCGTCCGCAATGCGCCAGAGTTTGACCGTGCCGTCGTCGCCCGCCGTCGCCAGCAGTTGTCCGCTCGGCGAAAACGCGACGCTGGCAACGGCGCCTGCATGCGCTGTGAGGGTACGCGCCAGCCCGCCGTCCACGGTGCGCCAGAGTTTGACCGTGCCGTCCTCGCTGCCCGATGCCAGCAGGCTCCCGTCGGGCGAAAACGCCACGCTGGTGATACCCGCGTCGTGTCCTATCAGCGTGCGCTGCAGTCCACCGTCGGCGGCACGCCATATCCTGACCGTGCTGTCGCCGCTGCCCGACGCCAGCAGGCTCCCATTGGGTGAAAACGCCACGCAGGAGACCTGCGCGGTGTGCCCCATGAGGGTGCGGAGCAGCGCGCCTGTATCTGCTCGCCACACCTTAATTGCACTGTCCGCTCCGCCCGACACCAGTAGCGGGCTGTTCGGCACGAATACGACGCTGACAACCTGCGCGGCGTGCCCCGTGAGAGTGCGTAGCGGCGTCCCATCCGACACGCGCCACACTCTAATGTAGTTCGCCCCACCCCCCGCCGCCAGCTGGCTTCCATCCGACGAGAAGGCGACGCTAAACGCGGGCGCGTCGGGGCTGTAGTTTAGGGTGCGCGTTAGCTCCCCATCCGCAACCCGCCACAGCTTGACCGTGCCGTCCTCGCCCGACGACGCCAGCAACTGACCATCGGGCGAAAACGCAATATGGGTGACCCACAGCGCGTGGGCTTGGATATCACCTACGGGTTGACCGTTCGCAACCTGCCAGAGTTTGACCGTACCATCCGCGCTTGCCGACGCCAACACGCCCCCGCTGGGCGAAAACGCCACGCTGGAAACCCACAAGTCGTGTGCGGGAATGGTGCGTACCAGCTGCCTATCCGAAACCCGCCACAGTTTGACCCTCCCATCCTCACTCCCTGACGCCACCAGTTGGCTGTCGGGCGAAAACGCGACACTGAGAACGATCCCACCCTCGCCTACAAGCGTATGCAGCAACTGCCCGTCTTGTGTGCGCCACACGCGAACCGTTCCGTCGGAGCCTGCCGACGCGACATAGCTCCCGTTGGGCGAGAACGCCACGCCGTTGACATCGCCGTCGTGCCCTGTCAGCGTGCGCAACAGCGCGCCGTCCGCGGCACGCCATAGCTTGACTGTGCCGTCCGCGCCCGCCGAAGCGATGAGTTCCCCGCTCGGTGAAACGGCGACACTGTGAACCGCAATTGCGTGCCCGCCCTGCATCCAGACGATGTCAGGACGCTCCTGCGCGACCCCAGTCGCCGCCGCTGCCCAAAGAAGCAACCCCACCAGTCCGCTGCGCCTACGCGCCGAGCCAGCCTGACTCTGCACAGCACTCTGTCGTCGCCCCATGTCAGCACCGCCTTCGGACATACCCGCAAAGATTATGGGATTCGCGAGGCGTTTATGGAGTCTGCAAGCGGTGCCCCCCTACGGGTATACTCTCCCCCATCAGGAGGAGAACTATGCCCAGAATCGAGAAATCCATCGCCATCAACGCGCCTGCGGAGAAGGTGTTCGAAGTGCTGCAGCAGGCGGAATCGTTCGCGCAGTTCCTGCCGCATGTCAAGAATGTGCAGACGCTGGAGCGCACCGAGAACAGCGTGCTGCTGGAGTGGGAGGTGATTGCGCCTGGCGTAGGAATACCTGTACGCTGGAAGTCGCGCCATGCGATTGACGCCGCCAACCATCGCGTTGCGATGCAGCCCGAAGGCGACTCGTTGGTCAAACTCAACGGCGAATGGCGCGTGCAGCCCGAAGGCGCAGGGAGCACCCTTGTCGCCGTGATAGACTACGAGGCGAATGTGCCCCCCATGTTCGCAGGCGTCGCGCAGAACGCGGTCAACACCATCATTCAGGACTGGCTGAACGGCTTCAAGCAGCGCGCGGAGGGCTAACATGGCGCGAGTGGAACTGGAGGTCGTCATCCACGCCCCGCTGGAGACCGTCTACGCCGTCGCCCGCGATGTGGAGGCGTTCCCGCAGTTCATGCCCGATGTAAAGTCGGTGCGCATCCTCGAAAAAAGCGACGACGGCAGCCGCACTCTCACCGAGTGGGTCGCCTACGCCTCGCAACTCAAGCTGCAAGTCAAGTGGACGGAAGAAGACCTCTGGGACGACACGGCACGCACCTGTCGCTTCCGCCAAGTGAAAGGCGACTACGACCAGATGGAGGGGCTGTGGGAGTTCCTGCCGCATCCCGAAGGCACGCTGTTTCGCAGCACGCTGGACTACGAACTGCGCGTGCCACTGCTGGGCGCAATCGTACAGAAGGTCGTCCACCACCTCGTGGTGCAGAACCTGAAAGGCATCTTGGATGGGGTCAAGGCGCGCGCGGAGGCGATAGCGCGTGGAGGTTGACCGATTACGCTTGCTGCTGGAGCAGGTTGCACAGGGCGCGCTGTCTGTGGAGGACGCGCTGACCGCCCTGCGCGACCTGCCCTATCAAGACTTGGGCTTCGCGCGGATTGACCACCACCGCGCACTGCGCAAGGGCTTCCCCGAAGTGGTGTTCTGCGCGGGCAAGACCCCCGAACAAGTGGCGGCGATTGTGGCGCAGTTGGCGACGCGCGGGCGCGTGCTTGCCACCCGCGCCAGCGAGGCGCACTACCACGCCGTGCAGGCGCAGGTTCCCGACGCGGTGTATCACACCCTCGCGCGAGTAATCACCGTCGGTGCGTTCCCCGAAGCCCCCGACGCGCCTTACGGCGTCGTGCTGGCGGCAGGCACGGCGGACATCCCCGTCGCGGAGGAAGCTGCACTCACAGCGCGGATGATGGGCGTGCGGGTCGAAACGCGCTACGATGTCGGCGTCGCGGGGCTGCACCGCCTACTGGAACACCTGCCGCTGCTGCACGGCGCAGGCGCGATTGTGGTCGTCGCGGGGATGGAGGGCGCGCTGCCGAGCGTGGTCGGCGGGCTGGTCGCCTGCCCCGTGATTGCCGTGCCCACCAGCGTCGGCTACGGCGCACACTTCGGCGGGCTTGCCCCGCTGCTGACCATGCTCAACTCCTGCGCGCCTGGCGTCGCTGTAGTCAACATCGACAACGGCTTTGGCGCAGGCTACCTGCTGGCTCGAATTCTGCATGCCCACTCCTCACCCCTCTAAAAACGCGCTCACCCTGCCGATAATTGTGCGGGGAAGTGTTATGCAGACGAAAACCTACATCGCTCCGACGAAACTGGAGGCACTGCTGAAAATCCGCGAGGAACACGGCGCGGATGCTGTGATTCTCAGCGAACGCACCGTGCAGAAGGGCAAATTGTTCGGCAAGAAGCCGATGGTGGAGATTGTGGTGGGCATCAAGGGCGCAGAGAGCGAGCCGAAAGCCGAACCACGCCCCGCCCCCAAAGCCGAACCGAAAGGCATTGACGAGTACGACCCCACTCAGACCCGCCTGCGCAAACTGGAGCGCGAAATGCAAGAGATTCGCGCGCTGGTGCAGACGATGCACGCCTACATCACCAACGGGGCTGTGCCTGCGCCTGCCGAGGGTGAAAGCGAGCTGACTGTAATAACAGCCTCACTTGACGAGCATCCGCTGTTGCGTCCGTTGATGGCAGCAGGGGTGGAGCAGGAGGTTGCACAGGAGTTGCTGCGTCGCGTGCCGCGCCTGCCTCGCAATGCGGCGGTAGACGCTTTGCGGCGCACCCTCATAGCGCGTATCCCCATCGGCGGCGCGCTGCCCCGCGAGAGCCGACACCGCCAAGTCGCTGTGCTGGTCGGTCCCACAGGTGTCGGCAAGACGACCACCATCGCCAAGCTCGCCGCCATCCACGCGCTGGACTACAATCGCAAGGTCGCCCTGCTCTCGCTGGACACCTACCGCATCGGCGCGATTCAGCAGCTGCGTACCTACGCCGAGCTCATAAACTTGCCACTGCACATCGCCACAAATGCTGAGGAAGTCCAAGAAGGGCTGGAGCAGTTTGCAGAATACGACCTTGTGCTGATAGACACCATCGGGCGCGGACAACGCGACGAGGAACACCTGCAGGAGATGCGTCAAGCATTGTTGCCTGTCAAGGGGATGGTATATCTCACGCTGAGTGCAACTGCCGATAGTGCGACACTACAAGACGCTGCCCAGCGGTTCAGCATCTTCGAGCCAGACGCGATTGTCCTCACCAAGTTGGACGAGGCAGCCCGTCTGGGTAACTGCGTTAACCTCGCCCTGCGTGGCTCACTGCCGTTCGCCTACTTCACGACTGGGCAGCGCGTGCCTGAAGACATTACGATTGCCGACGCGCACGCACTCACCTGCGCCGTTATGCGCAACATAACCGACTGCCTTACCTCTCGAAAACTCCTTGACAACGCCGCACAGCGGGTATAATTAAGGGCGTGCGGGAGTAGCTCAGGGGTAGAGCATCGGCCTCCCATGCCGAGGGTCGCGGGTTCGAATCCCGTCTCCCGCTCCACTCTATTATTCGTCCAACAGCTGCCAGTTGCCGTTAGCGTCCTTGTACGGCACGCCTCGAATGCGCACCCTGCCATTATACGGACCGCCGTCTGCTACGACCCACGCAAACACCGTGTGGCGGTTGTCCAGCGTGCGCCCCGACAGTTGATTGCCTTGTGCATCGGTTAGCGGACGCGCACGCACAGGTCGCGAGTGCCCGTCTACATAGTTCGCGTTCACCAAGCCAAAATGACGCGCCTGTATTGGCGTGTCGAACAGGATGAACGGTCCGCCCGGAAAGACCAGCGTGCCATCGTAGATCATCACCGTCTCCACAGGGTACTCCACACGCGCCAAAGTCTTCACTGCACGCCCCGTGTTCGGGAACAGGTTGTTATCCAAACCGAAGTCGATCAGACCGTAGTTATGTGTGTAGCTGAACTCTGGCAGCACGGGCGGGCAAATAGGGGGTAGCCCTGCTATCTGGAACGCCAACGCAGGACTGACCCGCTTACCGTCCGACGGACACAGCATAATATCGCCATTCTTCTGGTAAGGCAACAGTGCCTGGTAAAACGAGAACACGCACGGACCTGTTGGGGAAAACTGCAGGTAGAGGTTCACAGGGAAAGTATCGTCATAGTCCTGAACATAGAGCAGCACTGCCGTCGCCGACTGACGCAAGTTGTTGATGCACTGTGTCGAACGAGCGCGCTCCCGAGCTTGCGCAAATACGGGAAAGAGTATCGCTGCCAGTATCGCAACTATCGCGATCACGACTAACAGCTCAATTAAGGTAAACCCCGAAGAACGTTTTCGCATAGCGCACCTCCTTAAAAAGTTTATCTTCGCGCACCCCAATAGTTCTGTGATTTGAATCACAGAAAATGCCTCCCGTGCTTCAGGTAAGGTCTATGCGGAGGTGCGATGCGATATGAACCTGCCAGAACTCACCTACAGCCAGTATTGGCTGGTGTTTAATGTGCTGTCGCTGACGATAGCTGTGATGGGCGCATCGGGAATCTTCTTCCTGATGGCACGCAGCTATGTTGCCCCGAAGTATCATATCGCGCTCTATCTCTCCGCGTTAGTCGTGTTCATCGCCTGCTACCACTACTTCCGCATCTTCGAGAGTTGGCGGGATGCGTATGTCCTCACGCGGGCGGGTACCTACGCTCCGTCAGGCAAGCCCTTCAACGACTTCTATCGTTACGCGGACTGGATCGTTACTGTACCGCTACTGCTGATGGAGCTGATTTATGTGATGGCGTTGCCGCGCGCCAAAACAAATAGCCTGATTGTGCGCTTGGTGATCGCGGCAATCATCATGTTGGCGCTGGGCTATCCTGGAGAGATTGAGCGCGAGAACATGACCGTGCGCGGTATGTGGTTTGTGCTGAGCTTTATCCCGTTTGTCTACATTCTGTACGTGCTGTTTGGCGAGCTGAGTCGCGTGATTGCGGAGGCGAAGTTCGCTCCGCGCGTGAACCAACTGCTCGGCACGACCCGAACCTTGCTCTTGATTTCGTGGCTGTTCTACCCGTTGGCTTACCTTGCGCCGATGATTGGGATTGGCGGTGCGGCGGGCGAGGTCGCGTTGCAGATCGGCTACAGCCTTGCGGATCTGACAGCAAAGCCACTGTTCGGCGTGCTGTTGTACCTTGTTGCCCGCGAGAAGACGCTCTCCGAAGAGCCTGCCTACGCGGCGCAAGCGACGACCAGTTAGTCTCTCCGAGCGACTGCCCCAGCGGGTGCGCGTCGCCTGCTGGGGCGTAGGCTCCACCCGACAGCCCATCCCACCCCGAACGCCGCGCCGCCTACCAGCCCATACGCCCGAATCAGCGCCGGCGTCATCGCGTCCCACGCACGGTATTGCCATACCTCTGCGTACATCAACAGCAGTGCGTAGGCACTCGGAGGCACAAGCAGGGTGTAGAGGAGGGCACTCACAAGGGGCGTTCCTACTCCAGATATTCTCCTCACTTCCTTGTTGGCGTAGCGGTTTTTCTTGATCCCCTCCTTATGGTTCCCCCTGCCTGCAGGGGGAACCGAAGGGGCGCGGTTCCCCTCGCGAAGCGGGGGGAACCTTAAGGAGGGGGGTAAAATTGACAGAAGCGGGGTCAGTAGGATGCTCACCCCCACCGTCGCCACAATCGGTGCAGCGTTGAATACGCCAAGGGCGTACCAGCGCGCAAGGTCGTCCAGCGTCGGCGGGTAGCCCTGCACGCTCCAAAACACGCTTAGCCACAGCGGGAACACCAGCCAAAACAGCGCGCCTGCGCCCACCGTCCGCACCAGCAGCCCTACGACGAACAAAATAGCGCGCCCCACACGCGCCCTACTCCCGCTTGCCATGCTTGTGTTCCTCTTGCAGGCGGTAGAGTTCCATCAGCGCGGAGAACGGATCCAGCGGGTTGCGGGCGCGTTCCTCGTCCAGCTCGGCGATACGGGCATTGATGGCTTGCACGCGCCGATACGCCAAATACGCCAGCAGCGCGATAATCGCCAAGCACACCAACACGAAGGGCACATTCATGGCGTCGTGAGTCGGCTCAGCGCCGCGTGGTGCGCGTGGCAGATGGCAATCGCGAGCGCATCGGCAGCATCGTCAGGCTTGGGAATTGTCTCCAGCCCCAGCAGGCGCTGCACCATCGTCTGCACCTGTTTTTTGTCCGCACCGCCATAGCCCGTCACTGCCTGTTTGACCTGCAGCGGAGTATATTCGCGCCACTCAATGCCCTGCTCCGCTGCCACAAGTAGCGTAACTCCTGCCGCGCGCGCAACAGCAATTGCTGTACGCCGATTGGTCTGGAACAGCAACTGCTCGGTCACCAGCGCGTCGGGGTGGTAGGTCTCACACAGTCCGCGCAAGCCACGATAAAGCGCTAGTAGGCGTTCGTGGGCAGGCATTGTCTTGGGCGTCTCCAGCGCACCGTAGGCAAGGGCGCGGAAGCGATTGCCTACCTTCTCCAGTATACCATAGCCCATCGTTGCAGTGCCTGGATCGACGCCCAATATAACCATGTGCGTATCGGCGCGACGGCGGCAGCCGTCGCGCTGTAGACTACATCCGTCGCAGCATCTGACGCAGCTCAGAGTGGACGCCCGCGTAGTTCATCGCCTCTTCGGGCGTAATGAGCTGCTTCTGCACATAGCGGTACAGGCACTGGTTCATCGTGCGCATGCCCCAGTGTTCCCCTTCGCGAATGGCATTGTAAATCTCACCAATATGTCCATCCTCGATCATCTTTTCGACGGTGGGGGTGTTAATCATAATCTCCACAGCGGCGATGCGTCCCTGTCCACCAGCGCGTGGCACCAGCTTTTGCGCAACAATCCCGCGCAGCGTGTTCGCCAACCGTTGCAGGATGTGCTTTTTCTCTTCAGGCGGGAACATGTTCACAATACGGTCCATCGTCTCGTATGCGCTGGGGGTGTGGACGGTAGAGAACACCAGGTGTCCCGTCTCGGCGGCTTGCATACAGGCGTGCATGGTCTCCACATCGCGCATCTCGCCGATGAGGATGATGTCGGGGCTTTCGCGCACCACTGAGCGCATCGCGTCGATGAACGACTCGGTATCGATGCCTACCTCGCGCTGGCTCACGATGCACTGCTTATCTTGGTGGACGAACTCAATCGGATCCTCGATGGTCACGATGTGTCCGCGGCGCGTTTCGTTGATGAGGTCGATCATCGCTGCCAGCGTGGTAGACTTGCCCGATCCTGTGGGTCCCGTCACCAACACCAGCCCCTGGCGGTACTGGGTCAGCCCTGCCAGCACCCGAGCAATTTCAGGCTCTTCGGGCCAGAGTTCCTCCAACTTCCAGTGTTGCAGCGGGATGAGGCGGAACACACCCGCTACCGTCTGCCGCTGCATGTAAACATTCGCTCGGACACGGCACACACCCTCCACCGTGAACGCCAAGTCGATGGCGAGACGGTGTTCGAACTTGGCGATCTGCTCGTGGCTCATGTGCGAGAAGCACAGGTCGCGCGACTGACTGGGCGTTAACGGCTCACGGAACTGCTCAAAGGGAGCAATCTTCCCGTGCAGACGCATCATCGGGGGCGTGCCCGCCTTGATGAAAACGTCCGATGCCCGTAGTTCAAACGCGCTCTTAATCAGGTCATCTAAGGTGTAGCTCAGCATAAAGACGCCTCCTACTGGATTTCTGTCTCTGGTTGGACGGTGGGAGCCTTCGTTTGTCGCTGGAGAAGTTTCGAGGTCGCCCAGAAGATTCCTGCCCCGACCAGCAGCGCAGCAAGTAGGATCAGGCTGATCAGCCAGCCCAGCGGCGGACGAGCGGACGGCGCGGGCGGGGTTTCGGGCTGCGGCTGCGGCTTGGGACGCTTGAGCGGGATCTCCAAGACGGCGGGGTCAGGCGTGTAGATGTTCAGCACAGTGCGCCACACTGTGGGCTGGGCGTCCGTCCACATCTGCAGGTGCGGCGTACCGTAGTGGAAGTAGCCCGCATACGCTGTCTTGTAGGGCAATAGCACATACACATGCACCACAGGCAGGTCAGCGAAAGTACGCGCCAGCGGCGTGAGGTTCACCGTGCCCTCTTTCAAATTCACCAGCCCGCCAGTGGTGAAACTGACGACGGTGAACAGCTGATTCGGCTTGGCGTTCGCCGCGAGGCTGTCGTCGCCAATCTCCACCGACGCGACGGCGCGCCCCACCCACTGCTCGAACTGCGCTATCCGCGCACGCGCCTCCTTGTGGGGGATGCGCTTGCCGAAAGTCCACGACATCGGCTGCACTGCGTCAGACTGCGCCTGAATCACGACCACCACATCAGGCGGGCGTGTCCAATCGGGTGCGCCTGCACTCTGCGACCAGCAGACGCTGATGCTAAGCCACCCAAGCCAAATCAGAACCCGCCGCAACACGATACCGCATTATACCCCACACCACATCGCGCCGTGGGGTACTATACAGTGGGGACACACGATGGGCGAATGGGTCGAAATCGCACGCTGGGTCGCGCTGGGGCTAATCGGAACCGCCGCCGTCATTTTCGCGCCGTTGTGGGTGATTGGGCTTGTGCAGATCCTGCTGGAGCATCGCCGCGAGATGCGGCAACTGGGCGCAGGCAACGACGCGCTCGCAGAGCAACTGCAAGCCCTACGCGACGAGTTAGACGCGCTGCGCCGCACCATCACCGAACACCACTTGAGCCTGCAAGCGAACTTGGAGAGCCTGCAGGAGCGCGTGCGCGCGCTGGAGACAAGCCACAACGAGCAATCCGCCGTAGGGTATAATTTGCACCGATGACCGCTCGTACTGGCACGGGAGATACCACACAGGAGCGCGACCCGCAGGTGTTCGCCACCGTCGAAGAGGCGATCGAGATTATTCGCAACGGGGGCATGCTCATCGTGGTCGACGACGAAGACCGCGAGAACGAGGGCGACTTCCTGATGGCTGCCGAGAAGGTCACCCCCGAAGCTGTGAACTTCATGCTGGTGCACGGGCGCGGGCTGCTTTGCTTGCCAACGGACGGTGCGCGCCTGGACGAACTCGGCATTCCGATGATGACCAAAGCGAACACGGCGCAGTTCGGCACACCGATGGCGGAAGCCATCGACGCCCGCGAGGGCATCAGCACGGGCATCTCGGCATTCGACCGCGCCCTGACCATCCGCAAGTTCTGCGACCCGACCGCCAAGCCCGACGACTTCGTGCGTCCCGGGCATGTGTTCCCGCTGCGCGCCGCGCCAGGAGGCGTGCTGCGCCGTGCAGGACACACCGAAGCCGCCGTAGACCTCGCACGGCTGGCGGGGCTGTTCCCTGCAGGTGTCATTTGCGAGATCCTAAACGAGGACGGCTCGATGGCGCGCCTGCCGCAACTCATCGAGGTCGCCCGCAAGCACGGACTGAAGATTCTGACGATTGCCGACCTCATCGCCTACCGCCGTCAGCACGAGAAACTCATCCGCCGCGCCGCGCCGCCCGTCTCACTGCCTACCAAGTACGGGCACTTCACGGTGTACGCCTACGAGTCGGAGGTAGACCCGAACCCCTACCTCGCGCTGGTGATGGGCAAAGTGGACGACGGCGAACCTGTGCTGGTGCGCATGCACTCCAGTTGTATCACGGGCGACCTGCTCGGCTCGCTGCGCTGCGATTGCGGCTCGCAGCTGGAACTCGCACTGCGCGCCATCGCCAACGAAGGGCGGGGCGTGCTGGTCTACATCCTGCAAGAGGGGCGCGGCATCGGCATCGTGAACAAGTTGCGAGCCTACCACCTGCAGGAACACGGACTGGACACCGTCGAGGCGAACCAAGCGCTGGGCTTCAAGCCCGACCTGCGCGACTACGGGCTGGGCGCACAGGTGCTGGTTGATCTCGGGGTGCGCAAAATCCGCCTGCTGACCAACAACCCGAAGAAGATTGCTGGACTGGAGGGCTACGGGCTGGAGATTGTCGAGCATGTGCCGCTGGTGGCGACGCCGAACCCGCACAATATCCGCTACCTGCGCACGAAAGCCGAAAAACTGGGACACCTGCTGCCCCTAAGCGTGCTGCAAGAAGCGAGGGAAGAAGACTAATACCAATCGCGCGTCCGAAGTTCACAAATTGCTGCGCGTGCAGAATCCCCCCCACTCCCTGCCCTCTCCCCCCCCTTGTCAAGGGGGGAGAGGGTCGGGGTGAGGGGGGATTCGAAGCCGACGGATTTATAAACTCTGGCTCAGCGATTGGTATAAGATTGCACCCACGCTACCGCCGCTTGCGCGCGTTCCCGCGTTATAGGCATCTCCATCAGGACGGTGTACGGCAAGCCCTCGTCGCGGGCGTAGTCGGGCGCGCGTAGCACCGCCGCCACCAGCGCGTCCTTGCCGACCTCCGCCAGTATTGCGCGATACTCCACCCCGCAGGCGTCTGCCAAGTCACGCAACTCGTCGGGCGCGTTGCCCTGCAGGTGTGCCATCACCAGTGCGCACAGCGTCACTGCCGCGCCGTGCAGGTAGGTGCGCCCCGTCAGGTACTCCAGCGTATACAGCAGGTGATGCTCCGACCCCTCTTCAGGACGGCTGCTGCCCGCCTGCAGGCAGAGGTAGACCTCCTCGCAGAACAGTTCGGTCAGCAGGCGCACGCCCGCGTCGCTGACGGCGTAAATCTCGCGGCTCTGGTCGCGCAGACGGCTCAGCAGCGACGCGCTCTGCTGGGCGATTGCCGCGTCGTAGGGTTCGCCTGTGCGCGCGTGCGCCAGTCGCCAATCGTGCAGCGCGGTGTGTATCGACAGGATGTCGCCCACCCCGCCGCGATTGAGGTGCGCGGGCGCGGTGCGAATGAGCGCGGCGTCGACAATCACGGCTTCGGGCGCGACCGAGCCTGTGTAGTGAATGCGCCCGTCGCGCCGAACCGCCGCCGAGTCGGTGAACGGCGCGTCGACCGTCAGCGCGCTGGGAACCAGAATCAGCGGCAGCCCCGTGCGCCAGGCGAGGTACTTCGCCGTGTCAATCGCTGTGCCGCCGCCCAGCCCGATAATCCGCGCGACGCCGTCGAACGCCTCGCGGGTGTTCAGCAGCGCGTCCAGTGCGCGGGCGTCGAGGCTCTCGGCGCGAGCAAGGCTTCGCGGGTTCGCCGTCAGCCAAGGGCGCGCCGCGAACCACGCCTGCGGGTCAACCACCAGCAGGCTCTCGTCCAACAACGGGTTGAGGCAGGCGACGCTCTCAAACCGCACCCCGTGCAACGGATAGGTCAGCATAGCGATACTGTACCTGATAGGCGGGGGTGTTCGCGCCCGCAGCCTTGACATCCCACAGGATGTGCTATAATAGCATAGCCTTACGCCAGCAGAGACGCACGGCAATCTGACTGAAGGAGGTAAATGATATGTGCTACACGCAAAGTCGGTTCAAAGCGCTAATAAGCGCGTGCGTGATGTCGTTGATAGCGACCGCGGGCTGGTCGCAGTCCCTGACTTGGCTGGGCACGCTGGGCGGCAATGGGAGCTGCGCTTTGGGTGTTTCCGCCAACGGTGCCGTGGTGGTCGGCTGGGCTTTCAACGCCGCAGGGCAGCTTCATGCCTTTCGCTGGACGGCTTCTGGTGGGATGCAAGACCTCGGCACGCTGGGCGGCAATAGGAGCGAGGCTTCTGGCGTTTCCGCCGATGGCGCCGTGGTGGTCGGCTACGCTGTCAACGCCGCATGGTATGAGCGTGCCTTTCGCTGGACGGCGTCGGGCGGCATGCGAGACCTCGGCACGCTGGGCGGCAGGTCTAGCATGGCTAATGCTGTTTCCGCCGACGGGCGCGTGGTGGTCGGCTGGGCTGACAACAGCTCCGGCAGGACGCGTGCCTTCCGCTGGACGGCGTCGGGTGGCATGGAAGACCTGAACATCACCTACGCCAGCCTGCTGACCAACGGCTCGGTGCTTACTATTGCGTTCGCCATCTCCCCCAATGGGCGCTATATTGTGGGATGGGGCTACAACGCCGCCACAGGGCGCTACGAAGCCTTCCTGCTGGATACAGGCTTCCCGCGGCGCGGGGGGATGTGAACCGCAACGGCTGCGTGGACGACGCTGACTTGCTGCAAGTGCTGTTCGCCTTCGGCGGGCGCGGCTACCGCAACGAAGACCTCAACTGGGACGGCACAGTAGACGACGCCGATTTGCTGGAGGTGCTGTTCAACTTCGGTGGTGGGTGTTGATCCCCCCTCATCCTGACCCTGCTGATAAGGCGTAGGGGCACGGCGCGCCGTGCCCCACCTTGTGCGATATCCGCCCCATGCGCCTCGCGCGGGAGCATTCCCCCGCCGTTCGGTTGACTTGACGCCTATCAATCGTCGTCTGATGGCTGTCAATCGCCGTCTGATAGCTGTCAATCGTCGTCTGATACCAATCCCCAATCCAGAGTTCATAAATGCCCCCCTCCTTTAGGTTCCCCCCCCCGCTTCGCGAGGGGAACCAAGCCGCGCGCCTGTTCGGTTCCCCCTGCGGGCAGGGGGAACCTCAAGGAGGGGGTCGCCATTACCGCCATCTTTTACGAACTTTGGTTGTGCAATTGGTATGATAGCTATCAATCGCCATTTGACAGGAAAACACGCAGGGACGACGAAATCCGTTTGCGAGGTGATGCCGAATGACAAGATACATTCCACCGAACGACGCCGAGTTTCTGGCGTGGATGAATAACTTCATTTCGGTGCTGAACGCGAACTTGGCAACCTTCGGGCTGGTCGCCGCCGACCTGACGCCGCTGACCAACGCCCGCAACGAGTTCCAAGTCAAAATCGCCTAAAACAGCGTGCCCTGCTCAGCGGTTGCGGTGCGCGTGGCTTCGCCCCAGCGTTGCGCAATCCCCTGCGCCAGCAGTTGCTGGTTCCCTTCAGCAGGCAAGTCCAGCGCGTAGACGGCGCGTCTAATTTGCTCGCGCATATCCTGCTCCACGCGGCGCGTTGCGGTCGCCGTCACTGCCACGACGGGCACTTTGGGCGGCAACAGGGCACCAAGTTCACGATTCGTCGGTACTCTGGGCGGAAGTCGTGACCCCAGACGGAGATACAGTGCGCCTCGTCGATGACCACTGCGCGAATAGGCAACTGCGTCTGGAACTCTTGCCACAGTGTGTTCTACAGGCGTTCAGGCGCGATGTAGAGCAAGTCTAACGCGCCACGCGCTTTTCCTCGATTCGGTACAACCCCCTGTCCGATTTTTGCTTCCTTTTGAGTCTTTAAGCAGCGGATAGCCCAGAGGAGAGGATGAGGAACAGTCGCCCCTGACCTCCGAAGGGGTATGCCAATCACGGTTGCGAGGAGTTTGGGTTCCGCCGCACGGAACGAAAACTCACCAATCGGATAGGAGGGTAGAACCATGCAGAGGCTGACTGTTGTGCTGAAGGAGCAGGTAGCGCGTTTCGCGCTCGGATGTGTTGTCGCGTTTGGCGTTTCGACGAGTGCTTTCGCCCAGCCTACCGTGAATGTGACGATGACCTTGACCTTGGACAACGAGTATGCGATTTTTGCTATCGATCCGAACACTAACCAGCTGCGACTTATCGCCTCTGATAGTAACTGGTTTACTGTGGAGACCCACAGTTTCACAGCTCCTCTTGGAAGCTACATCTATGTCATTGGTCGAGACACTGGGGTTGCCGCGATGTTTGTGTCCAAGACCGTGTTCAATAACTCGATTACCGTGTTGACAGGCGTTCCCAATCAGTTCGCCAACTGGGAAGTTAATAACACATTTCGCAGTTCTGTCTACCAGTTCGATATAACAGATCCGAACGAGGTGCTGATTTGGCTGAACGGTTCTTGGCTAACACCTGAGGTGGGGCGTCCCGTTTGGGGACCGGGCGATTTCCCACACGATCCGAATGCGTCCGATCCCCACTTCCCAATCCTCGCAGGTGCATACCACATCTGGTTGACCCCAGGTGGTGGAAATGAGTATCCAGACAGCTGGAATCAGTGGGGCTTTGGCGGGTACACAAGTCCGGGCAGCGTTCTCTTCCGCCTGCAGGTAGTCCCTGAGCCAGCAAGCCTGCTGGCGCTGGGCGCAGGGCTGGTAGGACTGATCGGACTGCGCCGACGCAAGCGCTAATCCCACCTCACTCGCAGTCCCTCTCCCGCCTTGTGTGTGGGAGAGGGGCGTCTGTTTCACAGTCCCCTCGCATCGGTCGTCATTCAATCGCTATTCCAGACCGTGTGGCAGGAAAAGGTGAGGCGGACTATCGGCTGTTGGCGTTTGACACGGCGAGTCCGTATGTGTGGGAGTATCGGGGTGCGCCGAAGCGGTTCAGTTCTCGGGTGGCGTATCGGGGCACGCGCGAGCGCGACGAGGGCACGCTGAGTCCCGAAGAGACGGTGAGCGTGGGCGGATAAAGACAGTGAGCAATCAGCAGGAATCCCCCAACGCGCCCCGAATCGCGCGGGTATGAATTGGCGAGCGCGTTGGATATGGTCGCCGGGCGAAGCTGCCCCGCGCAACTTCTACTGGTGCGTGCGCAAGGAGTTCCAACTCAGCCGCGGCTTCGGCAAGGTCACGGTCGCCCTGAGCGCGGATACCCGCTACACCCTGTGGTTCAACGGACGCCTGATTGGGCACGGTCCCATCCGCAGCTTCTACGGACACTGGTTCTACGACCTGCACGATGTGACGCAGTACGCGCACGAGGGGCTGAACGCCGTCGCCGTGCTGGTGCATCACTTGGGCATCGGCACTTTCCAGAACGACTTCGTGCGCGGCAGGGGGCGCGGCGGGCTGATTGCGCAGGTGGAGTGCGACGGCAAGGTGGTCGCCGCGTCGGACGCGAGCTGGCTGAATGTGCCGCACCCTGCCTTCGAGCGAGCGACGGCGCGGATGTCGTGCCAGCTGGGGTTCGACGAACTGTACGACGCCCGCCGCGCGATGGGCGACTGGACGCTGCCCCGCTACGACGACTACGAGTGGAACGAGGCGGTGGAGATTGGCGAGGCGGGCTGCGCGCCGTGGGGCGAGCTGTACCCGCGCCCCATCCCGTTGCTGACGCTGGAGCCTGTCGCGCCGAAGGTGGTGGAGCGCGCCCGCGTGGTCAAGCCGCCGCTGGCAGCGTGGGCGTTCGACCTCAAGCCGTACCTCGCGCCCGACGACCTGAGCGCGAACCCGCGCGTGCTGTCGGGCGTTGTGGCGACCGAAATCCGCGCCGACGCGCCCTGCACGCTGCGCATCGGCGATGTGCATCACGGGCTGCGCGAAGCGGATGTGCGCCTCAACGGTGAACCCGTCCCTTACGACGGCGGCATGCACACCCTGCGCCTGCAGGCGGGGTCGCACCTACTGACGATTGATGTCTCGCGCTGGTATCACGATTGGTTCCGCTACTTCGTGGTGGAGGCAGCGGGCGATGCGCCCGTGCGGTTCGTGAACCCGTTGATGGAGCGCGCGGACTACCCGTGGGTGGTGCTGGGACCCTTTGACGGCGACGAGGCGAGCCGCCAGAGCGTGCTGGCACTCGGCACGCCCGCCGAGATCCGCCACCACCCCAAAGCGCACGCCTTCGACCCGATGCACACCGCCCGCGCATCTGTCTTCGCGCTGACGACCCGCGCCCAGCCAACGGGCGAGACCCCGCGCGTGGAGCATACCTACGCCTGCATCAACGCCGTCGACGACGCAACGGTCATCTACCCGCCCAAGACAGGCGATGTGGAACTGCGCATCGACTGGGGACGCGAGGTGTTCGGCTATGTGGAACTGGAACTGGAAGCCCCAGCGGGCGTCGTCATCGACTTCAACGGCTTCGAGTATGTTGACCCTGTGCAGCGCGAGCGCGTGCAGTGGACTTGGGGGCTGAACAACACCTTTCGGTACATCACGCGGCGGGGCTGGCAACGGTTTGTGAGCATTGTCAAGCGCGGTTTTCGGTACGCGACGCTGACGATACGCTTCCCCGACGGCGCGACGGAGCCTGTGCGGCTGCGCACGGTGAGCTGCCTCCACAGCGTGTATCCCTACGAGGCGCGGGGCGCGTTCGCCTGTTCCGACCCGCTGCTGAACCAAATCTACGAGATGTCGCGCGAGACGGTGCGCCTGTGCAGCGAGGACACCTTCATCGACTGCCCGACCTACGAGCAGACCTTCTGGGTGGGCGATTCGCGCAACGAGGCGCTGTTCGCCTATGTGGGCTTTGGGGACTACGCGCTGGCGCGCCGCTGCCTGCTGCTGGCGGGGCAGTCGCTGCGGCAATCGCCGCTGGTCGAAAGCCAAGTGCCCAGCGCGTGGGAGAACATCCTGACGGCATGGTCGCTGCTGTGGGCAATCGCCTGCTATGAGCATTACCTGTTCACAGGCGACACGGACTTTGTGCGCGAGGTGTTCCCCTATGTCGCGCAGCAGAACCAGACGCTGCACGAGCGATACCTGAACTCGGACGGGCTGCTGGAGATTCGCGCGTGGAACATGCTGGACTGGGCGCCGATGGACACCCCAGGCGAGGGCGTCGTGAGCCATCAGAACATGTGGCTGGTGCGCGTCTGGGACGACACGGCGAAACTGGCGGATGTGATGGGCGAGGCGGTGCTGGCGCAGACTTGGCGGCAGTGGGCGAGCGACCTGCGCGCGGCGATCAATCAGCGCCTGTGGAGCGACACCCGCCGTGCCTACACCGACTGCCTCAAGCCCGACGGGTCGCACAGCCCGACCTTCAGCATCCAGACGCAGGTGGTCGCCCTGCTGTGCGATGTGCCGACGCCCGAAAGGCGCGCGATTCTGGAGGGCTACCTTGCCGCCCCGCCCGAAGGGTTCGTGCGCATCGGCAGCCCGTTTATGACCGCCTTCCTGCTGGAGACGCTGCTGGGGCTTGACCGCCGCGCCGAAATCCTTGCCCGCATCTGCGAGGATTGGGGCTTCATGCTGGCGATGGGCGCGGTGACCTGCTGGGAGCAGTTCAAAGGTGAGCGCGTGCCGACGCCGTTGCAGGCGCACCGCACGGAGTTTTTCACGCGCAGCCACTGCCATGCGTGGAGCGCGGCGCCCGCCTACTTCCTGCCGATAACGGTGCTGGGCGCGAAGCCGTTGGAGGCGGGCTGGCGACGGTTCGAACTCCGCCCATTTCTGGGCGACCTGCGCTGGGCGCACGGCAGGCTGCCGCTGCCCGACGGCGTTTTGCACTTCGCGTTCGAGGCGACCGACGCGGGCGGCGTGCGCGGGTTCGTCGTCATCCCCGACGGCTACACAGCAGTCCTCGGCGGCAAGGAGTACGGCGCGGGCGAACTACGGCTTGAGTAGCAACGGCACAGCGAAGGCGCGAATGTAGCCAAGTGGGTACCAGAATTACCCGTCTTGGTCCGAACACGACCCATTCTGGAGGGAAACCCAACATTTTCTACCTGGTAATCAGCGTTGGAGCAAGTCGTCGGCAAACTGCGACAGCAAGGGCGTAAGCGACGCGCTCTGTTAGCTGAAGCCTCCCCGTCCATCGTGCAACGGCAGAGCGATAGAAATTGCGATTGCTCTGTTGCAAAGAGGTTTTCCACACCTTACGAGGGAGCCAAACGCGGGTTCAACCCCCTCCGCGTTCAGACGGAGCCTTGCGGAAGAGTGGGTATCGTCGCAACAGAGCAAGAAGATTCAACTATGGCTTCCACGCAAGCGGCTCCTCGAATAGGCGATAATCCACTACCTGCTCTGCGGTCTTGCCATCCAGTGAGACACGCCAAATTCCCTTTCGCATCCACCGCCCGTTCCGCTCAAGTTTTAGAAAATAGCAGTAGCCTTCCTGCTCAGCGACTCGCAAGCACTCCATGTAGGAACGCATTTCGGTTAAGCGGCGTAAGTTGCTGCCGTCTGCCTGAATTGCCCACACCTCATAGTTGTAGTCTGTTTCTGCAGCGATGAAGAC